>RCNE010000722.1_pt1 | contig 17576 bp, 13 predicted proteins | sample 2041361 | NCBI WGS metagenome assembly RCNE01 (sample SAMN09708229, study PRJNA481090) | Marine sediment metagenome, whole genome shotgun sequencing project.
GCTCAGTCAACATCTCAAGATATGCCCATGATGGGTATGATGGGGGGAGGATGTCCGATGATGGGCATGATGGGTCGCGGAATGATGAATCATGGACAAATGGGCCGTGGAATGATGAGGGGAGGTAAGAGGCGTCACGGCGGAATGGGTGCAATGACCAAGGGTCGTCTTGCCTACTTGAAAGCCGAACTCAAGATCTCGGAGGTGCAGCAACCGGCATGGAATGAGTATTCCGATGCTGCGAAGGATCGTGTGAGTATTATGCAGGGAATGCGTCAGGGCATGATGGAGAGCATGCAGAACGGCACTGCGGTTGAACGCATGGATGCTCGAATTAGTGGTATGGAAGCGATGTTGGAGTCTATGAAGACCGTCAAGCCAGCAGCTGACAAGCTTTACGGTGCTCTAAATGATGAACAAAAGAAGATTGCCAATGAACTGATCGGTAGGGACTGCGGAGCAATGTAGGTTGGAATTGTTATTATGATGTTCGATCTAACCGAACGCTTGGTGGTTTGCTTACGATCGGAGGTTTTGACGATATGGCATCGTGGTTTTTACTCCCAAACATCCTGATGATCAGTCTCACCTGACAGGTCCGGTTGGAATGCTGGTCCATGGTCAGCCTTTTGTGCAGTTGGAGCAAAATAGTCTGATCGCCGACTGGTGCTGGTCTGCCACCAAAACTGATAGCCCAGCACCAGAACAGACGTGTCCGCTATTAACGCCTTGATCAAAAGCTCCTTGATACCCAGAAACCCTATATTTGATTTATAAAATTGCTGGAGAGACCAAGAAGAAAGAGAGACGACACTATGACAGTAAGAAACATTTTGGTCGCTTATTCAGGTTGGAGATCGGCGCAAAGTCCGTTAGATCATGCGCTGAAAATCGCAGAACATCACAATGCGTGGGTTGGCGGAGATGATGGGTGGGATCTATACAGAGCTCACCGGGAAGGCACCTAGCAACGAGATCATCGAGATCTCCGGCGAGGACTTCTACGGCGTCGGCTACGAAGACATGGATCGGGTACCGCCGAATGTCGACAAGCTGAAGGCCCTCGGTTGGGCGCCAAAGCATGATCTCGACTCCATCTTCCGCGAGGCGATCGCGTTCTACCTAGAACCCGAGCGCCACGCCTCGATCGTGTAAGCAGGGTGTTGACACGCACCACAAGTAGCACCTGGTGGCGAGCCTGCAGCAGCGGGCTCGCCATCGTTGCGCTATTGGCGATGGCACCCGCAGCTGGGGCGACCGAGGTCCCCGGCGGCGACATCATGATCATTGCGGCCCATCCGGATGACGACATCATCACCGCGGCGGGCATCATCAGCGATGCCACCGATAACGGGCAGACGGTCACCGTTGCCTATGTGAGTAGTGGCGATCGGTGTGCGACGCCCAGCGAGGTCACGGCCGGTCACTGCACCAGCTATCTGCCGAACATCGGCACGACGCGACAGAACGAATCGGTTGACGCGCTCCAAGAAGTGCTTGGATCAAGTTTTGACGAGGATGACATGATCTTCCTCGGCTACCCCGGTGGTTTCTTGCCCCGCGTCCGCAACGGAACGCCACCGCTCCCCGCAGATATCCCCGCTACCGCAACCTACGCCTCCCGTGGCCTCAACAACACCGATTGGCACAACACCTGGACCGGCGCCGGGACCGAGCACGCTCCCTACACCGCAGCGGCGATGTCAGAGGATCTCGAGGAACTACTCCTCGCATACATGCCCGATCACATCTTCACTCACTCGGAGTTTGATCGTCACAGCGATCACCTCACCACCTACCGGGAGGTAATGGAGGCGATCGACGACGTGCGCGACACCGTTCCTTCCTACGACCCGTACATCCATACGACCGTCGTACATGTTTCGGATCCGGCCACGCCGCTGTCGTGGCCGAGCAGTCTGCTCGACCCCACTGACTTCCATGTTCCTGTGCCGTCTATAGCGATCAGTAGTGATGGCGAGCTCCTCTGGGACAACCGGGAGAGCTTCGAGGTTCCGTCCTCCATGCAGAATTCCTGGGCGCAAAACCCCAAGGCGCAAGCCGTCGAAGCCCATGACACGCAGGCCGACGAGGAAGGCGGCTTTATCCGTCGGTTCGTGAAGCGCGACGAGGTGTTCTGGATCGAGCGGCTGGGTGATCCCGAGGGAATAGCCGACGTCTACACGGTCGATGAGGGCGGTGACATCCAGCCGGCCGACACTGGGCCAACCGGAGTGTTGGCCAACGATGTGCGCGGCGTGTTGCTTGGCCCATCGGGTCTCGGGCCGATGACAGCATCATGGGTGTCAGGCCCCAGCAACGGCACGCTGGACCTCAACTCGGATGGCTCCTTTGACTACACCCATAACGGATCCAACACCACGTCGGACTCCTTTACCTATCGGCCCAAGCAGGGTGCAACCAACGGGTCGGTTGCAACTGTCACCATCACGGTCAACCCGGTTGACGATCTGCCAACTGCCGACGATGACGGTCCGTACGGGCTCATCAGCGGCGATCCGTTGACCGATCCGTTGATAGTGTTGGCTGCTGACGGCGTACTGGTCGGCGACGTTGATCCTGAGGGCTTGACTCTCACCGCATTGCTTGTCACAGACGCAACGAGTGGCATTCTCACCCTGAGCCCCGACGGTTCGTTCACCTATGACCATGACGGATCCGCCAGCACGGCCGACTCGTTCACCTACAAGGCGGTCGATCCGGGCCTCAACGAGTCGAATATTGCAACCGTCACTTTGGAGATCGGGGCGTCCTCTGTTGTGAACGTTTCGATAGCCGGCAGCGCCACTGGAGCGCAGGGCACCCTGGCTTCGTTTGCTGCGAACGTTTCTGGCGGCAACGGCACCTACATCTATGACTGGTCGATCAAGTTGGCCGGTGTCGAGGTCTTGCCGGGGAGCCTCTCGCAACTGACCTTCACCCCCGACCAAGGCGGCGTGTACTCCGTTGAGTTGTCGGCAGGCGACGGCTCCAGCTCTGATGCCGATGAATTCACTTTCACCGTGATAGGCGACCTCAGCAGCAGTCCGTTTACCGGTGACATCATCTGGCTGGCTAACCGGGGTATCACCCGCGGTTGCGTCGCCGATGGAACGGAGTTCTGTCCGACGGATACAGTGACTCGTGGCCAGATGGCTGCGTTCTTGGTCCGCGCCCTTGGGCTGACTGATGATGGTGGTGGTAACACCTTCACTGATGACGATGGTTCGATCTTTGAAGATGACATTGCCAAGCTTGCAGCTTCGGGCATCACCCGGGGCTGTAACGCCGATGGCACCAAGTTCTGCCCGGAGCAGCGGGTGACGCGTGGTCAGATGGCTGCATTCTTGACCAGGGCATTCAACCTGACTGATGACGGTGGTGGCAACACCTTCACTGATGACGATGGTTCGATCTTTGAAGATGCCATCGCCAAGCTCGCCGCGTCGGGTATCACCCGTGGCTGCAACGCCGATGGCACAGAGTTCTGTCCCGACGGTCTGGTGACCCGTGGACAGATGGCCGCATTCCTGCACAGGGCCGAGAGCTGGCTACCGTAGGAACGCTGCAACTAGCCGATTATGGGGGATGTTGCCGCGGCCGCGGATAGTAGTGAATGATACTCTCACAGTAGTTTCGAAATATCCCGAAAATCGTCCAAACAGTGCGATTTTCATCGTTTTCGGCGGGGACCCTCGTCGCTCGATCAGAAGGTGACAATCATGACTTATGTAGGGACGGGAGCCAGGAGATTTATGATCCTGGTCGTAGCTATGGCCATGGCCGTAGCGGCACTTGCGCTGCTACCGGCTACCCAGGCTGACGCGGCATTCCCCGGCGCAAACGGCTGGATCGTGTTTGAAAACAGCGGCGACGTATACGTCATGCCTGCTGACGGAAGTGCCGCTCCAACCAACCTCAGCGGTTCAATTGGAAACACGCTGGCGGACCCGGTCTTCTCACCAGATGGAACCCAGATCGCAATGTCACGCGACGTGTCGGGTGACGCCAACATTTGGATCGCTGACTTCAACTCCAGCGGTCCTTCGCTATCGGCGACTACGGGCTGGACACAGGTCAGCAACGGTGATGCCGATGGAGAGCCAGCTTGGTCACCGGACGGGACCGAAATCGCATTCGTCCGCAGGGTGGCGTTCACGCTGACAGGCACGGCCACGGCTACCGGTGGAAACCTCACCGCGGCCGGTGCCGGGTTTACCGCGGCTGGTGTTGACGCCGGTGACGCAGTGCGCAACACCACTGGGGTCCCCCAGGCTTCCACTGTTGCATCGGTCTCCAGCAATACGATCACGCCCGTCGACGTAATGACATGGACAATCGGTGACGGCTATGAGGTCGACGTTGCCCACCGCCAGATCTTCACGGCACTCGCCGATGGCACCACGCCTGCCGGCACTCAGATCAGTGCTGGTGGCACCATGCCGGCCTACGACGACAACTATCCGGATTGGTCGCCCGATGGCAGCACCATTGCCTTTGCGACAACCCGGAACGGCAACACCGATATCTATCTCATGGACGATACCGGCGGCACGTTGGTGAACCTCACCAGCGGCATTAACAATCTGGCTACTCGTCCGAACTGGTCGCCTGACGGCTCACAGTTGGCGTTCAACTCACCAGAGGGTGGCCTAGGAACCCACATCTGGGTTGTTAACCCTGACAATACCGGACACAACCAGCTGACGACTGCGAACACGGTCGATGAGCATGCGGTGTGGTCGCCTGACGGCACCCTGATTGCGTTCCGTCGTGGTGGCGCAACTGGTCAGACCTTCACCGTCGCCGCAACTGGTGGCGCGGGGGCTCAGGTCTACAGCGTCGCAACACCGGCCTCACACAATGAGCCCGATTGGCAAGCGATGCTGGTTGGTGTCAACGATGCCTACGCAGTCAACGAAGGGGCCACCCTTCCCGTGGCTGCACCTGGCGTTCTTGACAACGATTCCGAGCTAGTTGTTGGAGTGGTACCCCGCACCGCCGTGCTCGACACTGGCGTGTCGAACGGAACGCTGACTCTCGGCGCTACCGGCTCGATCAACTATGTCCATGACGGCAGCGAGACGACCTCCGACTCGTTCACCTATCACCCTGTGCAGAACGGCGTTGTCGGATCGGCAGCAACCGTGACCATCACGGTCAATCCAGTTGATGACCTGCCTATCGCCGACAACGACGGTCCGTACGGAATCATCAGCGGCGGCACGCTGACAGTGTCAGCTGCCGAAGGTGTGCTGGTTGGCGATGTTGATCCTGAGGGCCTGGCTCTCACCGCATCTGTGGTCGTGGATGTAACGAGCGGCATACTCACGCTGAATGCCAACGGTTCGTTCACCTACGTCCACAACGGAAGTGGCTCGACGACCGACTCGTTCACCTACAAGGCGGTCGATCCGGGTCTCAACGAGTCCAACGTTGCGACCGTGAGCATCCAGATCGGTTCGATGCCGCCTACCGTGGAGATTGAGGGATCGACCGTTGGCGCCACCGGCGTCCAGTCCACCTTCAGCGCTGCGGTTGATGGTGGCGCAGGGACACCGGGCTATGCGTGGTCGATCACTGGTGCGTCAGACACGGGCACCAACGCAACGTTCCCGTTCACCCCGGCTGCCGGTGGCAAGCACACCGTTTCGCTCAAAGTGACTGATGCCATCGGATCTGACAGCGATACCTTCGAATTCACCGTCATCGGTGACATCGTCGGTAGCATTTTCGTCAACGACATCATCTGGTTGGCCGACCGCGGTATCACCCGGGGTTGCGTCGCCGATGGAACGGAGTTCTGTCCTACAAATACTGTGACTCGTGGTCAGATGGCTGCGTTCTTGGTCCGTGCCCTTGGGCTGACTGATGATGGTGGTGGCAACACCTTCACTGATGACGATGGTTCGATCTTTGAAGATGACATCGCCAAGCTGGCAGCGGCAGGCATCACCCGTGGCTGCAACGCCGACGGGACCGAGTTCTGTCCCAACGCTTCGGTAACCCGTGGTCAGATGGCTGCATTCTTGACCAGGGCATTCAACCTGACTGATGACGGTGGTGGCAACACCTTCACTGATGACGATGGTTCAATCTTTGAAGATGCCATCGCCAAGCTTGCTGAATCAGGCATCACGCGTGGTTGCAACGCTGCCGGGACTGAGTTCTGTCCTGACGGCCTGGTGACTCGTGACCAGATGGCTGCGTTCCTGCACCGTGCCGAAAGCTACCTTCCGTAGAAGGAGCTACGTTTCGTAGAAGGAGCTACGTTTCGTAGCCGGAGCTACGTTTCGTAGCCGGCATCCATAGACAACAAGGAAGGGGCCCCACCAGGGGCCCCTTCTTTTTCGTCCTTGGCCGGCTCAGCGCAAGCTGTCTTCGGCAAACGAGCTGCTTCGCCGCGCCCGCCGTGCCGCAGGCCCAAGCCGCTGGCTCCACAGCCGCTTGATGACATGGCTCGGGTCGGCAACGATGGCTACCGCTATGTGGAATACCATGCTGAAGCGATGGCGGTTCGCATATGCGATCCCTGCCGCCCGGTAGTGATACTGAGCAACGTCATCTTGCCAAGTGCGAAAACGCCACCACAGCGACTGCTCGTGCTCCCAGCGGAGGTGGTCGTCTCTGCTGATCGGCGCATCGCCACGGTTGGCGGCAGTGCGACGGGCTCTGACGTAGCGGTGGGTACGACGGCCATCGAAGAAGCGGCGCATCACATTGCTGTTGTGGTGGACCCGATAGAGAAGCAGTGGCTCCGGTATCGCCCGGATCACACCGTGATCGGCCATCCGGTCACAGAAGTCGAGATCGGCGGCGGTCGACAGGCCGACGTCGTATCCGCCAACGAGTTCAAACAGTTCCTTGCGAAAGACCGCAGTGCCGCCAAACACCATGGTTGGCTCGCTGCGCTCGCGCATTTTGTTGAATTCGTCGTTCGAGGTTGGGCCTGTGGTGGACAGGCTCAGTATCTCCTCACGGTCGTTGGTGTGCGAGGCAAAGGATCCGAGGACCGCAAGGTCGGAATTGGCCCGCAGCTCATTGAGCTGTAGCTCGAACCTATTGGATACCGAGATGTCATCGGCGTCCATCCGTCCGATGATCGGTGCCCTCGCCGCCGCCACCCCCTTGTTGAACGCGGCCGCCTCTCCTTCGTTCTTGGTACTGCGGATGGGGCGGATGCGATCATCCTTTGCGGCAAGTTCTTCTGTGACCGCCCACGTGCGGTCGGTCGATCCATCGTCGACGATTATCAGCTCGAGATCCGTGAGGGTCTGGTCGAGGACGCTGCCGACTGCCCGAGCCAAGTATGGCAAGGCGTTGTAGGCAGGCATCACCACACTGAGCACCGGCGTATTCGTGTCGGCTCTGTCGGTCATGGCAGTACCACCGGTGGGATGACATCAGCGTCGGAAGGCGCGATGCCCGCTGCGTAGTGATATTTGAGGAGGAAGCGGGCGCCGGTGAATCGGAGGGCACCCTCGAGAATCAAGCCGTACGGTCGGGCGAAGGCCCCTGTGCTCCCTGCAGTAAACGACATGATGAGTAGCGTGGGGCTGGTGATAGCCGACAGCCCGGCCAGAACCTTGGTCCGGCCGGCTCCGATGATTTCGCTGGTGAGCAGCATCACGAGTGCGCTGATCACGTTCGCCGCCACAGTGACGGGGACAAGCCAGCGGACTTCGTAAGCGGCGGGGACGATGCGCTCCATTGGGTTCAGTGCCCAGCTCCATCCGACCACGGCAACGTAAGCGATCCCGGAACCAGTGATGGCGATTGCGTACGCCCGCCAGGTGCGCCACGACGTCCTCGAGTCGAGGGTCATGCCCGCTCGCATCGAGTGCGGTCCCAGTACGGCGATCAGTCCGGTGGCGAGGACGATTATCGGTTGGGCAACCTGGCGGGCGGCTTCAGCATGTCCGTAGGCAACCAGCCCGGCGAGTTGGACCAAGACGTTGGCCGCAGCAAACGCAAACGCCGCCGGCAGTGAGGCGCGAAGGACAAGCCACTTGCCGGAGGCGACGAGCTTGCGCCACTCGAGCTCCACGTTGCCGCCTGACCGTTGTTCCGCCCTTGCCAGTATCCAGCCAACGGCAAGTGAGGCGCTGTTGGCGATCGCAAGTGATCCGAAAGGGATCCAGGCCCGGTGGATGGATGTCGTGGTCAGGGCCAGGATTGCGACTGCGACCACCACTAGTTGGGCGACCGACACCTTCGCCGCATCCCAGGACCGCTCTGCAATGTGCAGCATCTTGCGCACATGGTTCTGCATCGGTGAGAAGAGGATGGTGACGCTTGTGGTCAAGACGAGGGCGGCGATTGTTTCCGTTGACGCCTTGTTGCGCAAGAGGATGCCGGCGATGACAGCGACGAGGGCACCGAAGGCGCTCGGGATGAGACCGAGACGCAACGCCTTTGAAACGCTGGCGAGGCGCGCCGGTCGTTTGGCGGCAACGGCCACGACCTGCGCCGGCACGTAGATGAGTTCACTAACGATGATGCCGCCGAGCATGAACGCTGTGAAGAACACGCCATAGACCCCGCGGTCAGTCTCGGTCAGGAGGGTGACACCGGTTAGCCCGGCGCCAAAAGACGCAATCGACGCGATGGCGGCGTCGGCGACGCCGGCGGGTACGTGACGACGTACTGAGCCCTGTGCCTTCACAAGACCTCCCGATACGCATCCAGAGTTCGTTTGGCCACATCGGACCAGCGGAATCGCTCTGCAAGCTTCTGCCCGTATGAAACGAGAGAGCCTTCGGGTGCTGCCAGCGCTTGCTCCATCGCTGCAGCGAACGTCTCGTAGTCATTTTCGAACGGGAAGTGGGTATCGCCCATGACCTCGGCGACGGCAGGGATGCGATGAAAGACCACCGCGGTGCCCAGCAGCGCCGCCTCCAGCGGGGGAAGACCGAAGCCCTCGTATCCCGAACCGAACACGAGCACGCGGGACTGGGCAACCCGATCGACGAGGTCCTCGCTGGCGAGAAACGCTTCTTCACGATGAGCGCCAGGGATCTTGTCGACGAGCGCGGCGACGTCAGCAGTGACGCGGCCCAGTACAAGCAGTTCGAGGTGGGGATCGTTGGCCCCGAGGTACCGGCCGACATGCTCGATGGTTTCCCTGGTCAGCTTGTGTGGATGCGTCGACCCGAACACCAAGAGACGTTGCTGCTTTGGCCACGTATGGCCGCGAGCAGTTACCAGTGGCAGAGCCCCTTCATGAGTGACATGGATGGGAGCGCCAGGTCGGATGGTCTCCAGCCGCTCTTTGGTGAATGCGGAAACCGCTAGGACGGCGTCCGCCTTGCGCAACGTGTGCTTGATCGATGCGGCAAAGTATTTCGATCGACGTGACACAGCCTCGGCTCCGAAGTCACCGGCGGCGTAGCGGACCGGGATGTCATCGTGGACCGTTGCCACGATCCGCATGGACCGCGGACTGCGCAACGGGATGAACCCCTTGGGGAAGTGCAGTACATCCGCCCCGGCCTGGCGGGCCCAGCGCAGACTCTTGACGTGGTCCGTCACCAGCCTTGAAATTGCCCGTGATGGTTCGTCGGTGAGGTGCCAATCCAGATGCGAAAGGTCCGGGAGGAGCTGTTCCATTTCGGTCTTCATTCCGGCATTGCCGAGCACGACCAGCCGTTCCCCTGATTCGAGGTTCTGGCTGAGGCCGGAGAGGAGGCCGAGCGAGTAGTTGATGATGCCGTGGCTGGCGGTGCGACTCCTGGTGAGGTCAGCCATGTAATACGCGTAGACAGCCATAGCTACTTCGCCTCGGTCAGGTCGGGGGAGTGGAAGGTCTCCGCCGTCCACATCTTGGCCGCCAGATCCAGTTGCCTACCGATGGCAGTGCGGCGGGCATCGAGGATCGGTTCCACGTGGTCGAGTGATCCAGCGCGAGCGGCCGTCAGGGCCGCTGCGATGTCGGAGGCGCCGGCATCGGGCTGCAACGAAGGTATAGAGAGGTCCGTCACGAGTGTCCGAACCTTGTCGACGACAGGTATGGCGACAGGGGTGACGCCGTGCAATATCGAAAGCAGCAGAGGGTGCATTCGAGCGCTAACCACGACATCGGCGTTTCGATAGTGAGCAAGCCCAGCTTCGAGAGATGCCGGCACTACATACTCGATGTCGTCGGTGCCGAGGACCTCAGCCATTCGGGCCAACTCTCCGGCGTCGTAGTCGCTTCTGCGGTCGTGGGCCATCACCGTTACGTGCCATCCCGCTTGTTGTGCGGTAGCGGTGATCGCGTCGAAGGTGGCAGCGAGGTTGCCTACCCGCTGGGAATCTCGGTTCGGGATGAGAAGTAGTCGTTGGGCTTCGGTGGATGAATTGCCGCGCTCGATGTCGACGAGTGTCAGAGCTAAGTCGCCCCCGACTGCCGTTTTCTCTGCTGGGTAGCCAGCTCCAGTCAGGGCCTGTTCCGAAGGCGAGTCGCGAACCATGGCCATGTGGGCTCGGCTGTACATCGTTTTGACGAGCCACTTGCTGGCGCGGCGCTGCACCGGCTCGGCGCCGATGCCGAAGATGATCGGGCGTCCTCCGAGGACTCGGTTGACCAGGACCAAGACCGCGGTGAAACCAACCGGGAAGCCGAGACCCCCGCGGTCGTCCATAAGCTGTCCGCCTCCACAAACGAGGTCGCTGCGGCGTAGTGCGCCGAGCAGGCGCAGGGGGTGGCGGAATGAGATCGGCTGCAGTCCGAGACGCGTGTAGGCACGGTTTGCTTCCTCGTCCGGCTCGCTCTGCACGATAAGGCTGCGAGGGTCAAGATCACGACGTCGCAATAGAGACACCAATGCGACGAGGATGGCCTCGTCACCGATGTTCATACCGCCGTACGCTCCCCAAATGGCGAGCGTACGGTGCCGTGGCTGATCCCGATCTGTCATCCGTATCGCTGCCCGATCGTGTCGGCAACACGGCATGCCCACGCAACGGTGGTCAGCAGAGGGTTGGCGTAACCCCCGGTCGGGAACACCGAAGAGTCGGCTACGTACAGGTCTTCGACAGTGTGGGCTTTGCCATCGGGATCGACCACCCCGCGGGTGGGATCTGTCGACATCCGTGCGGTGCCCAGATGGTGGTGGCCGCCGCGGATGTTGGGGCCCCATTCGTTGTTGTCCTCGGTGAACGCCTGCTCCGGGACCAACTTCCCGAGCCCCGACTTTTCGAGTTGCTTGCCGACGATCTCCTGGGCCCGGGCAATCGACTCCTTGTCGAGTCTGCTGAGACGCCAATCGAGACGCAACTGGGGGACCCCAAGCGCATCGTGTCGATCTCCGAGTGTGATGCGGCTGTCGCGGTTGGGTGACTGCTCGCTCTGGGTGTAGAGCGCTAGCTCCCGAGGACGGCGCAGTGCTTCGTGGTAGACGACTTTGGCGATCTCTGGGGAGCCCTTGATCAACCGTCCGGTCAGGGTGCCGACCCCTTCGGGGAGAGAACGAGTTCGCACCTGCTCGAAGAAGCGTCGTGGGGAGCGGAGGTTGCCAACCGCAAGCTTGAACGCCTGATACGCATCCGAGTCCTCTCTACTGACCGGGCTTACCGTCCGGAAGTGCGTTGAGAAGTTGAGCAGATTGTCTGACTCAGTTCGGCTGCGGGCGACGGTGTAGGCGACCTTCATTGCACCGGCCGGACGTTGCAGGGCGAGCCGGGCCCGAGCTCCGGAGATCCCCTTGTCGATAGCCGCCAGCGGGGGCCGGTTCATAACCCCCGGAGGGAACAATTCGATACGGCCGGTGACAAGATGAGGATGCTCCATGAAGTAGCGGCCCACAGTGTCGTTCTCGTTGGCGAGACCGGCGGGGTTGGCATTGTTGGATGCAAGGAGGAGGCGGGTGGTCTCCATTGCGCCAGGCGCCAGCACCACCACGCGAGCCGAGACGCTGAACTGGTTACCGTCGAGGCTGGCGACTCGGACTCCCTTGGCTTGCTTCCCATCCGGGTCGCTTAGGACCTCGGTTGCCGTTGCGTTGACGATCGTGGAGATCTGCGTCGACTCCGCCAGACGTTCGCGGTAGGTGATACCGAACTTGGTCGGAGGGGACCCCTGCCAAAGTGCTATCTCAACATCGCCACCCACGAAGGGCTGGAGATAGAGTGGCGCCAGGCTTGTGCTCGAGTTTGGGGCCCACTCCTCGCTTTCGAGTTGGCAGAGCTTGCCAGCGGCCTGATAGTACGGCTGCATCGATTCATACGAAACCGGCCATCCGCTATCGGGAACCCAACCGCGTTTTTCGAAATCCAGCGGATCCATCGGCCGACACCAACCGGCCCATTTGTGACTGGAGCCACCAAGTACACGGTGCCGGGTGAGGGTCAGGTCGTAATAGTCGAGGCCAATATTGTCGCCAACGTTCAAGTCTTGTGCTGGAGGCTCAGCGGTCAGCCCGCCGCTTTCGAGCACGACGATCTTGAGACCGGTTGATTCGCTCAGCCGGAGAGCGAGCGAGATGCCGGCCGGCCCTCCTCCCACCACACATACGTCGGTCTCGAGGGCTGTATCTCTGGGAATCTGTGCGGCGTCCTGGATCGCCATCCTTGCTCCTGTTGTCGTATCTATGTCCGATCTGACCTTTCTCATTCGAGACCGGTCAGATCGCTTTCAAAACCGCTTGTTCTAGTTCGTCGATCGCTGCCTTGCGATCGAGCAGGGGAGAGTGGCTGGCCTCCGGCGCTGCGAAATGACTGTCAAGAGCGGCTGCAAAACCGCTGATGACCTGATCGACATTCCCCGCTGAGACCCGGGCAACCCGGGTCTCATCTGTCGCTCTTCTAGCAATCGAACCCGCACCGCCGTGGTCGAGAACGATGACACGCCGGGCTGTATAGAGCGCCTCGGTCAGAGCCAGTCCTCCTTCTTCGCGCAGTCCGGTAAAAACTGTAGTTGTCGCATGCCGCATCAGCTCGATTGCTTCGCCGCGAGTGACCCATCCTGGGAACTCGATGCGGTCGGCAACGCCCAGCTCAGCTGCCAGTTGCTCCAGAGCGGAGCGCTGCGGACCATCGCCAACCATCACCAGTCTGATGTCCTTGCTAGCTCGTGCCAGCGCCTCGATAGCAATCCGGCCCCCCTTACGGGTTTCCATGAGCGAGGCCCACAGGGCGTAGCGATTATCCTCCAGGGATTCTGCTGGCGGAACCTCGTTGAATATTGCGTGGTTGAGGACGACGGCATTTGGCTGCGCCTCCGTGGGGAGTGCGTGCAGCGTCTCGTCGTTCTGCACGATGGCGACGGTGGCGCGACGTGCTGTTCGCCGACTGGCGGGGAGTCGTGCCATCGCGCGGATGCCGATGATGTCGAGAAGCTCCTGGGCGACGCCGCTCTTGCCAAGCAGCGGCCATAAATCCCGCGGCGTTGTCACCGCACCTCCGACCGGGCCCCACACCGATGGGATCCCGAGCGAGTTGGCCGGTGTCGGTAGCCAATAGGTCGACAGCGTGACATGGCTGACTGCGTCGATCTTCGTTGTCGCCATAACCCGCTTGGCGGTGCGGCGCGCTTTCCGGAGCCACCATTGGTAGTGGATGAAATGCGGAATCCTGTGCCAGCGCATCCATTTGCCCCCGACCCGGTCGGGGACTTCCACGAACATAGGGTGCGGTCCAGGAGTGGCCGCCAGCCAGTCACGGATGTCGCCGGCTCGGGCGCTGCCGGTGAGCACAACGAGGTCGGCGATCTTGTGCAGTGCCATGACCATGCCCCAGCCGGCACCGGGCTCGGACCCAGCGTTTGGTCCACAAGCGTGGGCGAAGACAAGCAGACGAGGCCGAGCCGAGCTCACTGCCGTGTTCCGTTCACGTCCTGACCGGCAGCCACCCACTGCGACCAGGTCATGTCTTTCTTGTCCCAAGCAAAGGCGTCTCCGCTGGCCTTCACATAGGTGTTGTCCTCAAACCGGTTGTTGCGATCGGTGAACACGGAGCGGTCATCGACATCCTCGACAAGCCCGGTCTGTCCGGTGTCCATGGTGATGGTGTTGTGGTGTACCCACAAGTTGCTGAGGAAGTAGGGCCCGCCGCTGTCCCTGTCCTTGCCGCGGTCTTGTTGGATGGCGGCAATCCCGTCGGCATTGCCGCTGACCACGTTGTCGCTTACTTCTACGTCTGCGGACGCGGCGATCAGAATCCCACCGCCCCACAGCCAGGTTGAGTGGGCAAACCCATTGTTGGTCACGGTGTTTCCGCTGATGACGGCATCGTATGAGATCTCATGGAAGATGCCGGGACCGCTGTTGTCGAAGATCGTGTTATCTAGGTAGCTGGTGGCGTAGGCGTCGATATCGGTCCACAAACCAGGACCCAGGTTGTTGTGCACCGTCGTCTCGCGGATGGTCAGTCCGACGGTCCTTGTGAACTTGGTGCCTCCCGCCTCCCACCCTCTACTGAAACCGCGGATGTTGTTGTTGGCGATCTCGCTCTGCTCAACAAGAATGTCTTCGCCCCTGCTCCCGGCCAGGCCGAGCTGCCCGTTGTGGTGAACCGAGACCCTGCGGATTGTGGTTGCCATCCCGGTCCGGATGCCGGCTCCGTGGTTGAGCCGAACCTCGACATCCTCGATCAGCCAGTTCGTTCCAAAGTCGCCGCCACCTGGCTGCTGCGACTGGATGGCACCTTCCTGGGCCCTGACTGCGTACTTCTCGACGGTGAGGTCCTTGATGGTCACGTCGTCGGCATCGCTGACAAAGGCGTACTCGGACATGCCGACCTCGACCTTGCGGACGGTTGGGTCGTCGAAGACGACGATGGTTGTGCCATCCGACCACCACGTACCTGCGCTGAGGTCGTTGCGATCATCGACCCGCCACAGCATGACGTCGTCCATGAATAGGTCATTGCGATAGACGCATGCTTCGTAGTCGTCCTGGCAGCTCCCGTGACCGTTCTGGTCAAGCGCAATTGAACTGGTCGACCAATGGTCGCCGTCGGCGGCGAAATCGTCTACCGGGATTGCACCGTTGAGGATGGCGCCAGGCTGGCCCGCGAAGACCATCCCGTTCTTGGGTTGGATCTGACGGGAGCGGTGGATACCGGGGAGCAAGGAGAAATGCGTCCCCGGCTCGGATTGCGCCACAAGTTGAGCGATGTCGTCGCCGGGGGAAACCACTATCTCGACTACCGGTGGCGGTTCGGTCGACTCGGTGGTTGCGGTCGTGGTTGTCGGCGTTAACGGAGCCGTCGTCGGGGTCGCCGCGGTTGCCGGGGGCAGGGTGCTCGGCCCGGGGGTCTCCACGGTGACTTCCGGACTACATGCCGCTAGAACGACAGCAGCGGCCGCAATCATGATGTGGAGTCGGCACAGCCGCAATGGCGCTCGCAAGATGTCCCCTTGATCCTTTTGGCCTCGCCCTGTAGCGGTCACGCTAGCACTGCGGTGGTTTTTCACGATTGGGCCGAGTCCATATTGACTCAGGGGTGACTAGTGATAGCCAAGATATACGCTCAGTTGTGCACCGACCGCCGAGCGTCAGCGTCGGTTGTTGCGACATAGTGGAACCTTGCCCCTCCAAATCGTCAATAAATACGGGGTGTTTTTGGGGCTAACTAGACACTTTGCCTGTCCCGTGAATGGGTCTATCGCACTTCCCTATGGCTTCTATCCTGGTGTTGGGCTGATAATTAGATATCCAGGGGGCTGGAATGCTGCAGGGTAGGAGCAGAGGGGCGTCATCGCCCGTCGAAGTTGTTGATCGTTCGAGGTTAGACAGGGCAGAGAGAAGCGAACCGTTTCTCCAGGTTGTCCCGGAGCCGCGGCGTGTTGGTGGATACGAGCGTTTCGTAAAGCCCGGTCTCGATCGAGCTGGTGGAATCGTGCTTTCCGTGGTGACGCTGCCGATCCTTGCGATCGTTATTCCGCTGATTTGGGCAAAGCTGGGTCGACCCGCCATCTTCAAGCAGCAGCGCGTCGGGCGTTCCGGCAAAGAGTTCACCCTCTACAAGCTGCGCACCATGAAGGAAGACCGAAGGGCCACCGTTGTTGGCTTTGACGGCTCCGACCGTCGCGTCAATCACAAGTCACCCGACGATCCGCGTCACGTGCCGCTTGGTCGCACACTCCGCAAGTGGAGCCTTGATGAGATTCCGCAGTTCTGGAACGTAGCCTTAGGGCAGATGAGCCTGGTTGGTCCGCGTCCGGAGCTGCCGCACATTGTCGCCCGCTATGAGGATTGGCAGCATCGTCGCCATGACGTGAAGCCAGGTGTCACCGGGTTGTGGCAGGTGTCGGAGCGTGGCGACATCCCTATGCACCTTGCGACCGACATCGATGTCGAATACGTTGACTCACTGAGTTTCGGCAAGGACCTGCGAGTGCTTCTGCTGACTGTGCCGGCTGCACTGGGCTCCCAAAAGGGTCACTAGTCGCCGAAGCTATCGAGCGGCCGTACTGAACTTGCCTCCCGCATGACGGGATAGTGACCGACGTGGGCTAGTCGGGCGGATGACCTCGAGACGGACCGCTAGCCTCGGCGAAACTCAACCAGGAGCTCCATGACCTTCCCGGACAAAGCACCAGTTGTTGGTGTGCCTATCTCCCTGACGTCCTATGACGGGATCTTCGAGGCAATCTCGAATCGACCCTCCGACGCTGCGACCGTTGTCGCCGTCTGCAATGTCCATTCGGTGATGTCCGCGCGCCGTAACTCCGATCTGATGGCTGCGATCGGTGGGGCGGAGATTGCTACACCGGATGGTGTTCCGATCGTCTGGGGCATGCGGAGCACAGCCCGCAAGGAGCAGCAGCGGGTCTATGGGCCCGAGCTGATGAGATTGGCGATGGTCCGTTCCGAGGAACTCGGCTGGACGCACTACATCTACGGCAGCACTCCGGACACGATTGCCCAGCTAGAGGCAGCCATTGCGGGCTTCGCTCCAGACGCACAGATCGTCGGGTCGGAGTCACCGCCGTTTCGCGATATGACGGAGCAGGAGACCGAAGCCTCACTCGCAGCGATCCGCTCCAGCGGTGCCGATGTGGTTTGGGTTGGCCTGGGTATGCCCAAGCAAGAGCTCTGGATGGATGAGATGCGCTCAGCTCTTCCCGGGGTGGCACTGATCGGTGTTGGCGCCGCATTCGACTTCATCGCCGGTACCAAGAAGCAAGCTCCGGAGTGGATGCAAAAGGCAGGTTTGGAGTGGCTGTTCCGGTTTGTGCAGGAGCCACGCCGGTTGTGGCGTCGCTATCTGTGGAACAACCCGTCCTACCTGGTGCTGCTTGGCCTACAGGTGCTGAAGAGCAAGCTCAAGAGAAGCTAGGGCTTCCCGAGAAGGAAGCCCCGACCTCCAAGAAGGCTACGGCGTGTAGCTGCCTGTCTCGTCGTGGCCGAAGTCCTGCCACTCAGAGAACGAATGGGTGTGTGCTTTCCAGTTCCAGTCCACATCGCCAACGTAGTCGTTGTTCTCCCAGCGGTTGTTGCCTGGCTCGTAGATAGCCTGGCTCCCGATGTCCTGGGCGGCGCCGCTTAAACCGCTGTCCACGATTACGTTGTCGTGCACGTAGTTGTCCTGGGCCAGGTACTCCCCGTACTCACCAGTTCCACGGTCCTGCTGGGTGATGGTGATGCCGTTGT
>RCNE010000724.1_pt1 | contig 17546 bp, 18 predicted proteins | sample 2041361 | NCBI WGS metagenome assembly RCNE01 (sample SAMN09708229, study PRJNA481090) | Marine sediment metagenome, whole genome shotgun sequencing project.
CCGTCGGCTATCCCGCCGAAAACTGCACGGTGCCCGATATCTCGAAGAAGCCCCTCGAAGAGATTCTGACCTGGGTGGAGTGAGGAGAGGAACGACGCGGGCGTCCGGTCGGGCCCACGATCCCCCGAGAGAACGCGGTATGGGTGCCTGGCTCTCTTTTCGTCCGACGAAAAGGTGCCTGGCACCCCTCCCATCGCGTATCAGAAGCGTCGACTACATCAACACCGAGAACGAATGCTCCAGCTGCCGCGCGATCTGTTTTCGGGTGCTTTGGTTGAATCCCTCGGCATCGATAAAGGCGACAACGAATCCCTCGCCGCCGGCCACCTCGGAACGGAACCCCGAGAGCCGCCGGTTTCCGAACTCCAGCGCAATGGATCGCAGGGAGCCCATTTCCGGGTTCATGACATCGGCTTGGCTCATGACATAGCTGAGCTCGGCGCCGGTGCCTTCGAAGCCATCCTCGGGGACGTTGCCGCTCGAACCGATGACAAAGCCCTGGGGATCGACGGCAAAAGACGCGGACGACCGGACCTTGTTCAGACTCCAGGCGAGAAACTCGTCCCAGCGGGTGAAATCGTTGAGCGGCTCGTCGGTGGCGGCACCGCCGGATTCGTCCACGGGTGTTGCTTCGGTGGCCGTTGAGGCGAATCGGAGGTAGGGCTGCGATCCGGCCGCGGTCGGCGCGGGACCGGATCCGAGACCGCTGAGCCGGCGCGACAGAACGCGGGCGATGTCCATGTCAGACGAGCCGGCGGTGTTCGTTGTCATCCTCGACTCCAGTCAATTGATTGATCCGAGCTTCGATCTCGTCGGAAAGCAGGGTGAAACGACGGGCCTCGGGTCGGGTGCGCCCGCCGAGGAAGCTCAAGGGGATTCCGAGTTCGCTGGCCTCGATGAAAACATCGGACCGCGGGATGACGGTGTCGAGCACGCCGCCGAATCCGGACCACACCGCGCTCATGACGTTGAGGGACGGGTCGTTGTCGAGCTGAACCATGGTCGGCAGGATTCCAAGCAACTGCAGCGAGGAATTCTCATGCTTCTGAACATGATCGATCACCCTGAGGGTTTGGCTCATGGTGCGAAAGGCCACCGGTTCGGCCTGGAGTGGCAGGAGGGCGAACTGGCCGACGGAGAGGGCGGCGCGGGTGACCGGGCCGAGTCCGGATGGGGTGTCGATGAGGATGAAGTCGACATCCTCCTCGATGGCGTCAAGGGCATTCGACAGCACCTCGCCCTTGTGGAGCTGGAGCTCGTACTCGCAGGTGTCCACCGGGTCGATCCGACCGCGGGGGAGGATCCGGAGGGTCGGCAGCGATGTCGACATGAGGACCTCGGTTGGTGAGGCTCCGGTGATCATAACTTCGGCGAGGCCGCCCCAGTCGCTGTCTTCCTTGGCCAGAAAGAGACCGATGGCGCCCTGCGGGTCGAGATCCACGACAATGGTGTTGCGCCCGCGTTCGGCGAGAGCCACCGACAGATTCAGCGCGGTGGTGGTCTTGCCGGTGCCCCCCTTGGAGCTTGTCAGGACGATTCGATGACTCATGGTTGATACCTCGCTTCGACGGTGTCGTCAGCTGCCGGTTTTCGCCGGTTGGACAATCTCGGGTAGACGGTTGCGGGCCGCATCGTGGTCCTGGTTTCTCATCAATCGGGGAGCACCTTGGCCAGGGCATCGGCCAGATGTTGGGTCTTGTGTCGAATGACTCCGAGTTGCGCTCGTCCGGGGGCCACGACGACGAGCACTGCGCTGGAGACGGGCAGACACAGGAGTTGGAATCGGTCGAATTCTATAATGAATCCCCCGAAAGGGTGGCAACCCTGGGCTCCGCCAAGCCCATCAATGGTGTCGATGAGCGCTTTCAGGCCATTGCTGAGCTCCTCCATCTTGACGGCCTCATCCGGATTGGCGGAGGCGAGGGGTGAACCGTCCCGATCGGTCAGAATCGCGGCGAGCACATCGGAGGACTCTGCGAAGGAGTTGAGCAGCCCTTGTGGTGCTTTCTTGCTGTCACGATCCGCAATATCGCGCCGGCGTTCGTCGAGGCGGCGGGCCGCTTCGACAAGGGCAGTCTGCAGGCTGACCTCGATGCTGACCGTCGGACACGCCTTGTTGGTGGAGAAAATGAACGTGCCCTCGACCCACGAGGTGATCTCGACTAAGGCCTCGATGCCGGTGGTGGTTCCCTCCTGGGCGTGGTAGACGGAACCCGAGTTGAAGTAGACCTGGGAAGCGTGTTGGTCGGGACCACCCTCAACCCACAGCTCACCGGTCCGACCTGTGGTGTTGAGAAACTGCATCACATCGGTCAGAGTGGTGAACGCCAGTGATCCCCGAAGATCTTCGATCGGTTCCCCAGTCATCGATTCGCCCTCTCCTGCCAGAATACCGCACTTCCGCCCGACGATCGGTGACCGCCGTACGTTCTCTCTTGCTGTGCGGATGGTTCCAAAGACTCGCTTGAATCGTGAAAAATTCCTGGAGTTCGGTAAACCGTATGTACAATAGAGGGTGAAGGCGTGTCCCTGGCCGTTTGGAAGTTGCGGTTGGTACGACGCGCAACGAGTCATTCGTGTCGTCTTGAAATTGGAGGTGGGCGCCTCACGTCAAGACGAACGGGTCGGTGAATCCGACGTTTCTTCCCCATGCAGGGAGCTTCCAGGGAACAACGGGATCTTCGACCGTGCTGTGATTTCGTCAGGTTCGTCGTGCAGATCTTTTCGCAATTGAATGAGCCAGCTTGAACTGCCCGGTTCCGAATGGGACGTTGGTAGAACGGAGGATGGGCCGATGTTGAGGGGCTCCTTGACCGATCTCGCGGTTGTGGATTTGGTACAGATTCCCCTGGGAAACCAGAAGACCGGCGAGCTTCTGATCGCCACCGAGGATCAGGATGCCCGGCTCTACTATGCCGATGGCAAACTGATCCACGCGACCTCCGGTGATCGAGACGGGCCTGCGGTGCTCGATGCCATCGTGTCGTGGACCGAGGGCGAGTTCGAATTTCGTCCGGATGTTCTCGCCGAGACGCCAGAGACGGGAGGCGATCTCAACGCCAGGCTCTTCTCGGCTGTCAACAACCTCCGGGTGAAAGTCTTTTTCAAGCCCGCCGGAGGCAACGCCGAGAAAATCAGGAAGTTGCTTTACGAGTTCCTGTCGGCAAATGACTTCGCCATCCACGCCTGTCTGCTCTACGTCAACGGGACCATGGCGATCTGTGGCGCCGAGCGGGCGGACACTCCGCCCTGGCTTGAGTCTCTTCGATCGTCGGTGCTCGATGTGGTTGCCGGCTATCCAAGGAAGAACCTGAACCGGGTGCTCTTCGAGGACGAGGACGGAACCCTCGTCGTGACCTGCTATCCGGAGGATCAATCGGCATTGATGGTTGCCGCAAAAAAGGGAGCGACGCTCGGCGCGGTCTCCATCGCGGTCGACCGGCTCGCAAGGGAGATCGGACGGTTCAAGCGAAGCTGAACACCGTTGCTAAGAGGGCGTCCGACCGAACGCCGTCGGTCAGCCCAGAAGGAGGAGGGGCGCCATGTCGCAATTGACAGATCTACTCAACGAGCTCGTCAACGTGGAGGGCATCAACTCGGCGGTGATCGTCGGGCGTGACGGATTCGTGATCGAGGGTGTTGCCTCGGGGACGAGTCTCGATGCCGACGCGGTGGGAGCGGTGATCTCCACCGGAATCGGTTCGTCCGAGGTGATGGGTCGCGAGCTCGAGGTCGGGGCCATGACCCAGGGCATGGTGGAGTACGACGACGGGCTGATCGTCATGGCCCTGCTCGGTGAGGACGCCATCGTCGCGGTGGTCGCCGATCTCAATGCCAATCTCGGCAATGTGCGTTTTCAGATCAAGAAACGCCTGAAGGCCATCGAGAAGGCTTTGTGAGGCTGCCGGGGAGCGGCACTACCCCCGAAAGAATCGGACACGCCGCAACCCGACATCGACTGATATCAGTTCCCATTCTCATCAACAACGGCACGACGCGACATCGGTTCCCGATCTGTTCAACAACAGACGGACCGCAGGCGATGGCGTTGCCGAGAGGGAGGCGCAGATGAGCCGAGAGCTGCAAACGCTCCACAACGTTGCTTATTTCGTAGGCGCATTGGCCCACGGGGCAGAACAGAATCTGGGCCGTGGAAGCCTCTCCATCTGTTCCTTAGCCGGCAAGAAGTTCGGCCAGGAGGCGGTGGAGGGTTCTCGCCAGACCGATGATCCCGAGGAGGCGGTGGCCATCCTCCGGGAAGCGCTCAAGAAACAGGGAATTGTGTGGGATTTCGAGCCCTTTGCGGGTGAGCGCGGATCCTCCATGGAGTCGGACGGCGAGACCCACAAGATGCGTCTCGTCTTCAAGACCTGCATGGTGCGGAACGCGCTTTTCAGATACGGCCACGAGCAGAAGCAGTCGTTGTGCTACATGGCCCACGGGGTCTTCGCCGGAGCCATGGAGAACATCATGCCCGGAACCAAGGTCGAGCTCGACATCATCCACGCCGGCCCGAATGGGTGTCTCAAGGAAATGGGGTGGGAGGTCAAACAATGAAAGCTCGAGTTTCCACCGATTGGCTGTCCGGTTGCTCAGGCTGCCACGTGGCCATAGTCGACCTCCACGAGAAGCTACTCGGCCTCGTCGATGAGGTTGATTTTGTCCGGGTTCCGGTTCTCATGGATGAGAAGGACTACCCGAGGGCCGATGTCGGGGTCGTTGAAGGAGCGGTTCGCTCGGAGCACGACCGTGTGGCGCTGGAAAAGATGCGCGCGAGCGTCGATAAGCTCATCGCTTTTGGAAGCTGCGCCGTCTATGGCGGTCCATCGGGACTCGGTTGGTTGCACGAACGAGAAGATGTGATGGCGGCGATCTACGACGGCGGTCCCACCAACGTAGGTGGCGAACGACCCGATTCGGATGCGCCGGTCCTCGAAGACAGCGTAGTGCCCATCGATGAGGTTGTCGAGGTCGATGCCTATCTGCCGGGTTGTCCGCCGCACCCGTACTTCATCGCGGCCGGGCTGCGCGCGGTGCTCGGGGTTTCCGATCTCCAGCTCACCTCCATGAGCGTGTGCGCCGACTGCGATCGGAAGATGCAAAAGAACCTGGGAGCGGAGTTGAAACGTGGCGAAATCACCGCGGAGAACGAAAGCCTTTGCTTTCTCAGCCAGGGTGTCGTTTGCCTCGGTTCGGTGACCCTCAACCGGTGTCAGGCGCCGTGTCCGCAGTCGGGTGTCGCCTGCTTCGGCTGCGCAGGACCATCGGTGGACATCATCACCGAGCCGCACCTCGATCTTCGAAACCTCATCGGGCGGCGGCTCAACATGCTGACCGGGATCCCAGAAGATGAGGTCACCCGGTACTTCCAGGAAGATGCCAAGACTCTGTATGCCTACGCGGTGGCTTCGCCGGTGATCCACGGAAAGCCCACCGTGGAGATGAGGGCGTGGGCCGGCGACAAACCGGCCGTCCAGGGGGGTGAGTGATGGGAAGCCGGATCGTCGTCAACCCGGTGACCCGGATCGAGGGCCACGCCAAGATCATTCTCGAGATTGAGGATTCGGGCGAGCTCAAAAGCGCCCACATGCAGGTGCTCGAGATCCGTGGATTCGAGAAACTCCTCCAGGGGATGGAACTGCTCAAGATGCCGCAGATGACCGCGCGGTTGTGCGGTGTCTGTCCGGCAGCGCACCATCTGGTGGCCACCGCCGCCATCGAGCAGGGGATGGGAGTGACTCCGCCAACCGACGCCAAGCTGCTGCGCGAGCTGCTCTACGCCGGCCATGTCCTCCATTCGCACGCCCTGTCGAATTTTGTGCTCACGGGTCCGGACATCCTCCTCGGCATCAACGCTCCGGCCGACCAACGCAATGTTTTCAACCTGCTCGCCATCAACCCGGAGCTCAGCAAGACCCTGCTGCGGATCCGCAGCATCGGCCAACGGACGGTGGAGCTCGTCGGTGGCCGCGGAGTCCACCCGGTGACGGCCATCCCCGGCGGGATGGCCTCACGGCCCAATGCGGAGAAACTCGAACTCATGGCCGGTTGGGGCGAGGAAGCCACCGGTTCGTTGGAAGAGGTCATCGGGATTCTCAAGCCCAAGCTCGAAGAGCTCGCCCCGCTGCGCGAAGCGACCCAGCTTCCGTATCACTCCCTTGCTCTGTCCAACAACGGGACCGTCGATCTCCTTGAAGGCGAATGGGTGGTTGTCGACCCCGAGGGAAACGAAGAACGGCGTTTTGCGGGTCCCGACTACGGCGACAACCTTGTCGAGCACGTCATGCCGGGCTCCTATATGAAGAGCGTTCAGCTCAAGAACCCCGGACCCGAGAACTTCTTCGTCGGGCCGCTCGCCCGCCTCAACGTCAACTCAAAGATGACCACTCCCAAGGCTCAGGCCCATCTCGATGCGTTCCGGGCATCGGGCAAGCCGAGGCTTTCGGCGGTGGACTTCATCGAGGCCCGGCTCATCGATATGCTCAACTGCGCCGAGCGGATCAACGCCATCGCCGGCGGCGAAATCGGCGATGGCCCCGTGAAAGTCGATGTGCCCGCCGTCAAGGCGGGCCGGTATGTGGGAGTGATCGAAGCCCCGCGCGGCATCCTGGTGCACGATTACACTGCCGACGACGACGGCCGCATCACCGAAGTCAACCTCATCGTCGCCACCCAGAACAACTATGACGCCATCGACTCCGCGATCGAGGGTCTCGCCCGGCACTACCTGCCCGAGAACGATGACGAGCAACTCCTCAATGGCGTTGAGTTCGCCATGCGGTGCTTCGATCCGTGTCTCGCCTGCGCCACCCACACCGCCGGGAAAATGCCCATGATCGTCGAGATGCGGCGCGGAAATGAACTGGTCCGCACCATCCGGCGAGGGGCGGCATCATGATTGAGATCTCTGTCGACGAAAAGGGGTGTGTTGCCTGCTCTCTGTGCGCCGAGATCTGCCCCACGGATGTCTTTGTCTTCGACGAGGACAAGGGTGTTCCCGAAGTCGCCAAACCGGGCGAGTGCTTTGGTTGTCTGAGCTGCTCCGAGATCTGTCCACCCCACTGCATCATCCACAAGGGCGTCGATCTCGCAGAGAGTCACTACCACGACCCGTACGCGCTGCGTCTCGCAAACCGGCTCGCCGCCGATGTCGGCGGCCGGTTTCACGTGCCGTCGGACACCGCCTCGCAGGAGAACGCCGCCACCGACCTCGGAGTCCGTCTGCGTTCGATGGCCGAGGTCTTTAAGAGGACCATCGGGGGCTCGCTGCCCGCCGTCGGCACCATGGCCGGCCGCACGCTGGCCCGGCACCTGCCGCGCTACCGCGAACCAAAGGGAATCAACGAGGCCCTGGCGCTCGCCGAGAAGCAGTTCGCGCCGGCCTGGGAGTTCACGACGACCCGCGATGGCGATGCGCTGACGATCAATGTCGATCGCTGTTTTGTCCGCGAGACCTGTGAGCGCGAAGGTCAGGAGATCGGCGGCGAGATGTGCGTCCTCTTCTATAACTACCTTGCCGGCTATCTCGGTCAGATGGGCAAGGTGCGGCTGCGGCTCATGGACGCCGATCGCGGCGCCAGGTGCTGCTACACGGTGAAGATCTACGAGTGACGAAACCGGCTCGAATCGCTGTCCTCGGTATCGGTAACACCCTGGCCGGTGACGATGGCGTCGGGGTGCTCATCGCCGAGCGGCTCCGGCAGCGTTGGAAGGAAACTCGAGAGGTCCTCGTTGCGATCCTGCCCGGAGACCTCTTTTCCGTCGCCGACTTCCTCGGCGAGGCAGAGGAGTTCCTCTTCGTCGACGCTATCGCCGGCGACCGGGTCGGCGAGATCCGGGTTTTGGGCTCGGCCCAGCGCGCCTTTGCTGCGTCCCTCCACCAGACCGACATCGGCACCGTTATGGCGGCCCTCAGAACGCTCGAGATGGCCGATCCGTTTCCCGCATGGCAGGTCTGGGGGATCACCATCGAGACACCCGAGGAGCTCGGCGAGGGCTTGAGCCCCGAGATCGCTGCTGCTGCGGACGAACTCGAGGCGAAAATCGTGGAGTACGTGGAGGCGCTGCGGTCCGTGAACCCTTGACAGAACGTGGGCCGGGTGCCTGGCTCACTTTTCGCCGCAAAAAAGTGCCTGGCACCCCTCCCATCGCATTCCCGGAGCGAGTGATTCCTACCGCATCATCACCGCCGCAACCAGCCCCGCCGCGACCAGGCTGTTTGTCGCCAGGTTCCACGCGACATTGGCGCCGAGGGCGGGGATGGGCACCGGCTGACTGTTGTCACCGACGGCCCACTGGAGCGGTTTGAACAGGAGAAGCGAGGGGAGAATCCCGATCAAAGCGAGCGGGGGCAGCCAGCCGATGACAACCGCGATGGCGATGGACAGCGGTGTGGCGATGGCGGCGGCGGCATAGACCAGCGCGGCGGGTCGACGGCCGAGAAGGATCACGAGGTTTTTGCGCCCGCCCTTGCGGTCGGCCCCCTCGTCGGGGAACTCGTTGAGCAACAACAGGTTGAATGTCATGAAGAAAGCCGGGATCGAGGCGGCAATGGCGGCTCGACTCCAACTGCCGTCCTGGACCAGGGCGGTGCCGATGACCGCTCCGGCGCCGAGGCCGAACCCGGCGGCAATCTCACCGATCCCGATCCGAGCGAGGGCATCGGTGTAGGCCAGGACGCAGACCCCACCAACGATCATGATGGGAATCAGCGCGGTGCCGATGCGGGGGACGAACCAGATCCCGATCCCGAGACCGATCGCGGCGGACGCCAATCCGAAGATCAACGCGGTTTGTGAGCCCATTCCACCACCCGGTAGGGTGCCGCTGCCGCCGGAGAACGGGGTCCGTTCGGTTTCGAGGTCGATCCCCGTACGCATGTCGGACCACTCGTTGAGGATGTTGACCGCCATGTGCAGGACCACCAACCCGACGAGGGCCAGCATCGTGTGCAGCCATGAGAAGTGGCCGTCCCAGGCGGCAGACGCGGCGCCGCTCGCCACCAGAGTGGGTGGAAGCAGCAGAAAGGGGGCGCGTGCAACACCGGCAAAATCCTTGATCTCGGCCATGGGGTCCTCCCGGTGGCTATCGTACACAGTTTCCCCCAACCCCGGCCTTCTGGAATGCCTCTGGCGTCCCAGGAGCGAGTCATTGAGTGCTACGATGCCTCTGATGCTGCGTCACCGCCATCTGATCCCGCTCCTCGTCGCGGTTCTGGTGATCCAGAGCCTGGTGGCGGTGCTGCCTCACACCCACTGTTCGATGGTGGATGGTCAGGCTTGGCAGACATCCTCGCACATCGATGCGACCCACCACTGTCTCGCCTGTTCGGTGCATGTGCCGGTGGTCGAACCGACTGGCGAATTCAGCGGTGCGGCAGGGTCGACGATCACCATTCCGGTCTCGGCCGAGGCTGGATCGAGCGACGTTTTCTCCATCCTCTCAACCGCCAGTCCTCGCGGGCCACCGCGGATCGTTTGATCAGAACTTTATTCTGATCGCCGATCCACCGGTGTGAGCCTCGTGCTCACTCCCAACCCGCGAGGAGAACCGACCCATGTTGCAATCTGAAACCATGGCTGCGGCGGCGATGGCCGTGGTCCTGATCATGTTCGTGAGTGCTGGGCCTCTTCCAGCCGATGAGAAGGCGGTGCTTTCAGGATTCGTTCTCTCGGCCGGGGGCGAACCGGTTGGCGGGGCCGAAGTCAGCCTGCCCGAACTCCGACGTACGACTCTCACCGACGATGGAGGACACTTCAGCTTTGACTTACTGACGCCAGGCGAATACCTCATCGGCGTTTCCAGTCTGAGGGCGGGCGGCGTTGTCCGGCGAGTCGTGGTGACCGCAACTCCCTCGGAGCCCATCACCCTCACCCTCGACAAGCTGGTCCACTCCCAGGGCATCACGGTCACCGCTTCGGGAGTGGCTCGCGGCATCGGCGAGGTGGTCCAGCCAGTGGATGTCCTCGGTGGTGAAGACCTCGTTCTACGCAGACAGTCCACTCTCGGCGAAACCCTGGCCCAACAGCCCGGTGTGACCGCCAGCACCTATGGTCAGGGCTCGAGCCGGCCGGTGATTCGCGGCCTCGGCGCCGATCGAATCCGGATCCTGGAGAACGGTCTCGATACCGGTGATGTCTCTTCCATCGGACCCGATCACGCGGTGGCCATGGATCCTCTCGCTGCCGAACAGATCGAGGTCGTGCGAGGCCCGGCGGCGGTTCTGTGGGGGGCCAACGCCATCGGGGGTGTGGTCAACGTCCTCGATGGTCGGGTTCCCGACAAGCCCGCGACGGCGCCGATCGTAGCGGTGGTCGAACTCGAGTACGGGTCGAATGCGAACAAGAAGTCCGGCGCCGCCAAGCTCGACGGCGGAACCGGCCATTTCGCCTGGCATCTCGATGCCTATGCTCGTGACCAGGACGACTACTCCAGCCCGGCCGAACGACCGGGCCACGATGGTGAAGGGGAAACCGGCGCCGTCGAAAACTCCTGGGCCGATGCAAAGGGGGCGACCATTGGCGGATCGTATGTTGCCGATCGTGGGTTCATCGGCATTGCCATCGGCGGCTATGACACCGAATACGGCATCCCCGGTCATCACCATCACCACCACGAGGGCGAACCGGAACCGCCGAAGGAGGAACACGAGGACGAGACGGGTGTCTATGCCGACCTCGAGCAACGCCGGCTCGATCTCCACGGCCAGCTCGACGACCCCTTCCGTGGTTTTTCGTCCCTCAAGCTGTCGGCGGGTCTTCGTGATTACAACCACCGGGAGATGGAGGGCGATGAACTCGGCACCCGCTTTGACAATCAATGGACCGAGGCTCGGCTCGATTTCGGCAACGAGCGCTTCCTCGGATTCACCGGAACCCTGGGTCTGCAATACGTTGATCGCGAGTTCGCCGCCGCCGGTGAGGAGGCCTTTGTCGAACCCACCGACACCACCAAGCTGGGCGCCTATCTCTTTCAGCAGACGGCCGTCGATCCCGTCGGGTTTCAGTTCGGGCTGCGGTATGACAACCAGGACACCCGCTCGTCAGACCCGGGGTTGCCTGACCGCGACTTTCGGACGTGGACAGCGTCGGTGGGCGTGGTCTGGGACTTTTTCGAACACTGGGGTCTGACCGCCAGCCTCAATCGACCCGAACGATCGCCGACACCGGAGGAACTCTATGCCGATGGCCCGCACGTAGCCACCGGCGCCTATGAGATCGGCGATCCGGATCTCGACACCGAGGTCGGTCAGGGTGTCGAAGCCTCTCTGAGGGTCGAGTATCCACGCTTCGAGGCGACCCTCTCGGCCTTTGCATCGAGGTACTCGAACTTCATCAACCTGGCCGATACAGGCGATGAGATCGACGGATTGGAGGTCTTCCGGTTCTCCCAGGATGACGCAGAATTCACCGGTTTTGAGCTCCATGGTCACTTAGAAGTTCTTCACACCGGTGCCAACCATCTCCATTTCGGGTTCTCCTACGATCAGGTCAACGCCGATTTCCGTGACAACGGCGAGCCGCTACCGCGGATCCCGCCGCGCCGCGGCCGTTTGGCGCTGGTCTTCATGGGTGAACGCGTTGATGCCAGGATCGAGGGGTGGTGGGTCGGCGCTCAGAACCGGGTCTCGGAGCACGAGAGTCCGACCCCGGGTTACGCGATGCTCAACGCCAGTTTCAGCACCAGGATCTTCGCGGGTAACACGGTGCACGAGTTCATTCTGCGGGGCCGAAACTTAACCGATGAAGCAGCCTACAACCACGTCTCGTTCATCAAGTTCGCCGCACCGTTACCGGGTCGGGACATCGCGTTGATCTACCGCCTGCTGTTGTAGCAATTCGATGCAACCGGCTATTCGGCATCCTCGTGCGGTTCGATCTGAACCACCACGTCGGCCACCATGGGCCCGTGCTCGAGGAGATCGGTCTTGACCTGGCGGGCGATGGAGAAACCATCGGCCACGCTGAGGTCGGCATCGACCTCGATATGGATGTCCACCGCGAGTTCGGAGCCGATATAGCGGGTGCGCAATGCGTGGACGGCTCGAACGCCGTCGACATCGAAAGCGAGCCGCTCCAGTTTGCTGCGGTGGGCCTTGGGTGCGCCGGCGTCGACGAGCTGGTCGAGGGCTGGCCGGATGATCCGGAAAGCCGCGTGGAGAACAAAGATCGCGACGACCAGCGCGCCGATCTGGTCGACGACCGCAAGCCGGTGATCGACCATGGAGACCGAAACCGCGATCGCTACCGGTACCGAGGAAAGGGCATCGGTTCGGTGGTGCCAGGCATTGGCGATGAGCGCCGGTGATCCGATCGCCGTGCCGACCCTGGCGGTCCAGCGATACAGCGCTTCCTTGGTGACGATGGAAAGCAGCGCCGCAAGGAGAGCGATGATGGATGGGGGGTGGGATGGTTTTCCGAACGACGTGATTGCATCCCAGCCGATGCCGACGGCGGCCGTCGCCACGGTGAGGCCGATAAAGACGGTGATCAGAGTCTCGAATCTTCGATGGCCGTGCGGGTGTTGCTCATCGGCCGGGGCCGACCAGTAACGAACTCCGAAGATCAGTGCGACATCCGTGACGGTGTCGGAGAGACTGTGAATCGCGTCGGCCACAACCGCCTGGCTGTTTCCCAGCAGACCCGCCGCCAGCTTTACTGCAGCGAGGATCAGGTTGGTGATCAACCCGGCCCAGCCGACGATTCTCACCTGGGAAACCCTGGATTCCATGGTTGCGGTTTCCATGGTTGAGATCATAACATGATGCATATCTTAGTAACTATTCTCAAAATCATATAGATCATCGACATCAGAGATTGGGTCAGGGCAGGTGTCTGATGTGGATCTCGTCGCCGACTCGAAGCTTCCCCGTTCCATGGTGTACCAGGTTCTGTCCGAAGCACACCTTGCCATCAATCGTGCGATACCCGGCGAGGGTGCGCAGCGGTTCTGATGACCGCGATCCGCTCTCCTGATCGGTGGTGATCACGATACAGCGGGCGCACGGTTTCGCGATCCGAAAACCCACCTCGGCGATGGTGATCTCGTTCCATTGGTCTTCGCCGTGAGGTTCGCAGCCATCGGCGACGATGTTGGCCCGAAACCGATCGGCGGGCACCGGTTCGACGAGGCGACGGTTGAGCTCATCGACCGAGGACTGTGAGATCAGAAGAAAGGGGAAGCCATCGGCAAACGCAACCCGGTCACCTTGGTCGGCATAGCGCGTATCAACCTGGCGGAAACCCGCGTCCGGTTGTCGCACCAACTCACACGGGGAACCGAGGAACGACGAGAACCACTCGGCCGCCTCGGGACCCGCGCTCACGGCCCCACAACGATCATTCCAGACCGTGACCGATCGCTCATCGTCAGCCCGCTCGCCGACAGCGATTTCAAGGCGGGATCGGCCGCTGGCTTCGAGGATCAGATGCTCGCCTTCGATCCGGGTGCTGACTCCGGCCAGAACCGGGCTCGACCGTTGACTGAGAAAGCCCCCATCGGGAGTGACCACCATCCATTGGCGATCAAATCGGAAACCGGTCGGCACGACCTCGGCGTTCTCCACGCTGATCCCCCGGCACGATTTGACCGGGTAGATGTGAAGAGATCGGACCGTGATCATTCGGGTTGCGAAGCCGTTTCCGGTGCGACTTCTTCAGGTCCTTCGGTGTTACCTTCGCTATCGCTATCGCTTTCGGTTTCGGTCCCGGCTCCGGTCTCGGCCCCGGACTCGGCTGCGGTCTCGGTCTCGGTTTCGGACTCGGACACGGACTCGGACTCGGGCGCGGGGTTGTCGTCCACGATGCGGTCAAAGACATAGCCGCCCTTGACCGCGCCCCAGACCTGGCTCCCATCGTCGGCAAAACCACGGTCCCAGCTGACGATGCCATCCGGTGTGACGATGACCTCCGAGGTGGCATATGCGGCCCCACGCAGGGTGCCGGCACACAGCGATGCGAGGGTCGAGCCGATAAAGCTGTCGCCGCGACGGCGGAGCAGGATGGCGCAGCCGTCGCGCTCCTCGAGATCATCCGGCGAGAGCTCAGCCAGGGGATCGTCCGAAATCCAGACCCCGATGACGGCGCCGGGATCGGGCAGGGTGAAGACCTGGGTCTCGAAGAGCCCGGGAACGAGCTCCACGAGACGAAAGACGCGCTGCCGATATGGACGGTGCGGCTCTTCGCTGACCGCCTGCTCGAGATAGAGCCAACGCCCGTCGGAGCGGTCGGTCCAGATCGGAGCCATGTGAAGACTGACGGCGAAGAAATCCGGGTCCTCGGCGGCCTGGACGGCGCTGGAGAACGTCCCGGCCATCCACGACGCCAGATCATCGAGATCAGTTGATTCGTTTTCGCCGGCGCGGACGATCGGCGCGAGCAAAAAGATCCCTGCGGCGACAATGAGGCCGAGGGTTCTAGCGTGGTTGCGGCGCGAACTGGTCATGTCATCGGTGCTCCGACTTCTGTGCTGTCGATGCCCTGACCCGGTCCACCGTCCCGTCGGTGGTGGTGCGGGCAGGATAGGTTCCGAGCACTCGCAGGTAAGGGCAGGTGCGGCGGAGCTCGGCAACCGCCATTGAAGCTGCATCATTTTGGAGCGCGCCCTCGAGATCGACATAGAAGAGATACTCCCAGGGCCGGCGGGGAACCGGGCGCGACTCGAGTTTGCTCAGGCTGAGGCCGTGTTCGGCGAGGACATTGAGGCACTCGGCCAGGGCTCCCTGATGGTGCCGGGTCGTAAAGACCAACGAGGTCTTGGCGGGAATCCGCGGGTCGATGTCGATCTCGATACCGGAGATGACGACAAAGCGGGTCCAGTTCTCATCCTGGTCGGCGATGCCCGGGGCGAGAACCTCGAGTTCGTACACCTCGGCCGCCTCCTCGCTCGAAATGGCCGCCTGGGTCGGGTCCCCCAGCCGGGAGACTTCCTGAGCCGCCGCAGCGGTGTCGATAAAGGCGACCTGTTCGACCCGATCGAGCGAGGCGAGGAAATTGGCGCACTGGATGAGTCCCTGAGGGTGGGAGAGCACCCTTCGGATGTCTTTGACCGAGGTGCCCGGGAGTCCGGCCAGACAGTGCCGCACCTGGAGAATCTCCTCGCCGACAATCCGCAGCGAAGTGGCTCGAAGAAGATCGTAGACCTGGTTGATGGACCCGGCGGTGGTGTTCTCGATGGGCAGCACGGCATAGCCGACCTTGCCGGTTTCGGCGAGCTCGAGGGCCTCGGCAAAGGTCTCGGTGCCCATGAACTCGATTTCGGCCGATCGCGCGGCGAAGTACTTGCGCGCGGCCATGTGGGAGTAGGCGCCGATGGTGCCTTGGAACGAAGCCCGCAGGGCGGCGCCGATCGAACGCTCGATCTGATCACGGTGGAGCAGGGCCTCCTCCTGAGCTTTGAGCGACATGGCGATGACCTCGCGGAAGATCTCCTGAACCCGGAACTGGTCGATGCCGAGCTCCCTTGCGAGGCCCTCGATCCGAGTGAGGAGTTCCGACTCACGGTCGTGGTCGCGCAAAAAGCTCAGGCCGTCCGCCTTGATCTTTGCGATCTCAGCCACGGTCTCCAACCGTTGAGACAGGAGTTCAACGATGTGGCGGTCAACACGATCCAAAATCCGACGGGCGTCGGTCAAGTCAGCCATCGAGGTATTGTAGCTGTTGTTACCAGAACCGAATCCGAGGAATTCCGTTTCCCAGGGCGGAGGAGATCATGAAAAAGTTCCGCATTTCGATCGCGACTGCTCTCGTACTCGCGGCCTTCGCACCTTTGGTCTTGGGGGCCGGCGCAGCATCGAAGAGCGAATCCAAATCGCTGTCCATCTCCGAGAGCAAGGACGGAGCCGGTCTGGTGGTCGCCATGTCGGAGGCGTTCGCCCGGTCGTTGCTCGAAGGGATGGTGGGCGCCGATCTCAAGTGTGGTTCAGATATCGACGGTGACTTTGCCGCCATGCTTCGCAAGCTCGATCGTGGTGGGCGGGGCTCTCGCGCCACCATCCGAGGTGAAGACGGAGTGATCACCGCTCGCCGCTCGGGCCGCAGCCTCAAAATCAATCTCGATGACGCCGATGGTGAGGGCGGTCTCCGGGTCAAGATGCCCTGGGCCGTGGCCGAGTGCCTCCTCGACGGTTCGGCTACCCTCAGCGCCAAGGACGCCGCTTCGATCAGGGTCAAGCTCGTCGGTTCCGAGGGCGGAAGCTTCGAATTCAAGATCGACTGAGTCGGGGTTGTGTTTTAAGGAACCACCGCACTCCACCCGTTGGTGTCGCCGTTTTCAAAACCGTCCGCAAAGAGGAAACAAGTGTCGACATCGAGACCGATGATGGCGGCGATCTCGCCGGCTCCGAAGTCGAGATCGGCCTGGATGAAGAACCGCCCGTCGTCAGCAAGGGCGAAATTGTGGACGAGTCCGGCGGGAAGATCGGAGACGGTCGCGTCGCCGGTACCGTTGCCGTCGAGATCGACATCGTCGCCGGTGGACAGAACCAGTCTGCCGGTTCCCTGGAGATCAGAGGCGTCGCAGGCAAAGAAGAGGTGTTCGACGCTTCCGCTGCCGAAACCGAAGACGGCCTTCCCGAGATTGTTGATCCCGGCCCCCCGGGCGGAAAAGCCCGGGTCGAGGGTCACGCCATCCACGGTGTCACCCTCACGCAGGATGATGGCGCCGTTGTAGGCAATGAACTCGTCCGTAGCGGTGTCCCCGTCGGTGTCGCCGGTGAACAGGTAAGCCCCTGAGTCGTTGATCGAGACAAAATCGAAGTTGTCCCAGTTGTCGATGCCGGAGCCGTTGGGATCGCCCTCGCGGGCGACGAGGCTGCCATCGACATAGAGGAAGCCATCGGTGCCGGTCGACCCGACCATGTCCAGCGGGTGGATGTGGTGGCTGCCGTTGTCCGACAGGTCATAGTCGAAATCGATCCCGCTGGTGTCAACGATCTGACCACCGATGGAGTCACCTGTTTTGATGATGATCGCGGTGGTGCTGGGCGCTCCATCGGAACTGGTGTAGAGGATGCGGCCGACCGAGGAGGTGCCCCCTGCGGCGTCGCCGTGTCCGGCGATCCAGTAGGCCTGCCCCGAGGGGATCATGGTCGGTCGGCTGTGAAAGGTCGAGACCGTGCCGGTGGGCATGCCGGGCGCCTGAACGTTTTCGACGGCGAGCAGGCCGACATCGGTCCACACGCTGTCGCTGCCATCGGTGGACGGGCTGTAGATGAACTCGCCGAGGTTGCCGATCCCCATGGTGAACTCGGCTCCCGTCAATACGGCCGGCAGTCCATCGCTGCTCACCCAGGTTGCGCCTGCACTGAAGAACACGAAATTCTCGGCTGCGTTGGCGGTGAAGCCGGGATCTCCGGCGCCGTTGACAAAGGGCTGGTTGAGGGTCGTCACCACTCCGGTCACTCCCGGGGTGGTGTCACCCTCGGCGAGCACCAAAGTCGCCGCGACGATTGCGCCTTCAGGAAATTGCGGCGTCGTCCCGTCGTTGGTGCCCACCACGGGTGTGTCCTCGAGTCCGGCGCGATCGAGTTCGGCGGGCTGCGGAGGTTC
>RCNE010000726.1_pt1 | contig 17532 bp, 14 predicted proteins | sample 2041361 | NCBI WGS metagenome assembly RCNE01 (sample SAMN09708229, study PRJNA481090) | Marine sediment metagenome, whole genome shotgun sequencing project.
TCGGTTCCTGACTGCGCGATGGGCGCTTTATGGGAACTTCGGTCGGTGGATCAGCTATGCAACGATGTTCCACGAGCCGTGGCCGCTGCACCATGCCTCGGTCATCCACTGCGACGATGAGCTCGTAGCCGCCGCCGGATTGAGTCAGCCGACCGATGAACCGATCGTGCACTACTCACCGGGGGTGAACGTTCGATGCGGCTTCCCACAGCGCGGCTAGGCAGCGACGCTCGATCCAACTACTCGATCGCAGCGGCCTCATACCGTTCGACAAGCCACGAGTTGAATTGCGCCAGCACGGCTTCTTGCCAGGAGTAACGGCCCCGTGGGGCGTACCTGGACCGCATGCCCATCTGCGCCGCGACGTTTGTTGGCATGTCCTGCCGGTTGAAGTTCGAGACACCCTCGATTGCTTCGCCGAGCGTCTCCTCGAAGTCGGGCAACTCGACGGTCGACCGCGGAAAGATGTACGCCATGCTCAGCGCGTGCGTCGTTGGGCCTGTCGGGTCGACGTAGAACCAGAATGCCGAATCTGACTGGAATCCCATGAGCAGCGAAGGTGCGACCAACGCAAAGACGACCCGTTGGCGCTCCTCCATCGTCGTTCCCGGGAGCGGCGGAAACAATGCCTTGAATGTGGGGTTGAAGCCGCCGTCGGGTTCAAGCGTCTCATTGAAACCAAACATCGCATTATCACCGGGATCATAATCGGCGTACCAAGCGCCGGACGAGGGCGCGAAATCGTGGATTCCATGATGCAACCGGCTGTTGTGATACATCTCCATGAAGTTCTCGATCATGATCTTCCAGTTGAATGGAACATCAGGAATCGTGAGCGGATCGACGGTCACGAGCGACTCGACGTCGTAGTTGGCGAGCACCTTCTCGAGCTTGGCCACACGAGGCGCGAGCGGCGCTGCCTCGAGGTCGAAATTCGCAAAGATGAAACCCTGCCACAGCTCGACGGCCAGGTGCGGAAGTGCGACGTCGGCCATGTCGAAACCAGTCGTCTTGTTCATCTCTGGCGCGCCCACGAGCTGTCCTTCGAGATCGAAGACCCAGTAGTGATACGGGCATCGAAGGGTTCGGCTCGACCCCGACTGCAGGTCTGGCGGATCGAGCATGTCTTCATCAGTTCGATTCGTCGACGCCGTGATGCACATGCCCCGATGTGGACACACGGCCGACATCACCCGAATCGACTCGTCCTTGCCCCGAACGACAACCAGTGGTTCTCCCGCTCGGCTGACGGCCAAGTAGTCGCCCGCGTTGGGGATCTGCTCCTGTCGGCCGACGCACAACCACTCCGACCCGAACACTGCGTCCATTTCGAACTGGTGGAAGTCGGCGTCTGAATAGACCCCGGGCGGGAGGCCGACGGCCGTTTCGAACGTGCCACTCGACTCCCGCAGGTTTTCCAATGTGAAGCCAAGCGGTAAGACCATCAGACCAAACTAGTGTGAGCACCACATCTCGTCCACAACGGAAGTCCCGCAGCCATGCGTCTCTGGCCCGAAGAGTTCGAACAACACCGACCGGAAGCGCTCGAGGCCGCTGAGCTCGCGTACTTCGGCCTCGCCGGCGACCCGGACGCACCTCCGGGAGACCCGCTCGACGGCCTCAACGCAGCGCGGTCTGGCGCACCTGAACTCTTCCCCTTCCGAGCAGACAGTGCCGTCGATCGTACAATCGAGGGCGTGCCATGTCGGGTGATCGAGGCACCTGGAACCCCCAGCGGCGTGTACCTGCATTTCCACGGGGGCGGGATGTGCCTGGCGAGCGCCGAGCTCAATGACGATGAGAACCTCATCCTTGCGGAGACGCTCGGGCTCACCGTCGTGTCGGTCGACTACCGACTCGCTCCAGAACACCCCTACCCAGCCGCCGTCGAGGACAGCATTGCGGTTGCACGTTGGCTCCTCGCGCACAGCGGATCGGAATTCGGCACGGAGACTCGCATCATCGGCGGTGAGTCTGCAGGCGCCTATCTCGCTGCGATGACACTTCTCGCGCTTCGAGAACTCTTTCCAGAACCCCCGTTCGCGGCGGCCAACTTCGTCTCCGGCGTGTTCGATTGGGGTCGATCCCCGAGCCAGCGTGGATTCCGACCCACCGATGGACCCGACTGGCTAAGCCCCGAGGCAATGGCGCAGTTCGCCGACTTCTACCTGCCTGGCTTGACCGATGATGAGCGTCGCGATCGAAACATCTCGCCAGCCTTCGCCGACCTCAAAGGTTTGCCACCAGCGCTCTTCACGATCGGCACGCTGGACCACATGTTCGACGACTCGCTCATGATGGCCTCACGCTGGACCATGGCAAGCAGCGACGCGGAGCTTGCGGTGTACCCCGACTGTGGTCACGGATTCCAGTGGTTCACCGACACCGAGCTGTCGCGGCGTGCCGTTCGAAAGATCTACGGATTCCTTGCTCGGTATTCGGCGTCCCCACCGATGCCAGACCACATCCAAGAAACTTGAGTGGTAAGACCATCAGACCACGGCTAATATCTCGCTGCAAGCTTCATCCCAAGGGGAAACCATGACCTACCCAAACGTGCTCGTATTCGTCGACTTTCCGAGCGACGACGTCACCGCCGCCCGGGCGTTCTACGCCGAGGTCTTCAACTGGGAAGTCGAGGATCGAATCGCGGATACGTTCGCTCGAATAGTTCCCGGACAGCACATGTTGCTCGAGGACGGCAGTCAAAGCACGATCGGCAACCTGCACATGGGGCTATCCAGTGCCGGCGACCTGCGCCCACGTCCACCGCAGGCCCCACAGGAGCCGACCAACCTCAATCCAGGCGGCCGAGGCACTCGCGCGTGGATACTGGTGAGCGACGATGACTCGTTCGAGCGCATCCTCGAAGCCGCTGTCCGACTGGGCGGCACCGAGCTCTGGCGTGACCACTTTTGGACCGAGTTCGGAGGAGCCAACGCTTCCTTCGTTGACCCTTGGGGCAACCAGATCATGCTATGGGCACACCTCGACGGTGTCGAAGTCGACCCCGACACCCATGAGGTCATCGGCGAGACCCCGCTCCCCGACGGCTGGACCATCGAGTAACAACCCTCGCCCGGCTACCGTCGCCGTCAGCGCCTCGGTTTCGAAGCGACGAAACTCTGCTGAAAGCCGATTGGTTCGACAAGGCGAAGACTTACGAACCCCGCGTCGACAAGCCATTCAGAGAACTGCTGATGGGTGAAGCAGAAGCCCCTTTCTGTGCTCGCCATCATCGTTGTTCCCATGATCACCGCATGAGGGTTGAACTTGCGCTCCAGGTCCACGAAGTAGTCGGCCAGCACGACCCGCCCTTCTGGCTTCAGAGCGTCGAATGCCCGGGAGATCAGATGTTGCGCACCTTCCTCACCCTCGGTCCGGCAGATATGGCCGAGGACAACAATGTCGTACGCCTCAGCTTCGACCTCGACGGTGTGAAAGTCTCCTGGGCGAAACTCGCAGCGGTCGGCCACGCCGTGTTCGGTGGCCTTCGCGATCCCGACGTCGATCACGCCGGGAAGATCGTTCACGACCGCTGTTCCATCCGTACATGCGGTGAGCATGGCGATCGCCCAAGGCGCCCCACCGGCGCCGAGATCAAGGATCCGGGGCGCTCGTAGGGCCGAGTAACGAATCTTCAGGTCGGCGCGACTGGCGCACCGGAACATCGTGGTGAAGGTTCCCTCTACCAACGGCACATAAAATGCCGCCGGATCGTCTTCGATGGGTGTTGCTGGCCGACCCTGACGAACAGTGTCGGCAAGACGAGTCCAGTTCTCGTGCGGCCCCGGCGCAACCGCGATCAAGTCGGCCATCGTGGCGGGACCATCGGACACCAGATATCGCTTTGCGGTGTCGTTTAGCTCATACACGTACTCAAACTGATCAAGCAGCCCAAGAGCGACCACTCCGTCGAGCAACGACCGGAGGTGATCGACCGGTACGCCAAGCGCATCGGCAAACGGTTCGACCCGCGTTGGCCCCGTCCGTTCGAGTTCGTCGAACAGGTCGAGTTCCAACGCTGCGAGCAGGATGTAGTAACGCCCAAGCCCTTCCACGGCGGCCCAGACGGGCGCAGAGGATGGCGGCTTGTAGTCAGTCCATGGGCGCCCCTTGTGGGCCATGGTGTGCGTCTTCTTCAACTCCGGATACGGAGCATCTCGAGCATCAGCCACCGTCGTGCCAATCGTGCATCACGGACGCAGCACGATCTTGCCGAAGAAGTCGCTGGCCAGCATCTTGTTCTGCGCTTCGGCGGCGTCTTCCAAGGCAAATTCCGAATCGATGACGACCTCGAAGTCCCCCGAGCAGAAGGTGTCCCACACCGGTCCAAACTCCTCGGGGCGGTAGGGGTCTGACCCCATGATCTTGATACCCGAGTGAAAGAGGTACCCAAGCGATGGGATGGTCGCGTCGTCGCCCGACGAGTTGCCACAATTCACGAGGCGGCCGTGCACGCCGAGGCCAAACAACGAAGCTCCGAACAACGCAGTGCCAACGTGATCGAAGACCATGTTGACGCCAGCTCCCTGAGTAACTTCCCGGGCAAAGCCGGCAACGTCCCCGGTTCGGTTGTTCAACACGTGGTCAGCGCCGAGGGCCAGCGCCCGCTCACACTTCTCGTCCGTTCCTGCAGTGGCGAGCACGGTTGCTCCGGCATTCTTGGCCAGCTGGATTCCAGCGGTGGACAGCCCAGATCCGGCAGCGTGAATCATCACGGTCTCTCCTGCCACCAGTTCACCAACGTCAAAGAGTGCGTGTGCTGCAGTGAGGTAACAGGTTGGGAAGGTCGCTGCAGCCGCCAGATCCATGTCGTCGGGCACTTTGTACACGTGCGACCCAGGAACGAGACACTTCTCGGCATACCCGCCGTCGACGGTTCCGCCAATGATGCCAAGGTCGCCGTACATGTCGCCACGACCGGCGAGTTTTGAGTCCTCGGCGACGCCGGCGAGCGATGGATCGACGACCACACGATCGCCCACAGCAACCCCGGTGACATTGTTGCCCACAGCGGAAACCGTTCCCGCGACATCCATGCCCGCAATATGCGGGTAGACGAACCCAGGCATCTGGAACCAGCCATTTCGCTGGACGACGTCGAGCCGATTGAGCGAAGTAGCTTGCACATCGACGACGACATCGCCAGCGCCCGGTTCGGGGTCGGCGACGTCGCTGTACTGCAGCACCTCTGGGCCCCCGGCTTCGTTGTACAACATCGCCTTCATAGGGCTTCCTTCATTGTCGATGAGTTGCGCACGGCCAGCACGCGGTCAGGTGAGTCCACGAACGAACGGCTGAGCCAACGCTTTCGGAGGACGAACGCGAGCTGCGAAGAGCAGCACCACCGCAAGTGCGACCACATACGGCGCGGAGTCGAGGATGAACGGATCTACCGAGTACCCCTTGACCGATATAGCGATAGTCGCCGCTTCGACGAGGCCAAAGACGACACATCCCATCACCGTTCCCCGCAGCGTCCATCCACCGAAGATCACCGCTGCGAGTGCAATGAATCCCCGGCCGTTGATGATGCTGGGCTGAAACTGGCCGACCTGGCCAACGACGATGAACGCACCACCGAAACCTGCGGTCAGCCCTGCAACCAGGATTGCCTGGCGGCGACGTGCGTTGACGTCGATACCCGAGACGTCTGCAGCCTGTGGGTTGTCGCCCGAAGCGCGCACTTCCAGGCCCCAGCGAGTTCTGAAGACCAACCAGTATGCGGCGGGCACGAACAGGTACACGAGGTAGGCGGGCCAAGGACGACCGAAGAGCGCCTCGCCCACCAGGGGAATATCAACAAGACCCGGCACGCTCCACGTTGCGGCCCGAACCTGGCCGAGATCGAGCGCCGTGTCAAGAAACGCCGTGAGGCCAAGTACCAGAACGTTCAGGGCGAGACCAACCACGAATTGGTTTGCCGTGAGGCGGTGGCTCATCTCGGCTTGCACCGTTGCGACAGCACCACCGCACAACACGCCGAACAGGACGGCGAACGCCATGATTGAGATGAGGTGATATCCCACACTGGCGCCGAATGCGCCGGCGAGCAGCATGCCTTCGATCGAGATGTTCAACGTGCCCGCCCGCTCGGCCACCCATTCGCCAACAGCGGCGAAGACGAAGAGTACGGAGAGCTGAAACGCCGAGTTGTAGATGGCCTCGCCCGAGAAGACATCGACCAGGGCAGAGAAGAAGTCGCTCATGCCTCGCTCCCCTCGATCGGATTGGAGAGCTTTCGGCGACTTTGGAGTGCCGCGATCGCGGCAGGCAACAGAAGCGCGAGGACGAGGAGTGCTTGCACCACGTTGGTCATTTTGCGATCGACACCGGTGGAAGCCAAAAAGCTCGAACCTGTACGCAACATCGCAAAGACGAAGGCCATCGGCACCACTCGACTGATCTTGTCGCGAGCAAGCAGCGCGACCAACAACCCGTCCCAGCCAAAGTTGTTGCTCATGCCGCCGGTTACTCGATCGCCCGAGGCCCCACCGTGCAGCAGCACCGCTCCAGCCACCCCAGCGAAGGCACCGGATGCTACAAGGCACCCTGCGAGGTATCGGTCGCTCGGAACCCCGAACCGTTGCGCTGCTCGGGGGTTGAGCCCCAACATTCGAACCCGAAACCCGAGCAGGGTCCGGTTCAGCAACCAACTCAGAGCGACAGCGAGTATGACACCCAAGAAGATGCCCGAATCGATGTTATTGCCGAATAGGTGGAGATCGGGCAGCAGCGTGTCTTCGGGGATCTGGTCCCCCGAGTTGACGTGGTTAATACGGGTGTCGTCTCGGTCGAGAAGGAGCGATCGATGCCGAAGACCGAGCAGTACCAGCGGAAACGAGATGAAGACGAGAAGCAAAGTGCTCAGCACTTCAGGGACTGAGCGCTTCACTCTCATCCAGGCAGCGATTCCGGCCCACAGCCCTCCGCCGATAGCAGCAGCGAAGAACGAGAGGACCAGGACCACTGGTCCAGGTCCGGGCAAGCGCGTGGCAAAATAGGCTGCGAAGACGGCGCCGAGCAACACTTGCCCCTCCTGCCCGATGTTCACCAGGCCTGCCCGAGTCGCGATGATCGTGCCAGTGGCCACGATGAGTAGTGGCGCCATGGTCGTGAGCGTGACGCCCCAGGCCCCCGGAGACCGAAGACTTCCGTTGAGGAGAGCCGAGAGCACAGCGCTCGGCGAACCACCGGTTGCCGCCACGAGAGCAGCAGAGATCAACAGCGCCGTGCCTATCGAGAGCACGTACCAGAGAACAAGTGAGCTCGACTCGCCGCCACCGGAGAAGGGAGAACGAGAGGGTTTTTGCACCACGGGTGTTTCGGTCATGGTCATGCCGCAGCGCCTCCCATCAAGAGGCCGATTCGCTCGAGCGTGGCGTCACTTCGAGCCATCGACCCAATAATTGTTCCGCGATACATGACCACGATGTGATCCGCGAGATGGAGCAATTCTTCCAACTCGCTCGAGATCAAAAGCACGGCAACACCATCGTCAGCCGCAGCGCGTAGACGATCCGACATAAACTCGATCGCGCCAACGTCAAGGCCACGAGTTGGTTGAGCTGCAATGAGCACTCTTGGCCCCGAGGAAAGCTCGCGGGCAAGTACCACTCGCTGCTGATTTCCGCCAGAGAGTGACCGGAACGGCGCGTCGGGACCAGATGTTTGAATGCCATACTCCTCGATGAGTTCTTCCGAACGCTGCCGGAGGGTTGCTGCGTCGTAGCTCTGGAGCGCCCCGCCATCGGACAACGAGTCGAGGTGAAGATTCTCGGCCACGCTCATGTCGAGGACACAGCCAGCATCGTGGCGGTCCTCGGGGACCAGAGCCACGCCCGCAGCGCGCATCGCACCAGCAACACCCGTGCGCACCTGACCCCCGAGCACCGTCACGGAACCTCGCGAGACTGTGACCAGGCTGGCAAGAACATCACCGAGCTCGGTTTGTCCGTTGCCCTCGACCCCGGCGATGCCAACAATTTCGCCCGGATGAACTTCGAGGCTCAACCCATCGAGGCCGAGCGATCCATCTCGTCGACGAAACGTGAGGTCGTCGAGAACAAGCGCCGGATCGCCCTTTCGGCGGCGACCACCGTCGGTCGAGTCTGCCTCGGTCATCAGCCCGAGAGCGCCCGCTTCCTTACGGAGCGACACCGGTCTACCAACCATCGCCTGGGCGAGCGAACGGGCATCCGCGTCGGCGGTGACCATTTCGTCAGCGACAGCTCCGCGATGAAGAATTGCCACCCGATCCGTGGCCTTCAAGATTTCGTCGAGCTTGTGGCTCACAAGTGCCACTGCCTTGTTCTCTCGCGTCACGGCAGTGCGCAAGACATCAAAAAGTTGCTCGGACTCCTGTGGGGTGAGCACTGATGTTGGTTCGTCGAAGATCACGATGTCGGGGTCACGTCGCAGGCACTTGATGATCTCTACGCGTTGTCGCATTCCAGCGGACAGGTCTTCCACCCGTGCATCGGGCTCGACCACCAACCCGTACCGGTCGCCGATTTCGCCGACGAGTGTTCGTGCACCCGAAGCATCAAGTCGCTCGTTGCTTCCGAGCACGACGTTCTCCCACACACGAAGGGACTCGACGAGGCTGAAGTGCTGATGCACCATCCCGATGCCGAGTTCGGAGGCCGCCTGAGGGCTGCCGATCGTCACCGGTCGGCCATCGATCTCGATCGTTCCGGAATCCGGTTCGACCAAACCGATCAGCACCTTCATGAGGGTCGACTTACCGGCGCCGTTCTCGCCGAGAAGGCCCAGAATCTGGCCGCGCTGCATTCGGAGTGTGATCTCGTCGCAGGCGCGGACACTCCCGAATGTCTTTGTGATGTTCGAAAGGTGCACCGCCGGCACCGCCGAAAGCGATAAATCGCTTTCGGCGGTGTTGCGGTCGGAGGGACTTGTCACCTAGAAGCCGTAGGCGTCCGCTGCAATCTGGTACAACGCATCGCCCATCTCGCCGTTGGCAAGACGTTCCCGGGCTCCATCGAGCTGGGTTTGTGCTTCGGCAGAGCCGCCACACAACTTGGCCCCGACGAAGTCGAATTCACCAGGCGTGAAGACCAACACATCGCCCTCACCAAACTCGCCCGCCAGGATTCGATCGAAGGTGGTCGCGAGGTAGTCGCCAGCGTCGAATTGGACCGCAATCTGGTACGAGATGTCAGTGCGTTCGCATGCGTCGGAGGCACCAGCCGACATCGTGATGACATCGTTCTCGTTCGCCAGGCCAACGACGGCCTCATGTGCTCCACCGAGGAATGGATACACCGCACCCATTCCCGAATCGAGAGCCTGGTTGAATGCCTCGGTTGCGCCAGCGACATCGTTGAAGTCACCGGTTGGGATGTATGTGGCGGTGAATGTGGCGTCAACATCGGTGATGCCGAGTGCCCATGCGTTGAATGCTTCCTGCTCGAAGTCGAGGTCGCAACAACCGAGGAAGAACGCCGCCGTGGCGCCGCTCTCCTGCATCAGTGCAGCGGTGGAGACACCAGCGGTGTAGCTGATCTGACCCGAATCATCGGATGCCTGAGCGAGCCCTTCGGTCGGCTGAACGCCAGCACCACAGTTGCAGTACCAGAAGATGTCGGCGAACTCGGTGCTCAATGCCTCGAGTGGATCGGACAGCTCGCCAGCACCAACGGCAATCACGTCGACGCCCTGACGTGCCAAGTTTCGAAGCTCCGTCTCGGCATCGGCGATTGGAATGTTGTCAAGGATGATCGGGGCTTCGAAACCCTGCGCCGCCGAGAAGGCCTCGACACCCTCGACCAGTGACTGGTAGAAGGCGCCATCATCTCGAGGGCCCGGTGTGGCGATGCCAAAGACGACCTTGCCGTCATCGTTCATGTCGAGCGCTGATGCTTCGATTGGTTCAGGCGCTTCGGTAGTCGTGTCGGGCGCCGCCGTCGTGTCGGCTGGTTCCTCCGTCGTATCGGTGTCAGCCTCATCAGCTGTCGTGGTTGTTGGATCCTCGTTAGCTACCGCATCATCGCTTCCGCAGGCTGCCGCCATCAGTGCAAGCACCGACAGAACTGCCATCAGCAACTTCATGGTTCTGGACATTTCTTTCCCTCCTGAGCGACCTGACGGTCGGTTTGAATTCACTAGCTCTTGGTGTCGGGCCAGGCCCGACGATATCTCTGCACTAACCAGCGATTGAACTGGATGTGACTTTCCTCTTGCCACGAATACCGCCCGCGTGGGGCGAATCGTGATCGGAGTCCTTGTTGCACCTTTGTGGTGGCGTCCTGGTCCTGCTGAACAAACACCTGTACGCCGGCGTCAGATAGTGCCATCTTTTGTTCGAACAGTGGATCATCGAGTGCCGACGGGTGAAAGATGTAGCCGATCTCGACGTCGATGGTCTCGGGCCCTGTTGGGCGAATCAAGAAAAAGAAACACTGGTCGGGAGCTGTTCCGAAGCACAACGTCGGTGGCATCAGCGCAAAAGTCGAGCGGGTGCGTTCTTCCTCGGTCAGCAGCGGGAAGACATCCATGATCACTCGGTGTGTCGCGTTGAAACCACCATCGATGTGGGTGTAACCGGCGGTGCGAAAGATCACGTTCGACTCGTCGTTCCACTCGACGGGAAACTCCGACATCGATGACGGGCAGAAGTCCTGCACGTACTGGTGCAGACGGTTGGCGTGATACCCGTCGTTGAAGTTCTCGAACATCACCTTCCAATTCCATGGAAGGTTCTCAAGGGTGAAGGTGCCGGGGCACACGGCATTCTCGAGGTCATAGTTCTTCAAGAACGGCGTGTAACGCTCGAGCGTAGGCGCCAGTGGCGCTGCGTCAGCATCGAAGTTCACGAACACGAACCCGAGCCATTCCTCGACCTGCAATTGCGGCAGGCCAAAGTCGCTCTTCTCGAACGCCTCGGCTCGTTCCATCGCCGGAGCGCCGAGCAAGCGACCATCAAGGGAGTAGTTCCAGTGGTGATAGGGGCACTTGAACGTGGTGTCGTTGCCTTCGCCTTCACAGACCTGCATGGCGCGGTGCTGACACACCGCAGACATGGCCCGGATCTCACCCTCTTTGTTGCGGGCGATGATGATTGGCTCGTCGACCATGGTGACGGTGAACCAGTCACCGACGTTCGGGATCCGTTCGGCTCGCCCGACGCACAGCCACTCCTTCATGAAGAGTGCCTCGGCCTCGAAGTCGAGAAACTCACCCGAGGTGTAAAGCGCTGGTGGAAGCGTGACCGCCTTTGACACGTCCTCGATGGACGCATCGAGATCGGTCAATAGTGAGGGATTAAGGACGCTCATGTCAGTTGAACCTCATCTTTCAGAATGAACTTGCGGATCTTCCCCACGCTTGTACGCGGGAGTTCGGGCAACAACGTGATCTCCCGCGGGCGTTTGGCCTTGCCGAGGTTCTCCTCGCACCACGCGTGGAGATCTTCGATTCGTGGAGGCACATCAGCGTCAGCGGCGACGACGAACGCGACAGGAACCTCATCGCGCATCACATCAGGGGCACCAACGACGCTGGCTTCAAGTACCAGCGGATGTGACGTCAGGACAGCCTCGACCTCGACCGTCGACACATTTTCGCCAGCCACCTTGAGCACGTCGCTGCGCCGCCCATCGAAGAAGAAGCGGCCAAACTCGTCACGGCCAGCTCGATCACCGGTAAGGAACCATCCATCGCGAAAGCTCGCTGCCGTGGTCCCGGGGTCATCGAGGTAACTCGAGAACAAGGTGATTCCCGGCTCGCCGCGAACGGCGATCTCGCCGACAGCAGATGGATCGCCAGCGGGCACCGACCGACCGTCGGCATCTTGAACGTCGACCTCGCACCCCGCTGTCACGGCACCCATTGTGTCGGGTCGCGGCGCCTGGGCACGGTCACTTAACACTGCCGGAATAGTTTCTGTCATTCCGTACAGCTGGCGCGGCTCGCAGCCCAACCACGACGTGATCTCGTCGAACTGACCTTGCCCGATGTTCTGGGCAAACCAGCAGTGTCGAAGGACGACGCCAGGGGCAGGAGCGCCGCGAGCGAGGATCATTCGAATCGGAGCGGCAAAGAGGCTGGCGACGGTGGCCTGGTGGCGAGCGCACTGCTGAAGAAAACGTGTGGCCGAGAACGTGTGCATTAGAGCGACAGATGCCCCGACCCAGATCGCCGACGCAAACGAGTAGTACTGAGCGTTGGCATGGAACAACGGCAACACGACGATGTGCCGATCGTCCGAGGTCAGGTTCGCAGCCTGGGCCATGGTCTTGCCGGCAAAGGCATAGTTCGCTTGGGTGATCTCGACGCCCTTTGGACGACCCGTCGTGCCGCTGGTGAACATCACTGCCGCACGATCGAGTAGCGGAAGCTCGGGCCACACGACGCAGGGGTCGTCTCCGAACACGTCGAACATCGTGTCGTCCTCATCGACCTCGACGACCGCCAAGCCCGATGGCACGGCCGACAAATACGTGTCACGGCGAGCTGATGAGCAGAAGCCAACGACCGGAGCAGTTCGTTCGAGGTGGTCAGCAAATTCGCTCGACGTACCCATCGGGTCGCTCGGGACAATCCATGCTCCGAGGCGAACAGCCGCCAGCCATACAGCGATGAAGGTGGGCGAGTTCGTCAAGGCAAGGTGGATCGACGAGTCCTCATCGACGTCATGCCTGAGCAGAAATCCTGCGACCCGTCCAACGACCCCGTCGAATTCGGCATAGGTCCACTCGGTGACCTCACCGGTGCTCGATTCAAAGATCAGGAACGGCGCGTTGGGGTTCTCGGCGACAGACGTTGACCACGCCTGCGCAAAAGTTGTTGCGTCGTCCCACCCGGCCACGGCTACTCCGCTGTCCCGTAACCGCCGCCGCCAGGCAGCTCGAGACGGATGACATCATCACCCGAGAGCGAGATTCGAGATTGTGTCTCGACCTTCTCGCCATTTACGAGGAAAGATCCAGCCGAGCCAGCCTCACCGCCGAAGAGCCCGAGCGGAGCATCTTCCAAACGGCTCGTGACAGCATTAAGTTGCCACGCGTTCTCGGTATCGACCTGAAACTCGATGGCCTGACCCAATCCGCCTTGTTGAGCCCCCAGCCCGCCTGAACCAGGTCGGAGCGACTTCTCGGAGAATCGGATTGGAGCGGACGCCTCGACAACTTCGATTGGAACCGCCGACACGCCGGTCGGGTAGGAACATGCGCTCAGCCCGGGTTTGGTCGCCCGCGCTCCCACTCCCCCTGCGTACGTGAACATTGCAGTGATGAACGGACTGCCATCGTCGTGGTTGCCGTTCACTTGCATGGTCCAGACGGCGCCGGCGCCTTCGGCCATTGCTGCCTTGGGCCGCACCTGGGCCAGAGCTTTCAACAGTGCATTGGGCAAGAACATACCGACCACATGGCGTGCCGTTCCGGGCTGCGGCAAGACAGCGTTCACGATCGAACCCTCAGGCGCTTTCACCTTGATCGGGAAGAGGCTGCCGTGGTTGTTGGGGATGTCGGGGTTCAAAACCGAACGAACCGTAAACGTCGTGTAGGCGTGGGTGTAGTTCATCACGACGTTGATGCCCCACGGTGACGCCTTTGATGTGCCTTCGTAGTCGACGGTGATCTCGCCGGCATCGGCATCGACGATCAGCGCACACACGATGTCGATCTTGCTGCCATCGGCGAGATCGAGAATGGCGCTCGATTTATAGGTGCCGCTGGGCAGCTCACGAATGCTGTCACGTGTGGCGGCTTCTGACCTGGTGATGATCTCATCGGCAAGCTCTTCGATGTTCTCGAGGTCATGGGTGTCGCACAACGTGCCGAGCCGCTTTGCCCCAACCTCACCCGATGCCATCTGGGCGTGGAGATCGCCAGCCATGTGGTCGGGTTGACGAACGTTCGAAAGGATGAACTTCCAGACGTCGTCGTTGCGTTCGCCGCTCTTCATCAGCTTGCAGATCGGAATCCACAACCCTTCTTCGAACACGTCACGCCCGCCCGCACCAATGCCATATCCGCCGACGTCGGTGTGATGAATGGTCGAGCCGAAGAACGCAATAATCTCGCCGTTGCGCCACGCAGGGACCAGCACGGTCACGTCGAGCAGCTGCCCTGCGGTCTTATACGGGTCGTTGGTGATGAGAACATCGCCAGGTTCGAGGACCTCGATCGGGTATTCCTCGAGCATCTTGCTCGCGCCGATGGCCAGCGAGTTGATGTGTCCAGGTGTGCCCGTTACTGCTTGGGCGACCATCCGTCCTCGTCGGTCGAAGACCGCATTGGCCAAGTCGCCAGCTTCACGAACGATCGGCGAGAAGGCCGACCGTTGTAACGCTCGTGCTTGCTCGTTGACGGTCGAGATGAGCGATTGCCACAAGATCTCGAGTTCGATTGGGTCGAATTCGGCGGGACGTGTTTCGGTGATGGTCATGAGACGTCTCCAGAGTCTGTTTCATTAGGTTTGGCGTGAGCGTTCCGCTGAGCAATCAGGCTTCCATCAGCGGAGACCTCGACGTTCCAGTCTGGACGAATGACCGAAGTGGTCTCGCGTTCTTCAACGATTGCCGGACCGTCAAACCTTGCTCCGGCACCCAGTGACGCTCGGTCATACACGGGGACCTCAACGGCGTCGTGGCCACGTCCGAACACAACGTCTCGCCTTGATTTCGGCATCGGTGCCGAATCGGAACCGCCGACGGTCGACGCCGGTTCGGCCACTGCAGTCGTCGCGAGAGCAGAAAGACGCCACGTGATCGCCTCAACTGCGACATCAGGAATTGTCATGCCATAGATGCGGCGATACTCCGACTCGAATTTCGTCGTGACCTCGGCAGGGGTGGCCGGCCACTCGTCTCCCTCACCAACCCAGATGGTGATTTCGTTTCCTTGTCCGGCGTATCGCACATCGACCCCGTAACGAAACACGACGTGATCGGCTGGTACGCCCGCAGCGAGCAGTACTCGCCGGCCTTCCTGTCGAAGGTCGTTGAGCAGCTGATCTCGTTCGGCCGGATCGACAGAGTCGATCATCCTCGGCAGCGATCGAGCCAGGTCCATTCGCACAGGCGACACCAAGGTGCCGAAGGCAGAGAGAACGCTGGCGTTCACGGGAAAGATCACCGTTTCGGCTTCGAGTAGCTCAGCCACGCCGCACGCGTGCACCGGACCTGCTCCTCCAAAGGCGATAAGCGGGATTCCCCGCAGATCGACACCCATCTCGACGCCGTGCATGCTCGCTGCTGCAGCCATATTCTGGTTGACAACGTCATGTATTCCAGCGGCGGTGTCAAGCATCTCGAGACCAAGCCCATCGGCCACGGTTTGTGCGGCCGCAATCGCCAGAGATGTATCGAGCGGCATGTCGCCACCGAGGAAGGCGGCTGGGTCGAGCATGCCCAAGATCACGTCGGCATCGGTGACCGCCGGTGTTGTACCACCTCGGCCATAACTCGCAGGCCCAGGGTCAGCGCCTGCAGACTCGGGGCCGACTTTCAGGAGTCCGAACTGGTCGACGTGAGCAAGGCTGCCGCCACCGGCACCGATCTCGACGAGATCGACTGATGGCACCGAGACCGGAAATCCAGATCCCTTCTTGAAACGGTACGCACGGGCAACCTCGAACGTATTGGTCAGCTCGGGTTCACCATGTTCGATCAGGCAGGCCTTTGCCGTGGTGCCCCCCATGTCGAAACACAACAGTCGCTCGATGCCAAGACGTTTCGCAAACCACGAGCCCGCAAGTGCACCTGCGGCCGGGCCAGACTCGACGAGACGGATTGGCCCGCGTGCGGCGTCGTCAGCTGACACCACACCGCCGTTCGAGAGCATCATCAATACGGAGCCGCCGAAACCTTCAGCAGACAGCCACTTCTGCAGCTCATCGAGATATGGGCCAATGACGGGCATGGTCGCGGCGTTGCAGGCCGTGGTCACCATGCGTGGGTACTCACGGATTTGCGGCGAGATCTCCGCTGAGACGCACACCGGCACACCGAGTTCAGCACGAAGATAGGCGGCGATCTTCAGTTCGTTCGCTGAATTCACATACGAATTCAGCAGGCAGACAGCGACCGCTTCGACATTTGCTGCACGAATCTCGTCGGCGAGCGCAGCCATTGCCTCTTCGGATGGATCGACGAGAATGTCGCCACGAGCCCGCACTCGCTCGTCGATCTCGAACGTGAGCTCACGCGGGATAGGTGGTGCGGGAAACTCGATCTGCAGGTCGTACATGTCATAACGATGTTCGTCACGGATGAGCAGCGTGTCACCGAAACCCTTGGTCGTGACGAGCGCAGCACGTCCGGTCTTGCCCTCGATCAACGCGTTCGTGATCAAGGTGGTTGCGTGCACGATCGGTGCGTCGATGTCGCTGGGCGAGACCCCTGCCTTCGCGAGCAACTGCATCACACCGGTACGCACCCCGTCGAGGGGTGCCGACGGCGTCGTGAGCGTTTTGTCGACGACAACGTCACCCGTTTCTCCATTGAGCAGGACAACGTCTGTGAACGTCCCCCCAATGTCGACTGCCATACGCCAGTCCGTCATGCGCCATTCCTCTCGAAAGACTGAGTTTCGCCGACTTCTCGAAGGTCATCCCGCGGTGGCGAGAAAACGTCAAGAATCCAACATTCGTTGTACTCGTCGTCTCCAATGAAGTTGCTGTCACCGTGCCAGACGCCTGGGTTGGCGAGATAGAACTCGTTTGGGCCGATGGTGTCTCGCTGCTCAACGTTTTCGTCGGGAGAGATTCGAAAGTCGAGCGCTCCTCGAACGATGATGCCGAGCTGTTCGTGGTCGTCATGTTTGTGCATGAACGAACCCTGTGTCCCGCCGGTGATTCGCCAAAAGCAGAGCTGAAGGTTCTCGCCGGTGATCACTCGTCGTTTGAATCCCGGCCGATCCGTCTCGACGAAGGCGTCGTCGTCATAGAAGTAGCAGTACTTGGTAGAAAGATTCACGCGTCACTCCTGGACTGATGGTCAGACCATAACACTCGAGTCTGACTCATACCTTCGCCGCCACGCCGTCTTGGCCAATCAGCTCGGAAAAGCGGCGCCGCCACTCGACCGATGGTTTGTCGGATTGCACACTGACCAAGTCGGTGCGACCAAGGGGCAGCGTGCCGGGAACGCGTTCGAGCATCACCTTGTCTTCAGCTCCGATGGCTCGGTCAAAGGTGATGGTCTCTTCGGGATCTGCTGCATGATCGTCGTTGCGCCACACAACAAACGTGAACAGTGATGACAGATTGTCAACAGGAGTGCTACATAGCAGAAGTATGTGCTCGAGCCCGTCCTCGTAACGAATCGTGCTCCGGACACTGAATGGCAGCGCGAATCCGGTTGACATCTGGCGATGCACGACGTCATCTGTACTTCCGCTTGTCGCCTGGGCCTCGTCCGGGTTGAACGCATCAACTTCGTATGCATACCCGAAGAAGTCACCGAGTTGTGCCTGGTCAATCTTGGGCACCGTTGCCTCCTGGGCTCCGCCGAAAGTCCCCGTGTGTACATAGGGAAAGTGGCTGACGTCCAAAAAGTTGTCC
>RCNE010000728.1_pt1 | contig 17510 bp, 15 predicted proteins | sample 2041361 | NCBI WGS metagenome assembly RCNE01 (sample SAMN09708229, study PRJNA481090) | Marine sediment metagenome, whole genome shotgun sequencing project.
ACTCAATCGGCTCCAGGACGCGAATGAACCGCTTGGCGGCCGATTGTTCTTCAATACCCGCTGACTGGATCAAGAAGACAAACGGACCGGCACTACCGTCCATTATGGGCACCTCAGCGGCACTGAGGTCAATATAAGCGTTATCGATACCCATACCCGCCAGTGCGGATAACAAATGCTCTACGGTGGCCACACGTACGTCGCCGTCAATCAGGGTGGAAGACATGCTGGTGTCACCAACATTGGTGGCAAACGCGTCGATTTCGGGAACCGGGTCAAGATCAACACGACGGAAAATAATGCCTGTATTTACGGCCGCCGGTCTTAGAGTCATGAACACTTTCTCACCCGTGTGCAGACCAACACCGGTGGCGCGAATGACATTTTTGAGGGTTCTTTGTCTAATCATTTTAGTGAGCCCCAAGGCCGTTTATTCGGCGAAATATTATCACAAGCAACTATATCAACAAAGATTTTATTGGTGTTTTAACAACAAAATGTTGCGAATTAACAACATTTTAACAAAGCCATGCTGCCAGTGATTTTTCGACGGAGATCATTAAGTACCCGGCAGCCCTGAGATTACCGGGCCAAGGCCCGGGAATTTACGGCGAGCAAACCCTTCTCGGGGCTGCCGGGTCGGAGTTAACACTTAATCGGCCTGATTTCTCAGGAACGATGGGATATCGAGGTAATCAATACTCGAATCCGGCGCAAACATATCCGTGGTCTCTGCTTCGGGTTGAAAACGGTCCGCCCCTGCAAAGTCATTCAGATCCTCCACTGTGTTGTTGTAACCCGGTTCCGGTTGACCCGTGGTTCCGTTTCTGACCACGTGAATGTTGGTTTCAACCGGTTGTAGCGGATCACGCTTCTTCTGGCTGTCATTCAAACCTGTTGCCACTACGGTTACACGTAAATCATCACCGATTTCAGGGTCGATCACCGTACCAATAACAACGGTGGCATCATCTGAAGCCAGGTCGGCCACCGCAGAACCAATTTCTTCAAATTCCCGCATGGTCAGGTTCATACCGGCAGTAATGTTCACCAACACACCGCAGGCGCCCTGGAGATTCACTTCCTCAAGCAACGGGCTACCAATGGCAGACTGAACTGCCATGATGGCGCGATCTTCGCCGCATGCCTGTCCGGCACCCATGACGGCCTGACCCATTTCCGCCATGACGGTTCGCACATCGGCAAAATCCACGTTGATAAGACCCTGGCGGGTAATAAGCTCGGCGATTCCCTGCACCGCACCTTGTAAAACATCATTGGCTGCCTTGAATGCATTCAATAGCAATGCGTCTTCACCCATCACCTCCGGTAACTTGGAGTTTGGAATAATAATTAACGAATCCACGTATTTACTTAGCTCTTCAATACCCTGTTCGGCAATCGCCATGCGGCGTTTTGCTTCAAAGAGGAACGGTTTGGTAACCACGGCAACGGTCAATATACCCATCTCTTTGGCCGCCTGTGCAATGACAGGTGCAGCACCCGTTCCGGTTCCGCCACCCATGCCAGCCGTGATAAATACCATGTCTGCACCGGCAATCATTTCCATGATCCTGTCACGGTCTTCCAACGCTGCCTGGCGGCCCACTTCAGGGTTTGCGCCTGCACCCAAACCTTTTGTCACGCTCGAACCGATTTGTAACAGGGTTCGGCCTTTAAACTGCCGTAAGGCCTGGGCATCGGTATTGGCGGCTATGAACTCCACACCATCGATACCCGCTTCAATCATCTGAGATACGGCGTTACCACCGCCCCCACCTATCCCAATGACCTTTATTTCTGCACTGGGTGTATAGTTTTCCACTAATTCAAACATTATTTATATCTCCTCTCGCTCGCCGTAAAAATATCCGCTTAATCCCGATTGATCACCTGTAGGCGATTCTTATCCGACACTTTGTCTTTCAGGATTCACGAACCCATTTAAATTTAAAAACCCGGGTCAAATTTATAACCCATCCTTTCCTTAAAACTCACCTCGAAACCAACTCTGAATTCTTGCTATCAGGGAATCACCACCTCCGGACGTCGTCAGAGCACGACTACTATCCGCCTGGCTGCCGTAAAGCAGCAGGCCAACACCGGTTGCATGTATCGGATTTGAAACCACATCGGATAGTCCTGTAACGTATTGCGGGGTAGCCAACCGGACTGGCATATGGAAAATTTCCTCAGCCAGGTCCACAGCACCTTCCATTTTGGCTGCACCACCCGTCAACACCATGCCCGATGCCACCATGTTTTCAAAACCGCTGCGTCGTAATTCACTCAGAATCAGAGAGTAAAGCTCCCTGTAACGCGCCTCGACCACCTGTGCCAGCGTCTGCCGTGCAAGCTGGCGTGATGTCCGGTCTCCGACACTGGGGACACGGATGCTTTCATCGCTGCCTGCGAGCTGTTCCAGCGCACAGGCATACTTGATCTTGATGTCTTCCGCGTGTTGTGTAGGTGTACGCAGTGCGACCGCAATGTCATTGGTAACCTGGTCACCGGCAATAGGAATACACGCCGTGTGCCGGATAGCACCATCAGAAAACACCGCGATGTCTGTCGTTCCGGCACCAATATCCACCAGGCACACGCCCAGCGATTTCTCGTCTTCACTCAAGGCAGCATAGCTGGCAGCCAGCGGTTGCATGATTAGTTCGTCCACCGTGAGGCCACAACGGGCTACACACTTACCGAGATTCTGCGTGGCACTCAGGGCGGCTGTCACCACGTGTACATGCGCTTCAAGCCGAACACCGGCCATGCCGATGGGCTGGCGGATGCCGTCCTGGTTGTCGAGTACATACTCCTGCGGCAGTACGTGCAGGATCTTCTGGTCTGCTGCCACGGGTACCGCGCGGGCGGCTTCGAGGACACGTTCAACGTCACCCTCGGAAACTTCCCTGTCCTTTATTGCTACTGTGCCATCTGAGTTCATACTGCGGATATGGTTACCTGATATGCCCGCAAATACGGAATGAATCTCACAACCTGCCATTAATTCCGCTTCCTCCACCGCACGCTGAATCGCCTGCTCCGTCGAGGTCATATCCACGACCACGCCACGCCGCAGACCGCGCGAAGGATGTGACCCTAAGCCGATCACTTCCACCGAGCCATCTGTCTGCAACTCCCCGACTATGGCTACGATCTTGGATGTTCCAATATCCAGTCCAACAACCAGTGATTTTTCAGCTTTCTTGGCCATACTCCCCCGCAATTACTTCTATGTTTTGTGACCATAAAACGGCAAAGCCGTTGGTATACCTGAGATCCACGCTGACCGGCGGCAACGCCTGTCCCTGCATGAGTCCTGCCCATGTTGATATCAGCATGTCCAGGTTTTTGAATATTTCACCTTTGCCAAACCTAACCTCGGTGCCGCCACTTAAATGGGCGGACCAGGAACCACGGGCGTCTAACCTAAGGCGTTCAACCTGTTGGCCGATGGCTTCCAGTTTGTCGTCAAATTTCTTCCAGTTCTCAAACACGAGTTCAAGTTGGCCCGGCGGACTTTCAAGCCATGGCAAGCCCTGGATTTCATTTGCCGAAGGCACAATGAACGGCTTACCGTTGGCATCGAGCAGGTAATCATCAACCCAGTGAACAACCGGTGTATGCTCGTGAATTGTCACCTGCACCGTATCTGGCCAGGTTTTCTGGACAGATACACTCGCGACCCATGGCATGACACTGGCTATCTCGCGCATAACACGGGTGTTCACCGTGAAAAAGCTGCCATTGACCAGGGGGGCAAGACTGGCACGTACCTGTTCCGCGCTGACCCGCTCGAACGGTCCATCAACTTCAAGCCAGCGTATCGGCCAGCGTTCCTGCGCAATCATGCCGTTGTATACCCAGGCCACACCCCCCGCTGCCAAAACAAATAACACCAGTGTCAAAGCAACGCCGGCACTGAAGCCCCTGTTCCCGTGCCGCAAGGCTTGTTTTCTTGCAGCGCTCACAGACTGCTCTCCAGGATTCTCCAAACCAGTTCGTCAAAGCCGATACCAATTTGCGCTGCCGCCTGGGGAACCAGGCTGTGGTTGGTCATACCAGGTGTTGTATTGGCTTCCAGAAACCAGGCTTTGCCCGCCTCATCAATAATGAAATCAACCCGACCCCAGCCTGAACACTCCAATGCCCGGAACGCCTCAAGTGACAGGTTCTGCATGGTTTTCTCAACGTCCTGCGATAAACCACAGGGACAAAAATAGCCGGTATCGTCGGATTCGTATTTGGCGGTGTAATCGTAAAAACTGCGAGGTGTTTCAATATGAATCAGGGGCAAAACCAGGTCCCCGATGATGCCGGCGAAATATTCATTGCCATTTATCGCAGGTTCAACAATCACCGTGTCGTCGTATTCGCGGGCAAGGGTAATTGCGGCCGGTAGATCATCAATATGTTCGACCTTCGAAATACCTATACTGGAACCCAGGCCTGCAGGTTTAACAAACAGCGGCAATCCCCATTCTTCTATAAATTCACCAGCCAGCTCTCCGTCGTTCCTGAGAAGGGAAAACGGCGGTGTATTGATACCCTGTCTTTCCCAGATCCACTTGGACCTGACTTTATCCATACTCACAGCCGAGCCAAGCAGACCCGTCCCTGTGACTGGCACATGCAGTAGTTGCAAAGCACCTTGTATTGCGCCATCTTCACCACCCGGCCCATGCATCAAATTGAAAACCCGGTCGATACGGCCTGCGCTGATGGCCTCAAAAAGAGTAGCGCTGCCATCGAACATCTCGGACTTGATACGATTGCGTTGCAAGGCCTCAAATACCGCACGACCACCATTGAGTGATACCTCTCTTTCGGCACTCTCACCACCCACCAACAGACCGACATTACCGAATCTGCCGGGGTCGTTGGTCTTCATTGCCGGAATCAGGGTCACGCCGCCTCCCCCCATTTGAAACCGGTATCCCGCAGTTCATGTGCAAGCTGTTCAATACTTCCGGCGCCCATCAGCAACACCAGGTCGCCATCTTGTAACAGTGGCGGCAGGGACGTGGCTAACTCTTCGACATCATGTACCAGTATCGGATCGACCTTGCCCCGTGCACGGATGGACTTGCACAAGGCGGCACTGTCTATGCCTTCGATCGCAGGTTCACCTGCCGAATAGACATCGGTTAAAACGACGATGTCAGCCTCTGAAAGAACACGGCTGAATTCGTCAAACAGGTTGGCGGTGCGTGTGTAACGATGTGGTTGGAAAACGGCCACAATACGTTTTTCAGACCAACCCATTCTGGCCGCGGCGATCGTTGCCTCAAGCTCTGACGGATGGTGACCATAGTCCTCGATTACACGCACCCGTCCACTTCCAAACAGCAGTTTACCGACCTCGGCAAAGCGACGGCCAACACCTTTAAATTCACGCAGACAATCAACCACGGAATCGATTTCTATACCAATTTCCCAGGCTACCGCTATCGCACCCAGGGCATTGCGAACATTGTGTAATCCCGGCAGGTTGATACTGACTTCAATGGGTTCAGAAGGATGTGGCAAATGGACGTTAAAGGACATATTCCGCCCGCTCTGCCGAATATCAGTAGCACGTATATCGGCAGATTCCGAAAGACCGAAGGTCACCACGGCGCGACTCAAATGCGGGATCAGGTTTTTAAGCTCCGGATCATCAATACACAATATGGCTGCACCATAAAAAGGCAGATGGTGAAGAAACTCCACGAAGGCCTTTTTCAGGTTCTCAAAACTATTCTTATAACTTTCCAGGTGATCACGGTCTATGTTGGTTACCAGCGCAATAATCGGCTGCAACAACAAGAATGAACCATCACTCTCATCTGCCTCAGCCAACAGATATTCACCCTGTCCCAGCCTTGCATTACTGCCCCAGGAATTAACCACTCCACCGATGACAAAGGTCGGATCCAACCCGGCTTCCGCCAACAAACTGGCGGTCAGACTGGTCGTCGTCGTTTTACCATGGGTACCGGCAACTGCGATCCCACGTTTGAAACGCATCAGTTCCGCCAGCATCTGGGCCCTTGGCACAACCGGAATTCTTAGCTCCCTGGCCGCGACAACCTCGGGGTTGCTATCGGGAACTGCGGTGGAAACAACCAGCACATCCACACCATCGATGTGTCTTGCGTCATGACCGATGAATACCCTGACACCCAGTTCCTTGAGGCGTCCGGTTACCCTGGACTCCTGCAGGTCTGAGCCGCTGACATTAAAACCCTGATTGACCAGAACCTCGGCAATACCATTCATACCGGTGCCGCCAATGCCCACAAAGTGAACCCGCTTGATACGGCGCATCGGGCGCAGGTGTCCACTAAACGTATTCATGGAGACAGCCACTCTTGGCAGGCTTCTACGACTTTTTCTGCCGCATTGGGTATTGCCATTTGCCTCGCCGCGATGGCCATGGATAACAAAACGGCGCGATCGGAAATCAACGGCTCCAGCGCAGTGGCCAGAATCTGAGAATCCAGCGTGGATTGGGGCAGAATGACCGCCGCCCCGGCAGCAGACAGGTATTCAGCATTGCGGGTCTGATGATCATCGACCGCATAGGCAAACGGTACCAACACCGATGCAACACCGGCCGCTGCAAGTTCTGCAACCGTGAGCGCACCTGATCGACAAATCACAAGGTCAGCCCATGCATAGGCCTCTGCCATATCACTGATAAAAGGCTGGATGTCAGCATCCACACCTGCGGCAGCATAGGATCCAACTGCCTCATCCACACGCTTCGCACCTGCCTGATGACGAATCTCAATGGCCAGACCTTGCAATAGTATTTTCAGTGCACCGGGCACCACCTGGTTTAGTACCTGGGCGCCCTGGCTGCCACCGGTGATAAGCACCCTCACCGGACCTGTTCGTCCGGCCAAACGGACTTGCGGTTCCACGATTGCGGCAACTTCGTCACGCACCGGGTTACCGCTGTCGATGGCAGACTGCGCTGCCGGAAACGTCCCTGGAAATCCCTGTAGTATCTTGCGGGCAAAACGGGTCAGTAGGCGATTGGTCAAACCGGGAATACGATTTTGCTCATGGACCAGTACGGGTATCCCCTTGGTCCACGCAGCGATACCACCCGGCGCTGCCGCATAACCACCAAAACTCACGGCGCAACCCGGCCGGTTGGCCTCTAGCAGACGCCGCGCCTGCCAGACCGCACGAAGCAGCATCAAAGGCATACGTACCCAGCGCATCAAACCTTTACCCCGTAGCCCGGTAATGGCAACAACGTCGAGTTCAATACCAGCCGCGGGGACAGTACGGGTTTCCATACCGCCTTCAGCACCCAGCCAACGTACGGGTACATTCTGCTTACGAAGAGCCTCTGCGACCGCGAGTCCGGGAAAAATGTGACCACCGGTACCGCCGGCCATAATCAATACACCCTGACCCGAACGGCTCATCGGCGTGCCCCGGCCGTATTGGGTACCCGTGCAATATTCAAGGGTGCATCACGATCCAGTTCATAGCGGATTCTGAATACAATCCCCAATGCCAGGAATGTCATCAGCACACTGCTGCCGCCGGAACTGATCAGGGGCAGGGTGAGGCCCTTGGTAGGCAACACACCGAGGTTTACACCCATGCTGACAAGCGCCTGCAAGCCAATCCAAAGACCAATGCCATATGCAATATTGCCCGCGAACGGTCGTTCCATGCGGTGGGCCATCAAACCAATGATCATGATTCGCGAGACCAGTAGCATGAATAGGGACAAGATGAAAATCACGCCTAACAGGCCAAACTCCTCGGCCAGGACTGCGAAAATGAAATCCGTATGGGCTTCTGGCAAGTAAAACAATTTCTGAATGCTGGCACCCAGACCGACGCCCAGCACCTCACCACGGCCTACCGCGATCAGGGCCTGGGTTAACTGGAAACCACTGTCGTACGGATCTGCCCAGGGGTTCATAAAACTGACGATACGTTTGAGCCTGTAGGGTTCCATCGCAGCGAACCCGAATACTGGAAGCGCTGCCATCCCCAGCAAGAGTATATGCCGCCAGGCCGCACCTGCCAGCCATACCATGCCACCCACAATAGCGGTTATTACTGCAGCACTGCCCATATCGGGCTGCATCAATAATATACCGGTCAGCATCACGGCGAGCGCGAGTGGCTTGAGCGTGTCAAAAAACCTTATTCTGACCATATCCGCCTTGCGCACAAGGTATCCGGCCATGTAGATGATCACCATGACCTTGACCGCTTCAACCACCTGGAAATTCGCAAAGCCAAGTGTTATCCAGCGCGCACTGCCATTGACGGTGCGCCCGATACCCGGAATAAACACCAGCAGCAGAAGCAACGCTGACAGCCACATTAACGGACGACTGACACGCTCGAGGAAATCAATGGGAATCGACCGGAATGTTGAAGCAAGCATCAGACCCAACAGGACATATATCAGGTGACGCAGAAGGTAGTAATAAGTGGACACGCCATGACTCTCGGCGATCGCAATCGATGAAGAACCCACCATTACCAACCCGGATGCAACCAGTAACAGCACCGGAATCAGCAACCAGGCATCCACCTTTACCGCTTTGTTCAAGCGCGACCCCCGCAGTGCCTGTTGTTGGCTGACTCTACTTTTCATCTTATCTTCAACGTCGCCAGTCCAGCCAGTACCAGGATCACCGAGATAATCCAGAAACGCACAATGACCCGGGGTTCAGGCCAACCCTTCAATTCAAAGTGATGATGGATCGGAGCCATACGGAATATTCTTTTACCGGTCAGCTTGAATGAAGCCACCTGCAAAATGACCGATAATGTCTCCATGACAAAAACACCAGCCATCAGTGTAAATACCAGTTCCTGACGTACGATCACCGCAATCAGCCCCAGTGCCGCACCCATCGCCAATGCACCGATATCACCCATAAATACCTGGGCGGGATAGGTGTTGAACCACAAAAAGCCCAAGCCCGCACCCGCCAGGGCGCCACAAAAAACGGTCAACTCACCGGCACCGGCAATATAGGGTATGGACAGGTATTCAGAGAACACTGAGTGACCGGTCACATAGGCAAATATACCCAGGGCCACGGCCAGAAATACAGCCGGCATGATCGCCAGCCCATCAAGCCCGTCGGTCAGGTTGACCGCGTTGGAATATCCCACGATAAAGAAGTAGGCAACAAAAATGTATCCCACTCCCAGGGGGATAACGATATCTTTAAAGAACGGCACAATCAGCTCGGTTTCCGCCGGGGATTGCGCTGTTGAATACAGATATACTGCCGCGCTTAGTCCAACAATCGATTGAAACAAATATTTCCAGCGCGCCGCCAGCCCGGTGGAATCCTGCAGGACCAGCTTTTTGTAATCATCAACCCATCCGATCACACCGAATGCCAGGGTCACCAGCAATACTGTCCAGATATACCGGTTGCTCAGGTCTGACCACAGCAACGTGGAAACAACAATGCAGAACAAAATCAAAGCGCCACCCATGGTTGGGGTACCGGCTTTCGAGAAGTGTGATTCCGGCCCCAGTTTCCTGATCGGCTGGCCCACCTGCTTCTTAACCAGGCGCCGGATAAAAGCCGGGCCCAATAACAGGGAAAGCGCCAGTGCGGTCAGCGCACCGAGGATGCCACGCAAGGTGATGTAGACAAATACGTTGAAGTCCGGGTTAATGCCGGCCAGCCATGTGAACAGTTCCAGTAACATCAGCCATTCACCTCAGGGTGTTCACACCCATTGGAAATCGCATTGACGACATGCTCCATGCCCATTGAACGGGAACCCTTGACCAGGCAGGCCACCCCTGGCCTGAGCTCTTCAATTAAGGTCTCGATCAACCCGTCCCTGCTGCTGAAATGCAAAGCCCTGTCTCCAAAAGCATCAACCGTCGCCGTGCTTGCCTCCCCCAGTGCAAACAAACGCTTGACCCCGAGGGAACGCGCCGCGTCCCCCAGTTCCGCATGCATTTTACGGCTGTTGGTACCCAGTTCTTTCATATCGCCCATAACCAGCCAGGGTTCACCGTTTTGTGCGGCGAGTACCTGTAAGGCTGCATATAACGAGGCGGGGTTGGCGTTATAGGTATCATCGATAACAGTCCAACCTGCACTTGCTCGCTTAAGACTGAGCCGGCCCGGTACCGGTTTGACTGTTTCGAGTCCGGTCTTGATGTGGCTAAGCGGCACATCAAAAGCCAGACAGACCGCAGTCGCCGCCATTGCATTGGTCAGGTTGTGTAAACCCGGCAGGGGCAGTTGTAGTGAAAACTCTCCAACCGGCGTACTCACGACGACATTATCTGCGACATGACGCGCCTGGATATGGTTCTCACCTTCGCCATTAAAATAGTAAGTACTTCCAGCCTTATTGGTTTTTTGCCATAGATCAACCCAGGGTTCGGCTGCATTGATTATGGCCGTACCATCCCGGGGAAGCGCGGCAAACAACTCGCCCTTGGCCCGGGCTACACCCTGTATGTTGATAAACCCCTGCAGGTGCGCCGGTCCAATATTGGTTATCAAGCCAACATCCGGTCTTGCAATCCCGGCTAGATAAGCAATATCACCCGGATTACTGGCACCCATTTCCAGAACCGCATAATCATGCGATTTACTTAGCTGGAACACGGTCAGGGGCAATCCCAGCTCATTATTAAAATTACCTTTGGTCGCCAGCACCGCACCTTCCTGCCTGAGGATACTGGCAACCATTTCTTTAACCGTGGTCTTTCCGTTGCTACCGGTGATTCCAATGACTTTCGCAGAGCACTCGCTGCGCCAGTAACCGGCGAGTGAGCCAAGCGCTGCCACAACATCCGTTACCTGCAATACAGGCAGACTCGTAGACACACGTTGACTGACCAATGCGGCAACTGCGCCAAGATCCATCGCCTGCTGAATATAGTCGTGACCATCAACGACCTGCCCTGGTATTGCTGCAAATAACATACCTGGAACAACCTGGCGACTATCTGAGGTGATACCCATAAAAGTGAGATCGCCCTGCAACACATTACAATTCAGACAGCTTGCAGCCTGCTTGAGACTCATATGGATCATGCCGCATCCCCCAGTGCATGCCGGATGACAGTCTCATCACTGAATGGTATTTTTTGCCCGCCGATTTCCTGCCAGGTTTCGTGACCTTTTCCGGCCACCAACACCACGTCGCCGGGTTTGCAGTTTGCAATGGCGCGCTGGATCGCTGCTTCCCTATCCGGTTCGATCGTCGCCTTGCCCGGTTGCTCAAGACCGGCCACCACGTCTTCTATAATCTTGTTTGCGGATTCATTTCTCGGGTTGTCACTGGTTACAAATACATCATCGGCCAGTAACTCCGCTGCACGACCCATTTGTGGCCGTTTACCCTGATCCCGGTTACCGCCGCAACCAAAAACACATACCAGTCTGCCATCAAGATGGGCCCTGACTGCGTGCAAAGCGCTCTCCAGTGCGTCGGGCGTATGTGCATAATCGACAACAACAACCGGTTGACCCGTTTGTCCACCCATACGCATCATTCTGCCCGGCACAGGCTGCATTAACTCAATTTGGTGTAATACACGGTTCCACGGCATGCCAAGCAAAGCCAACGTGCCAGCGGCGGCCAGTAAATTCGAGGCATTGAATTGACCCAAAAGACAGGTATGCACTTCTTCCGAGCCCCATGGCCCGGTTATTCGCAAATTCATCCCGTTGATATCTATGGAGCTTATTTCCGCTCTTAGTTCCGCACCTTCAAGAAGACCGAAACTGAGCATTTGCATCCCGCCATTCAATTCACCAAACCATTTTCTGCCATAGGAATCATCGTGATTGATAATTGCGAAAGCCGGTGCGTATTCGGTAAACAAAAGCCGTTTTGCAGCTGCGTATCCGGCCATATCAGCATGGTAATCAAGATGGTCACGACTGAGGTTGGTGAAAACTGCGGCGTCAAATTGAACTGTTTGACAGCGATGCTGTTGCAATGCGTGTGAGGAAACCTCCATCGCCAGATGCTCAACACCGGTTTTCACGCAGCCAGCAAGTGCCTGCTGCAGGCGAAACGCATCAGGTGTGGTACGTGCACCACTTTGCAGGTCGCCAAGAGAACCGTAGCCCAATGTACCCACCATGCCGGCATTTCCGTCAACACGTTGCCATGATTGGGCAAGGAAATGAGCAACCGAGGTTTTGCCATTGGTGCCGGTTACGCCGGCAATGGTCATTTGTTCCGACGGGGCCGCGTAGTACCTTGATGCCAATTCTCCGAGTTTATCTCCCAGCCCGGTAACTTTGACAACCGGAACACCCAGCTCCGGGACCATTTGTAAACCATCATGAATAACGGCAACTGCGCCGGCGGCGACTGCCGAGAGCGCGTAGTCCATTCCATGAGCCGACTGACCCTGCACCGCCACGAAGGCGTCGTCGGGCTTAATCTTTCGATTATCAAGACCAATACCGGTCACCCTGACCGCTGATGATTTCTCAACCCAACCTTCCAGTAACTCGTGCAAAGTCATGCTCATTGCCCCTCTGCGTCGTTACTGTTGCTTTTGCCGGCATCAACCAACATCGTCGGATAATCATCCGGCGGGATGTTCAAAATGCGCATCGCGCCGGTCATGACCTCGGAAAACAGGGGGGCTGCAACCAATCCACCGTAATACTCATCACCGGTCGGGTCATTGATTACTACCACACAGACCAGGCGTGGATTACTGGCCGGACCGAATCCGGAAAAGCTCGAGACATACCGTGCTGCGGCGTAACCCGAGGCGCTGGCTTTGTGTGATGTACCAGTTTTCCCGGCAATACGATAATTTGCAACACGTGCCCTGCTACCGGTGCCTTCCGTAGTCGTAACTGTTTCCAGCATCTTTGCGACCGCATTGGCGATAGCAGGATCAATTGCAGAAATGGGCGGGTTGTCAGAGCCCTGAATAAAAGCTGGCTGGCGCAATTTACCGCCATTGGCGATAGCCGCATAAGCCTGCGCCAATTGCAAAGGCGTCGCGGAGACTCCATACCCGTAAGAGATCGTTGCCTGCTCGAGTCTTCTCCAGCGGCGGTGATTTCGCAGCACACCTGCAGACTCACCGGGAAAACCGGTGCCGGTAGCCTCGCCAAAACCAAAGCGGCTGTAGGTGTCCCACATTTTTTCCGGTTCCAGCTGCAATGCCAGTTTTGTCACCCCGACATTGCTGGATTTTGTTAATACACCGGTAACATCCAGCAAGCCGTAATTATTGTGGTCGCGAATGGTATGACCGGAGATAACCGTGTAACCCGGCGACGTTTCGACCGGGGAAGTGGGCACCGCCACTCCATTTTCCAACACGGAGGCAATTGCAATGGGTTTCATGACCGAACCCGGCTCAATTACATCAGTCACCGCCCGGTTACGCATGCCGTCGGTATCATGCCCGGGGTCGTTGGGGTTATAGGACGGTTGATTGACCATGGCCAACACTTCACCGGTATCGACATCCAGCACCACCACACTACCCGAACGCGCACCGTGCTTGAGCACCGTGCTCTTTAGTTCACGGTAGGCAAGGTACTGCAAGCGCTTGTCAATTGAGAGGCGTAAATCATTACCCGGAACGGACTCTTTGATCAGCTCAACCTCTTCTACTGTCTGGCCTTTCCGGTCCTTGATGACGCGTTTGCTGCCCGGACTGCCTGCCAGCCAACTGTCATAGGCAAGTTCCAAGCCCTCCTGGCCAATATCGTCGATGTTGGTAAAGCCGATCACGTGGGAAGTCACCTCCCCTGCCGGGTAGAATCGCCGGTACTCTTTTTGCAGGTTAACACCGGGAATATTCAATGCACGGATCTTGTCGGCCACATCCGGGTTCAGACGTCTGCGCAACCAAACAAATTCCTTACCAGAGCGTTGTGTCAATTTGCGTTCGATTTCTTCTGCGTTGGCATTTAACAAAGCTGCAAGTGGTTTGATACTTTCCGGATACTCAAGCAATTGACCCGGGTGTACCCAAATGGAGTCGACCGGAGTGCTCACCGCAAGCGGTTCGCCGTTGCGGTCGGTGATAACGCCCCGGGTGGACGCGAGTGTGACTTCCCGCAAAAATCGGGCTTTTCCCTGGCCCTGCAGGAAGTCAGTCTCCATGACCTGTAAATTCACTGCACGTGCTATCAGCGCAACAGAGCACAACATGAATATCAGTAACATGGCATAAAGCCTGCTACTGGGGATCATATTTTTGGTTCGTTTACTCAAGGACGTACAACCAGTATCCGGGTCGTTTCGGGTTGTTGCATTTGCAGAACCCCACGCGCTGTTTTTTCAATCTGGCTGGCATCTGCCAACCAGCCCTGTTCAATCTGTAAACGGCTCCATTCCGCCAACCCTTCGTCCTGGAGAACCTCGAGAGCACCCAACTCCACAGCTAGAAGACGGCTTTGGTGCCGGGTATAGACAACGCCCAGCGCGCTGCTGACATCAGCGATCAAAACTATAATTAAAATCAGAATCTGTGCATTCAACCTAACTTCTCCGCAACCCTCATAATTGCACTGCGTGCCCTGGGATTTGCGGAGGTTTCTTGCTCGGAGGCTCGAATGGCTTTGCCAACCAACTTCAGTCTTGGCGACCAGTCCGGGTGTTCAGGTATATTGCGAAGGACCTTACCCGGTCGTACGGCTTCTCTAAATGTCCGCTTGACCAGGCGATCCTCCAGGGAGTGAAAACTGATCGCTACCAGCCTTCCTCCCGGACGCAACTGCCTGATTGATGCTTCGAGCCCGGAGGCCAGATCACCCAGTTCGTTGTTGACAGCTATTCGGATCGCCTGAAAGCATCGTGTTGCCGGGTGCTTCTTTTCCCGGTTACCTATCGTCGTCTCAATAAGCCCCGCCAGCTGTGTCGTAGTTTCCAAACACTGCTGCTGCCTAGCTTTCACGATACTCCGGGCAATCCTGCGCGCATAGCGCTCCTCTCCAAACTCCCAAAACACGCGGGCCATTTCCCGCTCCGGTGTCTCTGCCAGCCATACGGCCGCAGACACACCCTTTGTTGGGTCCATCCGCATGTCCAGCGGCCCGCCTTTTCTAAATGAAAAGCCACGCTCTGGATCGTCCAGTTGTGGTGAAGAAACTCCAAGATCCAATAAAATGCCATCCAGGTTTCTTTCTATTTGCCACTCCCGGGCCATGCGGTCCATCTCCGCAAAGCTACCCTGAACTATGGAAAATCTCGGGTCACTGCCCCATTCTTCCAATCCCGCGGCCACTGCCTGCGGATCCTTATCCAGGGTAAATAGGCGTCCCTGCTCGGTCAGTCGGGACATAATGGCCCGACTGTGTCCTCCTCTACCAAAGGTTGCATCGAGATAAAAACCGTCTTCCCGAATCCGGAGTGATGAAACTGCCTCTTCCAGCAAAACAGGTTGATGCTGGTATTTGTTCATCCTTCCCGGTTATAACCTCTGGTCCAAAATCATTAACCCTCTTACGGGTATCCTGGCACTCGCCTAAAAAACCAGGCTGGCCATCTCTGGTGAAGCCTGCGCATCAAGGTTTGAAATTTCCTCAGCGCGCTGGGAATTCAGTGTATCTTCATCCCAAATCTCAAAACGGTTGCCCAGACCCAGGAAAATCACCCGTTTCTCCAGGCCTGCCACCTGACGAAGACTCGGCGGTAACAAAATTCTGCCGTTACCATCCGGTTCCACGACTGTGGCACTACCAACAAGGCGTCGCTGCAAACTTCTGTGACTGGCATTAAAGTTGGGCAGCGCCATAACATCATCCCGTACACGCTCCCATGTTTTTTCCGGCTGAAGCCACAACGACCTTGAATCAAACGCGCTATAGGTAAGCACCATGCGGTTTCCGCACTGCTCGGCCACGGTGTCTCTGTACCTTATTGGTACTGCGAGACGTCCTTTCGCGTCCAGGTTAATTGTCGTTTCACCAAAAAACACTTATTCCCCACTTAGTTATACTTGCTCACCACAATTTCCCACATTAATGCACGATAGTATCAGGAAGCAACAAAGTCAAGCAGGACAAGGGGATTAGAACAAGATAAGTGGGCGGGTTTACAACCAAATTCTGGCAATCCGGAGGCACCGTTAGAGATTAAATCCAACATATAGCGTCCCGATCAGAATTAAGACCCTACATATTGTATCGCCAGGTGTTAATCAAATTCAGAAATAAGTGCCTAAGCGAATACGGTCGGCAAATGTGCGAGTTAGGGGTGAGAGTCGGCCGGTAAGCCGGGTTCTGTCGTGGGCAATCATTCATCTGGGACTACTGTCACCAGCATCCTCAAGCGACCTACCCGAAGACATCGCGGGCCGCGACATAGTCTTCCTATTTGGTCTTGCTCCAGGTGGGGTTTACCATGCCACAAACTGTTACCAGTTGCGCGGTGCGCTCTTACCGCACCATTTCACCCTTACCTGCAAAGCAGGCGGTTTATTTTCTGCTGCACTTTCCGTAGGCTCACGCCCCCCAGGAATTACCTGGCACCCTGCCCTGTGGAGCCCGGACTTTCCTCCCTTCCGCCTTATAGCGAAAGCGCGATTGCCTGGCCGACTCTCGCGGCCATTGTCCTCTACCCTTAATCCCATTGATAGTGTTTATACGGTGAACCCTACAAATGTCATCTACTCATCGTAGGGTGCGTAACTCGTTACGCACCATGTTATATGCAGGTGGTGCGTAACAAGTTACGCACCCTACGTTATTTGAGTAAATCGTAAACTTTTCTGCGTGGCACGTCGTTCAGTTGAGCAGCCACGCGGGCAGCCTGGGAGGCGGGTAGATACTCCAGCAAAGCCAATGCCATTTTATGCGCGTTGGACAAAGCCACATCTTCACTACCCTCATAACCATCAACAACGACCACGAACTCTCCACGGCTTTGGTTTGAATCCTGCGCCAGTTCCTTTTTCATTTCGGTCAGTGAGACCCTTAAAACCGTTTCGAACTTTTTTGTCAACTCCCTGCACACCGCGACCAGTCGCTGCCCGCCAAAAACTTCTGCCATGTCTGCAATAGCTGCCTCAATTCGGTGACTTGATTCAAAAAACACCAGTGTTCTGGTTTCATGACGTAGCGCCTGTAGCCCTTTTTTCCTGGCGCTTGCCTTTGATGGCAGAAACCCCTCAAATGCAAAGCGATCCGGCGGTAAACCGGCAACTGACAAAGCAGCTGTGACAGCACTGGGGCCCGGGACTGTATATACCGGCATGCCTGCTTCCCGTGCCGCCCTTACAAGGCGGAACCCCGGATCGGATATCAGCGGTGTGCCCGCATCAGAAATCAAAGCGATAGCCTGGCCATCTGTTATACGGTCAAGGATCCGGTCGACAATCTGTGCTTCGTTGTGTTCGTGCAGGGCCTGCATTGCAGTTGTAATGTTGTAATGAGATAACAACACGCGTGAGTGGCGGGTGTCTTCAGCAGCTATCAGATCCACCTCAGACAAAAGCCTGACAGCCCGGTAGGTAATATCCTCCAGGTTTCCGATAGGTGTTGCTACAACATAAAGGCCGG
>RCNE010000729.1_pt1 | contig 17487 bp, 11 predicted proteins | sample 2041361 | NCBI WGS metagenome assembly RCNE01 (sample SAMN09708229, study PRJNA481090) | Marine sediment metagenome, whole genome shotgun sequencing project.
TGGCCGAGATCCCTTAAGAAGGGCAGTCCGATTTCATCGTATTCGTAATTGTCATCGTTGAAGGTCTGGTTCTCATTGGTATAAATGGTGGCTGATAATATGAACTCGATACCGTTCTTGAAATCGACTATGTAGGCCGCGTCGGTCAGAAATCCGTAGGCATCGCCGACTTTGTTGAATATTCGAATATGATCTGGGATGGTCTTTGCATCACCGCCGTACATAAGAAATTTCACATAGCTGGGTGGATATTTTTCGGTGTCTTTGTAAGCGTCGATTCCACTTTCAGCCGGGTACATGGACATATAACGGTAGAGAAACCGGTATTGATCCTCCTCGAGGTGCAGGCGTTTCTTCGGTTTTGCACTTTCGGGAAACATGAGGTTTATAATGAACTCATGCTGGTCAAGCAACGAATATGCGTTCTTGCCAGCAAAGTCCTTGGGCCGCTCCAGGCGCTCACCATCAACGATTTCGGCAAGCCCCAGTCGTTGTGGTTGCTCAGCTCTGAAACTTATGTCGCTGTGAACCATGTCCTGTTCATAGACGACTTCATCACCGCTGATAAACTGAACCGGATTGGTCCAGCGGTTTTCTTCCTCGCTCAGGCTGCTTTCAAGCCGGTGAATAATACGGGTATCGAAATACCCCATGCCCCGCAGCCTCTCGTTGATTTCCCGCTGCCCGACAAATTCATACAAACGGTTAAATGCATCGTTATCGCTAACCAGTAATATCTTGCGAATATATTGACCAACAGAGGGCAGGCCATCAGGTGAGGATTCGTCGGTTATCGCACTGGTCAGGAAATCCTCACCCGAGCCCGTCAACATGGTGGTATCAAGGTCCAGTCCGGGCCGGTTCAACCGCCTGAGCTTCTCAAGTGCAAGCACCGATACAGGCAGCTTGACCGTACTCGCCGGGTAGAAATACTCAGTCGGATTAACGTTGTAAATAAGGGTTTTGAAACCCGGTTGATTTTTTGCATCCCGGTCAATCTGCGTGTACATGATCTGGACGCGATATTTTTCCGGATTTTGCATTACCCTCGCGAAACGTTCCGGCCGGGAAGCAAGCAGGGATTCCAGTGAACCTTGCCATTTAGGTTTCTGTTCGCAGGCGGTTGTCATCACCAGTAACAATACAATAAAAAATAGTCGCATCGATTCATTCGCTTTTTCGTGTTGCCGGCGGTGTCGTATACTTGCTCTTTAGCTATTATGAATTAAAACCAACAGGCAAAGTGAGCAAGCATGGCTAACGAGTATTTTTTTCCTTCTATTGAGCCGTTTGACACCGGCATCCTTGAAGTTGATGAACCGCACAAACTGTACTATGAGCAGTGCGGTAACCCTGACGGTGATCCAATCCTGTTTCTGCATGGTGGCCCGGGGGCAGGGTGCTCTGAGCAGGACCGCTGCTTTTTTGATCCGGCGCATTTTCGGATCATACTGCTCGACCAACGCGGTAGTGGACGGTCTGTTCCTGTCGGTGAGTTGAGCAATAATACGATGGCCGACACAGCAAAAGATGTCGAGCAGCTACGCGAACACCTGGGTATTGAGGGCTGGCATGTGTTCGGCGGATCCTACGGTTCAACGATGGCGCTCTATTACGCACAGGAATTTCCGGAGCGCTGTAAAAGCCTTGTCTTGCGTGGTATCTGGTTATTACGCGAAGAGGAACTCGACTGGTGGCTTTATGGTATTCGAATGATCCAGCCTGAACTGTGGCAGACATTCGCCGGTTTTATCCCTGAAGAAGAACGCCACGACCTGCTGGAAGCCTATTGGAAGCGTCTCACCGGTGAAGACCGTGATCTTGCCCTGCAGGCGGCCAAACACTGGGCAATGTATGAAATTTCCTGTTGTACGCTTTTGCCGAATCCGGAATTTGCCAGCCATTTCGATGAGCCCGATACGGCGTGGGCAGTTGCGCGACTGGAAGCGCACTACTTTAGAAATGTGAAGCCGGATCCCGATGCGATGTTATTGAACCGGGTGAATAGAATCCGTCAGATACCGGCATTTGCGGTTCACGGTCGCTATGATATCGTCTGTGCGATCAAGAACCTCATCGACCTTGCTGCCAGGTGGCCCGAACTGGATACCGCCATTTCACCGGACTCCGGTCACTCTTCACATGAGCCGGGTATTACGAAAGAACTCGTGGCCGCGACCAATCGTATCGTCAGGACCGGTAGCCCGGGAAGGACCTGAGTGGTCCTTCTTTAAGCCCTGACGATACCCCTGGCCAGAAATTCGAAACAGGTTTACTTTGCGATCACCTGTAACAGATCCCGTAATGCAATCACCGTTGCTTCTACACCCAGGGTTACGGATTCCTCACCCTTTACTTTGAACAGGGGAGAGTGATGAGAAGGAACAGCAGCTCCGCCAGCTTCCTCTGCATCGAAATCGGCTTGTGGTGTACCACCTACGGCAAAGTAAGTACTGGCGATGTAGGGATCGGTTGTGAAATACGGGAAATCCTCAGCTCCCATGCCACCGCGTTTCGCCTCGTAGAAAATATCTTCACCGAGGTCTTTTTTCCAAACAGCCCTTAGGCGTTGTGTCAGCTCGGTGTCGTTAATTGTTGGTGGAACACTCTCTGTTGATACGATCACCTCGGGCAACTTGTCTTCGGGTAGACCGGCAACCCGACCCATGTTTTCAGCGACACGTTTTATTCCTGCAAGCAGCAACTCACGGGTTTCAAAATTATCATTGCGAACCGTCAGTTGGAGGTGGGCTTCGTCGGAAATGATGTTGTGCTTGGTGCCTGCATGGAAAGAACCGACAGTAATCACACCGGCCTCCCTCGGGGCGAGTTCACGGCTGACAACTGTTTGTAAAGCCAGGACGATCTGTGAACCCAGAACAACCGGATCAATACCCCGGTGCGGACTGGCACCATGGGCACCGACACCATGGATGATGATATCAACCGTATCCGCGCCGGACATCGGTGCACCGACAACGGCAACCAGCTTACCCGTGGGTATGCCGGACCCTACATGGAATGCGAGCGCATAATCCGGTTGACCAAACCGTTCCCAAAGGCCATCTTCCATCATTAACCTGGCGCCACCGATACGTTCTTCTGCAGGCTGACCAATCAGCATCAGCGTACCAGTCCAGGTGTCTTTGGAGTTCGCCATCTGGCGTGCAGTACCCACCAGGCTGGTGATATGCACATCGTGGCCACAGGCATGCATCACCGGCACCTCATTGCCATCCCAGTCGATCTGGGTAGCTTTTGAAGCATTTGGCAATCCGGATTTTTCTGGTACCGGCAGTCCATCCATATCCGCCCGCATCATGACCAGCGGGCCAGGGCCATTCTCCATGATGGCAACAAGACCGGTGCCACCTACACCCTCGGTCACATCAAAACCCGCGGTGCGTAGTTCTTCAGCCAATCGTGCTGCCGTTTTGAATTCCATCTCGGAAAGTTCAGGGTTGCGGTGAAAGTAGTCGTATAACTCTGCCAGGTGTTGATCGTAGTCAACTGCAATCGCGTCTGAAAGCTCGTCGGCAGTGGCTGTGCTTGTGACCAGGGTGCTGGCCAGACTTAATGCAAGAAGCAACTTTGGTGTTGGAAACCGCATAAACCTTTCCTCATTATTTTTCGAGAGTGCGAAGACTAGCAGAGCATTTAAAACGCGGAAAGTACTATATTCGATTAACCTAATTTAGATTTAAAGATTTGTGTTTGTACTGAAGAAATAGAACCCAGCGATACTCAAATAATCGTGATTTTCATTTGCGTCAAAAGTAGCGGACACCCACAAAGCTGAGTAGCCAACTCCGCACACACAAGCAGGCAGATATATGGTCCGAAGTTTGCCGGCTTTCCCACATTGAGATATTGAAGATACGCGGTGTTTCTTTGTTTGAATACAGCGGGAAATTGTGAAAATTGCACCAGGCATTTAATGACTGATCTAGATCAGTTGGGTGTTCAGAGATACTGCTAAGCTTGTATGATTTGAGCCATTCACCATCGTTCCTGGGAAGGGGGAGAAGTGCGCATGGGAATTGCCGCGCTGTTCATTATTTTCAGCCAATACGCATGTGCGAACACGCAAGAGGCATAGTTCGATAATGTTTACACGACACGTAATGACTGCTATTGCAGTGACACTGTTGTTTTCGGCATCTACTTACGCTACCGATATCAAGACTATCTATATCGACATTGTCGGTGAAGGCGAATTCGAAGTTATCTACTCCAGGGCAACAACAACCGGTACCGGTGCTGCGTTCGGCGGATTGATTGGGGCAGGCATCCAGTCAGGTGTAGAAGCCAATATGGATACAAAAAAAACAAAAGAACTAAGCCCGCTGATAAAAAAAGACACTTGGAAAACCCAGTTTCTTGATACCCTCAATAACAAGCTGGAAGCGGAAGGTTTTAAGGCTGTGTGGGTTGAAGATAAAGGGGACATTGGTGATGGTGTTGTGTTGAAAGTTTATCCTGAAAGTTACGGATTCAAAGTGGTCGACACCTCCACGTATCTGGTTTCTGCTTTTATTGCCTTTAAGGCGCAATTTTCAAATGGGCAATTGAAGAAAGGACAAAAAAGCGAAAAAGAAGGGTATTACATCACCAACAAGAATCAGCACCCCTTTGAAAATTTGCTGAAGGAAGACTCACCCGCTAATTCAGATTTAGAGACGGTTCTGAATAAAGCAGCAAGACGACTGGCGAATAAAATTATCTACAGCATGAAGGAGTAAGTGGCATGAAAAAGTTTGTAGTCATAGCAGCGATTTTATTGGTTCAGGCCTGCGCTTTTACTGATGCGACCCTTAAGCTTGAACATGACGATGCCGTCAACATTACAGGGCCCATTAGTGAAGCAGAAAGTATCGCTTTCTCAGCACCCCAGTTGGAAGACGCGAGGCTGGATAAAGCACGCATCGGGTGGAAGAAAAATGGTTTTGGAGCGAACACAGCAGATATCACATCCGAGCAACCTGTCGATGTGATCATTGAAAACGCGATCATCGATGCGATTAAAGACAATGGGCACACGGTGGTAGAGGATGGTCAAATCAGAATAAGTGGAACTGTCGACCGTTTTTGGTTCGAGACAGATGTGAATTTTTGGAGCATAGAGTTCATCGGGGATGTTCAATGCACCCTGAATTTCACCGACCCTGTAACAAACACGACCATTTACAGTTCAAGCTACTCCGGAACCTACAAAGAAAAAACCGCTGCCGGCTATGTGAAAACGTGGACTGAAGTCATGAATAAGGCCATAGAGAAACTCATAGAAGACATTGTTTTTGATGAGGACTTGACGGATGCACTCACGTCTTACAAGTAAGCAGGAGGGGCGGCCAGTTCTGAGCAGTCTGATTCACAGGCTGTAAAAGGGTATTGATATTTTCTATGCCCTTTCAGGAGAAAAGCTGTTGCCAGGCACATAGCCTTTTACGAGTTTCGGACCTACGGAGATTAATCATGTCGGATCTGTTCAAAAGAACTGCCGTTCTACTCATTGTCGCTGGTCTCTACGCATGTGCGAGCACGCCGGAGGCATACTTTGCATCTGATATTCGGATTATCTCTTCAGAGCAGTTGGGGGAATACTGGATTGCGGAAAAAGAAACCGTCAAATTCAGAGCGCCTTCGAACTTCAAACCCTCTTCCGGATGCGGTTATGTGGTTCTCCAATACCTGATCGATTCGAATGGCAGTGTTTTTAACCCTGAAATTATCGAGTCAGAGCCGGTTGGTTTTTACGACCGCACGGCACTCACGGCTCTCAGCCTGCTTCAGTACGTCCCGGCGGAGACCAACACTGATCGAATACCTGTGAAGGTGAATCAAAAAACGACAATTCTATCAAATGGGCAGGAATGCGAATCTCCCGATTCGTAGTGAAACCTGGATGCATGAATGTCTAGTTCAAAATTTGTAACGAAAATGAATTGTTTACGGTCTGCCTTGCGTATGACTATCACGGGTCTTCTGCTTGGCACTATGTTCTGAACAAGTCATGCGTTGGCAGTGAATGTTCTCTATAACAATTATCTGGTGAAGATAGATGGACTTTCCACACTCACCGACGTGGTGACTATTCAAACAGGGGTCTGAACTGGATTGTCATTGAATATGTCTGCGCCCAAACTGAAAGCGTTTATTTTTGACGTGGATGGTACGCTTGCCGACACCGAGCGGGACGGACATCGTGTAGCCTTTAACCGGGCATTTGCCGATGCAAAGCTGGACTGGTCCTGGGATGTCGAAACTTATGGGGTTTTGTTGAAGGTAACCGGCGGTAAAGAACGCGTCCGCTATTTTATCGAGAAATTTCAGCCTGTTTTTGATGTTCCAGATGATTTGGATGGATTTATCAGGGTATTGCATCAATCCAAAACCCGTCACTACGTGGAACTGTTGAAGTCCGGTGCTATCCCGCTAAGACCGGGTGTGGAACGCTTACTGAATGAAGCGCGCTCAGCCGGTTTGAGACTGGGAATAGCAACTACAACAACACCGGAAAATGTAACCACATTGTTGGCTGCGACGCTTGGTCCCGAAAGCATCGACTGGTTCGAAGTCATCGCTGCGGGCGATGTCGTGCCTAAGAAAAAACCTGCTCCGGATATTTTTCTATACGCACTCAGGAAAATGCACCTGTCCTCGGCTGAATGCATGGCGTTCGAGGATTCCGAAAATGGTCTGTTGTCTTCAATGCAGGCAGATTTAAAAACCATCGTGACCGTCAATGGCTATACCCGGAACGACAAGTTTGAAGGGGCGGTTATTGTGCTGGATCAACTGGGCGAACATGGTTCAGCCTTCACCGTGATTAGCGGGGACGCAGGCGATGCAAGCCTTGTCGACATGCCGTTGATCAGACGCTTATTCGAAACCTAAGTCTCGGCCAGTCAAAAAACATGACCGTGTCTTGTCGCTATTGAGGCAGTCATCGCCTGGTGTTACTAATCCTTGACCTTCAGGTCCGACAACGAGGCCTTGCGAACCGCTTCGAATTCATCACCCTGGTACCAGGTTGGCGTAACCTCCGAATCCGCCACCGCTGCGGCCAGGCGGAAGGCGAGTTTTGCATCCTCGGTCAGGCCCTCCAGGTTCCAGTTGGCATCGACCTCGTCACCCGGGCTGTGGTACTTGTATTGAATCCAGTCCGCATATTGCTGCTCACCCCAACCGGGTTCCTGACCGATGAAATCAACACCCGACTTAAACCAGATGGCGGGTACGCCGGCACGCGCAAAGCTGATTTGGTCAGAACGGTAAAACCAGCCCGCCTTAACGTCCTGTTCACCCCGAACCGTACGGTTCTGTTCACCGGCTGCCTCACGTAGCCAGTCGTCGAGTTCGGATTTTCCGAGGCCATAGACAATGATGTCTCGCGTACGCCCCCAGACATTACCCAATTCGAGATTGATATTAGCCGCGATTAGACCCGGATGGACAACCCCACTGTTAACGAAATAGCGGGATCCAAGACTGCCTTGTTCTTCAACGCCAGGGAAGAACACCACGATGCTGCGCCTGGGGCGCTCTGGTAATGAACTGAAGGCACCCGCCACCGCTAATGCCTGCGCAATGGCGACACCGTTGTCGAGAGCGCCATTGCGTATGGTGTCTCCGGTTTCGTCGGGCTCACCGATACCAAAATGGTCGTGGTGCGCCGACAGGACAACCAGTTCCCTGGCTAACTCCTTATGACTGCCGTGCAGGATGCCGGCAACATTTGCCGTGGACTTGGTGCTGACATCCACCGCGAGATCAACCGAGCTTGTGACACCCAGCGGAACCGGTTTGAAGTCACGCGAGCGTGCTGATTCGATCAGGGCTTCAAGATCGTGTCCACCCAACGCGGCCAGGGCCTGCGAGCCTTCCCGGCTCAGCCAGCCATTGAATGCGGTGCGTGGTTCATCGCCGGCTTTCAACTCGAACTGCTCACCGATGTTGGAGGCACGAACCACCGCCCAGTTGTAGCCGGCTGACTCGCTGGTGTGGATGATGATGGCGCCTGCCGCTCCCTGTGCTGCTGCACTGGTGAACTTATAGGTCCAACGTCCGTAGGAAAGTTTGCGTGCACCGCCAAACAGTTCATCATCCCAATCGGGGTCGTCGTTGAGCATCAGCAATATTTTGCCGCTAAGGTCGGTGTCCTTGAAATCGTCCCAGTTTTCCTCGGGTGCCTGGATACCGTAGCCGACAAACACCACCTCGGCTTCCTTAACCGATATCTCGGGTTTTTGGGCACCGGCCATGATCATGTACTCGTCGCCAAAGCTGAAGCTGACCGATGTGTCGTTCTCTGCGGTAATTTGCAGGTCCGGCGGATTTAGTACCGTCAAGCCGATTATCTCGACCGGTTGCTCAAATGATCCATCATCAAAGAAGGGCTCATAGCCCATTTCGGTCAGGCGATTAGCCAGAAATGAGCGCGCTTTCCGGTCACCCTCGGTACCGGCACCCCGGCCTTCAAATTGATCACCAGCGATGATACTGACATCGGCGAGCATGCTTGGCGCGCGAATGGACTCCTGGGCATCCAGAAATCCTGCCGGGAGAACGGGTCCGTCAGCGGTTTCGCTTTGGGCAACGGGTGTTGAAGTTGATGTATCACAACTGATCAGAAAGCTAAGCAGCAGTGCGGTGAAAAGGAAGCGCATTTGATTCTCCCGGGTGGTTTTTCCTCAAGGTGCTACGACTCGATTCTGTCGACCTTTTTGGGGCTCTGGCAAGTGTTCGGATTCCAGGGTCAATTATAGGTAATTTGCCGGCTTGGTTGTCAAAAATCCGCGTGGTTCTGTCGTTTGGTCTATTTATGCTTTGGGATTGGTGGTTTTTACGTTATGGTCTGTCACGAATTCAATTGTTAGCGAGGATAGAAAATGAAATTCAATCTAACCTGGGCCAAGCAATATTGGCTGCATGTTGCCCCGGCAGTTCTCGTGACGCTGGTTTTGCAGTGCTTGCCTGCTGTTGTACTTGCTCAGGCTGATGATCCTGAGCTTACTGCATCAACTACAGCAACCACGGCAACCACGGAGTCGGCAACGTCAGATGATGGATTTGACACTGAACAGCTGGAGCAACTGGTAGCGCCGATTGCCCTGTATCCTGATGCCCTTTTGATGCAGATACTGATGGGATCGACCTATCCACTCGAAATCGTGGAAGCGGACCGGTGGATAAGAGAGCAACCGGATCTTACGGGTGACGCCCTCGATGAGGCCTTGTTGGACAAAGACTGGGATCCCAGCATTAAATCATTGACTACTTTGCCCAAAGTACTCAATCAGATGAGTGAAAACCTGGACTGGACGCAGGATCTCGGCGATGCGTTCCTCGCGCAAGAGAGCGAACTCCTGGATACCGTACAGACCATGCGTAACAAGGCCCATGAGGCAGGTAACCTCGAGACAACCGAGCAGCAAACGGTCGTGCAGCAAGAAGACAAAATCATCGTTATCGAGTCTACCTCGCCCGAGGTAATATATGTACCTACCTACTCTCCGGTCGTTGTTTATGGCCCCGCATGGGGTTATCCACGCTGGTATTACCCGCGCTGGTATTACCCACCGAGACCCGGCTACGGCTTCGTGGCCTTTGGTGCCGGGGTTGTCGTCGGCGCGGCGATTTGGGGTGGCTGCCGTTGGGGCTGGGGCCGCAGTAATGTCAATATCAATATCAACCGGCATAATACCTTCAATCGCAATACCAACAGGAATTTCGATCGGAACAAGGCAAACAACCGCCAGGGGGGCAAGGGTAATTGGCAGCACAACCCCAGTCACCGCAAGGGCGTCAATTACGGGAATTCTAAAGTGGCAAATAAATATGGTGCCAGTTCGGGGTCCAATCGGGTCACACGTGACCAGGCCCGTGGTCGCACATCAACAAGCACTGGCAACCGGGCCTCAGGTGCGCAGTCAAGGGATCGGGGTGTGTCGACACCCAAGACCAGTCCATCAACTACGAATCGTGCCCGAAGCGGTAATACAAGCTCGCGCAGCCCATCGACATCAGATCGTAGCCGCAGTAGCAATCCATCTACAGCAAGCCGCAATCGAAGCACCAGTAGTTCAGCCTATAGTGGTTCACGCAGTCCGTCGACAGACCGGCAGTCCAGTTACCGCGGCGCATCAAGCCGGGGTACCCGTTCGTATGGGGGTTCGAGAGGTGGAATGAGTCGTGGCGGCGGACGGCGGCGATAGACTGAGGAGAATGTGATGAATTTAAACGTAAAGCGAAACTATATTTTTCCGGTTGTCCTGTGCATCCTGGCCCTGCTAACTGCGTGTGATCAGCAGCAGCAAGACGTGGTTGTCTTTGATACCCCCGAGGCCGCTATCCAGACTTTGTCTGAACTGATCGGCCAGTACGATAAAAATCGCGTCGAGCAGGTTTTTGGTGCAGGCAGCGTGGACATCTTTTCCTCCGGAGACGACGAGGTCGACCGGGAAGACTATACGCGGGTCAACGAAATGATCGGGGAGTGGGTTGGGTTCGAAGATTATGACGAAAACACAAAAATCGCCCTGCTGGGTGATGATGCCTGGTCGTGGCCTATCCCTCTGGTACGGGAAGGTAATGGCTGGCGTTTTGATATGGTCGAGGGCAGGGAGGAACTGCTGAACAGGAGAATAGGTCATAACGAGTTGTGGACCCTGACATCTCTGCATGAAGTGGTAGAGGCTCAGCGTGAGTACAGCAGTAAATCCCGCGACGGCAATCCGCCGACCTACGCGAAGAGGTTCCGTAGTACCGAAGGCAAGCGCGACGGTCTGTATTGGCCAACGGAAGACGAAATGGAGTTGAGTCCCCTCGGCGAGTTCCTGGCAGGGTCAGAAGCCTGGGAAGACGAACCCCGCGCGTTTCATGGTTATTTTTACCGCATTCTCACCCGCCGTAGCGCAAATGCGCCTGGCGGTGAAATGGACTACCTTGACGATAACGGCTTTTTGACACGTGGTTTTGCTGTGATCGCATGGCCTGCCAAGTACGGTAACTCAGGTATTATGACCTTCGCGATTAACCATCGCGGCCTGGTCTTTGAGAAAGATTTTGGCCTGGAGAGTGCGCAGATGGTTGCAGCAATCGACAGTTACGACCCTGATTCGACCTGGTCACCGACGGAAGATACGCTCGCAGGTGTCGAGGAGTAGGTTCTCTCTTTTGAATCGGTACGCAATGAGTAAAAAAAGAGGGGGGGATCAGGGAATCCTTCCTCTTGATCTGTTTGTTCCAGAGGTTTTTGCTATACTGATATTGGTAGTTCCGTCGGCAAACCGGCGACTCGGCAATCCGGCGATCTCATATACATGAAATAGCACATCAGGGTGATTGTTGTGAAAAAGATTCAGGTTTTACCGGGTAGCTTTTTAAGGGCTGCTTGTTCCGTGCGTATCCTCCCTGTCATTCTTCTGATCCTGGCGACAGCCACGTCGCTTCAGTTGCATGCATCCACCAGCAATGGCATTACCGGCCCTGCCAATGCAGCATTTCGTGCCGGCTTGTGGTGGGACCCGGCCCAGAGTGGCAGTGGTTGGGAAATCAACCAGAGCGGGGATTCCTTCTATGGTATCTGGTACACCTACAATTCGGACGGCGACCCGGTTTGGTATACCACCAATGGCCCGTTGTCTGATGGTAACTACCAGGGTGACCTCCTGTCATTTTCCTGGGATTACAATAACCAAAAGGTCAATACACATACTATTGCGGGTAGTGTTTCGATCGATTTTCTGAACCCACAGTTAGCAGAGATTCAATGGCAATTAGGGGAGCAGCAAAGCCAACATACTCTGCGACCTTTCATATTTGCAGCTAACCCCAGCATGAGTGATCACAGCGGGTCGTGGTTCGACTACCGGAATTCCGGCTATGGTATGACCATACAATCTCAAGGCGACCTGACCTATGCGGTGTTGTACTACTACGATAAAGCAGGCAACCCAAAATGGTCTGCTGGCATCAATGCACCAGAAAGCCAGAACCTGTCGATGCTCAGTTTCACCGGCAGTTGTCCCTGGTGCGAGTACGAACCGTCCAAACACGCTCCGGCGGGTGAATTGGTTCCCGATTTCCATTCTGAAACGAGATTAAGTCTGGAGATGGTTTTTCCTGATGCTGCGCCTTTCTGGACCAAGTCACAGGCGCAACACGCGATGATATCCAACCCGCCGTCCGGTCGCTCACACCCGGCGGCGATGGCTCGTATTTCCTCCGAAGACGCGCTTGCCTATTACTTCAAGACGGGCTACCTCATGGGTAATGGTCATAATTATTCAATTATGTGCCTGCCACCGATTGTCAGCCCGGCACCAGCTCCGGCTATACCTGGCAGTGGTGAAGTTCTGTCTTCAACCAATGTGCAGGTCGACGGTGTTGATGAAGCAGATGTTGTAAAAGCGACCACAGAATATTTGTATTCGCTCGACACGCCAACGAGCAGTATCGGCCCTTATGGAAATGATTCAATAACTGAGCAATCCATCACACGTTACCGGATTTCAGATAATGGTGATATTCCTGTTGGTGATGGAAGTTATCCGATTTCATTGCCCGCCAGTACAGAATCATACGGTTTCATGCGTAGCCAGGGACTCTATCATTATGAAGCGAAGTCCGAGCCTGTATCTTCAAAACTGATCTACCTTGCGAGCCAGGTTGACGGCGGGTGCTATGTGCCCGCCAATGCAAGTACATCCATTCGTGCATTTGATGCTGGTGCAGACGATGATTTTGTTGTCGATAGCCAGTTGGAAATTGATGGTGAACTGATTGCTAGCAGGCAAATTGGTGACCGCCTGTTTATTGCAACTGCATTCAGGCCAGACCTCCTGGCCCTGGCAAAAATAGCCTTGAACCCGGAAGCTGCCAGTGAATTCCGGTCTACACAGGCCGACATTGAAGCGCTGTTTGATTTGCTGGAACCGGACCAGTTGTTTCCTGCTATCAACTACCCGGACGGTAGCCGCGAGCGTCTTGTGGCGACTGAAAACGTCATGATGCCTTTACTGCCGCTCTACGGTGTTACGCCCGTGATAACGACCCTCTCCATGTTCGATATCAAAGACCTCAGCCTCCCGCCGGTCAGTATCGCAGTGATGGGAAGAACTAACGGGATGTACGCCACACCTGAGAATGTTTATTTTGCGAGTTCGCACACCGGTTATGGTATCAACGAAATGGGAGAAATCGTTAAAGTGGGATACTCGGATACCGATATCCACAAAATTGCCATTTCCACAGATTCACTCGATTACCGGGGCTCAGGCACAGTTGAAGGTTCCCTTGGTAGCGACCCGGAGCGAATAGCTTTCCGTATGAGCGAATACCAGGGTCACCTGAGGGTAGTCAGCAGCGGGGGTTGGCAGTCCCGGTGGGGTGATTTTGGTGATCACCGCTTAACCATTTTAAAGGAATCAGAAGGTAATAAGCTGCTGTTGGGCACCGTTTCGGTGTTGCCCAATGAACGGCATCCCGAACCCATCGGTAAACCCGACGAGCAAATTTATGGTGTGCGCTTTCACGGGGAGCGGGCGTATGTGGTCACTTTCGTAAAAGTTGATCCGCTCTATAGCCTGGATTTGAGTGATCCGACTGACCCACGAATTCTCGGTGAATTGCAAATCGAAGGTTTTTCCGATTACCTGCATCCCGTTGGAGACAATCTGTTAATTGGTATCGGAAAGCAGGCTAAAACCTCGCCTGACAGCGGTACTACCTGGTTTCAAGGTGTGCAGGTTGGTCTATTTGATGTCTCGGCACCCTCGGATCCCGTTCTTCTGAATCTCCAGGAAATAGGCTATCGCGGTACGTCAACAGCCGTACTGGACACACATCATGCGTTTACCTCTGTTCCGGGTGATCCGGACGCCGGTATACCTATGCGCTTTATCATTCCAATCAGTGAACATGCACCGCCCGATGGTATTGTGCAACCTGAACTAAACTATAGATATCCCTGGAAATCTACGGGAATCATGATGTTTGAAGTCGATGAAAGCATGGCTGAGATTTCGCCACTTGAATTGACCGGTCGTGCAGACCTTGCGAGTGCACAGACCACTGATCCGGACCATGCAGATTTCTATAAATATCCCCAGGGGGACTATAGTCGTTCAGTGATCTATGGTGATCAGGTTTTTCACTATTTTCGAGGCGGTCTGTTTATGACCAACTGGTCGGGCGATGACTTTATACCTGCGGATAACTGTCCGCTTTGTGTACCCGGGGATTAACTACGGTTTAATTGCTATCTACAAACCGGATAACTCACTATTGAGTGCAGGGATTCAGCAGATTTCTGCCAGGTATCTACATCCCGTCATTTGGTTTCATGGCAATTGCCTGTGATTCTGCTAGTCTTCCAATCGTGATTATTAATGTGCACGATTGAATATGAGCCCAGGCTTGGATAAGACTAAATCATCACTACTCGTGCTTGTCTTGCTGCTCTATTTCTTTTCAGGAGCGACAGCACTGGTCTATGAGTTGGTTTGGTCACGCATGCTCATGCATGTGTTCGGCTCTACCGCCGTAGCACTGGGTACGGTGCTCGCGGCATTTATGGCTGGTATGGCCATCGGAAGCTGGCTGATCGGCAAAGCCGCCGACAAAAGCAATAACTGCCTGCGTCTATATGCTCTTCTTGAAATCGGCCTGGCCCTGGCAGCCCTGGTTTCACATATCCTGCTAAGTCGAATTGGGCCCGTGCACCTGGCGCTCCACGATGTTTTCGGTTTTTCCGCCACTGTTTTTGGCCTTATCCGGTTCCTTTTGGCGTTCTCGCTGGTCATGGGGCCCACCATATTGATGGGTGCCACGCTTCCCGTATTGGCCCGTTTATTGGCCAGCCATCGAAGCCAGGTGGGTATCAACCTGAGTACGCTCTACGCGACCAACACTTTTGGTGCAGTTTGTGGGGTATTGATCACCGGTTTCTATCTGATCGGCAAATTTGGTGTTCACGTTCCGGTTTACATGGCGGTGGCAGTCAATATCCTGATTGCGTGCATTGCCTGGTTGATATCGCTGCGTATTGACGATTCGCAGTCGGTTGAGTCAACCCCTTTGGCGGATACCAGTCAGATTAGCCCGCAACCGGCTGTTGACCCGGTGGTTTTCTATGTCATCCTGGTGGGCCTGGGCATATCCGGTTTTACTTCGTTCGCCTACGAAATCTACTGGACCCGGTCGCTGGTATTTATTCTTGGAAACTCCACGTATGCGCTGACAACCATGTTAAGTGCATTTTTATGTGGGATTGCTATCGGTGGCTACCTGATACGATTCGTGCTCCGGTACATGGCAGACCGGGTCGTCACGTTTGGGTTTCTACAGGTTTTCCTGGGTATATTCTCTGCGTTGGCTTTGCCACTGTTGTTTTCTTTCTCAGATCCGCAGTCCCTTAACGAGTATCTGCTTGGGTCGTCCGACCGGGTATTCCCGCTGATATTTACCAGCTTTGGTGTTGCGTTCTTAGTCATGCTTGTTCCCGCTATCCTGATCGGGGCTACCTTCCCACTGGTTGGCCAGATTGTCGTTAAGGACCTGCGTAAAACGGGTGCTTCTGTGGGAAGAATCTATGCAATCAATACCATTGGCAATGTATTTGGGGCTTTGTTGCCTGGATTCATACTGCTGGAGTTGCTGGGGATTCAAAAAGGCATTCTGGCTATGGCAGCGCTCAATGTGGTGCTTGGGTTTGTGGTTTTGGTATTGGCTTTTACCGAGGACCAACGGCAACCCAAATGGCGCTATGCACTGCCGGTAGTTTTGGTGTTGACCATGTTCGCCATGAGTCGAGTGCCTTTGCAATTTCAGTTTCCCTCGGAAGGCGAGCAGGATTCATTCAAGACAACGTTTTATCGCGAAGGTCCGCTCGCCACGACCAAGGTTTACATAAACCCCCGTACTTCCGAGAAGCACATGAGCGTGGACGGTATTGTGATTGGTGGAACCGGATTCGTTGAGTTCAAACAGTTGCTGCTTGCGCATCTGCCGAAGTTGCTCGTGGATGATGTATCCACCGAGCTTTCGGTTGGATTGGGCTCCGGCATGCTTGCAGGCGAGAGCGCCCGACATTCCGGGGTGGACAGAATCACCGCCGTGGAAATTGAACCCGGCGTTGTCGAGGGTGCTGCGCAATTCGCGAAGGAGAACCATGCAGTTCTGCAGAATCCGCGTGTGAAGATAGAAGTGGATGATATCGGTAATTTTCTGCGTACCACAGCCGATCGCTACCAGGTTATTTCGGCTGATGAGAAAACCGCCGACTCCTTTGCATCCAACGGGTTTTCATACTCACTGGAATATTACGACCTGCTAAGGGACCACCTGTCAGAAGGTGGTCTGGCCGCACAATGGGTGCCGGCAACCCTGCCAACCAGGCAGTACCGGATGGTTCTGAAAACATTTACGGAAAGTTTTCCCTATGTACAGCTCTGGTACTTTCTTCCGGCTCAAAAGAAAGGACCGTTTAATTCCATTCTTATCGGCTCCAACGAGCGCATAAAGCTGGACTACAACCATATCCAGCGTGAAATCAGTGAGAACCCGCAAGCCTTTGCCAGTCTTGTGCCCTATGGTTTGACCTCGGCTGATGCCGTGCTCTCGCAATACGTGGCTGATGAGAGAAGCCTGCGTCCGGCTGTCGAGGATGCCTTGATCAACAGTTTTAATCACCCGCGTTACGAATTTTTTTATCCCTGGGACTATACAATTGACAGGCAAAAACAAGTTGTTGCCAATCATAAGTTCATCAGGGAACTCAAGCTGCAGGCTCAGTCCGATTTTATTGCGGATCTTGAAATTAGCGCACAGGACCTCGCCCGTTTTAAACAAACATTAAAGGCCGAAGATTCTTACCTGTTTGGGTTCGAGCAATTTCAAACCGGGATTTCATTGACTGACCAGTATCGTTTGTTTGATGCAATCCTCGCGATGGCGCCATGGAATGATAGCCTGCGGGCACGAATTTTTTCACAGTACTTACACATTGCTTCAACCCGCAGGGACCCTTTAGAACGGTCCCGTCTGTTTAAAAAAGCCAATCAATTATATACAACGCGTGCAGCACAACAGTAAGCCGTCATGCATCTACCGAAAAACGTTGCGGCAGACCCTGAATCCCGATCAAGCCTCACATCGCGAGCACAGATAATTATGAGACCTCGTTCAAGCTACTCATTTTTCCTGGTTTTATTTGCCATTGCATCACTGCATTTTGGAACATTGGCGGGCGCACAGATTCTCGATCGTGAAGATATCCTTGTCCGAAATGTCACACTGATCGACCCGGCAGAAGAGAGCAAAGATAAAATTGTCAATATCCTGATACGCGACTTCAAACTCGAAGTCGTCACAGAAGACAAAATCTCCCGGGATGAGGTTGACCAGGTACTGAATGCCAATAAGGGATTCATCGTGGGCAAACTTGAGGTTGGTGAATCGCCGAGCTTCATGATTTTCATCAAG
>RCNE010000762.1_pt1 | contig 17486 bp, 15 predicted proteins | sample 2041361 | NCBI WGS metagenome assembly RCNE01 (sample SAMN09708229, study PRJNA481090) | Marine sediment metagenome, whole genome shotgun sequencing project.
GTGATGGACTCGACGTAACTCTTCACATCCTCGTAGAGGGCTCGATCGTCGATGACGATACCGCGATAGTCCTTGTTGAACTCCTCACGAATGACCCGAACCGCCATCTCTGGCTCGCGATAGAGCAGCGCTGGCTTTTGGCTCTTATTCGCGAGTTTCTCAATAGCGGCCCACTGGTCGGCGAGTCGATTCACGTCATTGACGATCTCGTCTTCGGTGACGTCCTCGGCTGCCGTTCGCACGATGATGCCGGCGCCCTTGGGCTTCACGCGATCGAGGATCTTGCGAAGACGTTTGCGTTCACGTTCTGGGAGTCGCTTGGAAATACCGTAGGTGTCGCTGTTGGGCACAAGCACCACGAAACGTCCCGGGAGCGAGACCTCTTGGGTGAGACGTGCACCTTTGTGGGCAATCGGATTTTTCGTGACCTGGCAGACGATGTTCTGCTTTGGCTTCAGAAGTTGTTCAATCCTCGTGCTTCGATTATCGCTGCCCTTTGCCTGCACGTCGCCGCGGTAGAGCACTGCGTTCTTCGGTGTCGCTATGTCGACGAAGGCCGCTTCCATACCTGGGAGGACGTTTTGGACCTTGCCGAGATAGATGTTTCCGTGGATCTGCGCAACGTCGTCGGCCGGACGCGACACATAGTGCTCGATCAGGTTACGACCTTCGAGGACTGCGATCTGTGTTGCCTCTTCTCGGACCGACACACACATGAGGTATCGACCAGCTGGCTTGCCCTTGCGTTCGCGACCCTTGCGCAGGGCCAGCGTCTCTTCGTCGAGCTCGACGGCTTCACCCGTCAGTGCGGTGACTGGCTCCGGAGAATTGTTGTTGTTCGATCCGTTGTTGTTTCCGCCGCCACCATTGCCGCCGCTTCCACGACCGCGGCCTGAGCGACGACGTCGGCGCTTCTGACCGCCACCGCCTTCTTGATTCTCGCGGTCTTGATTGCCGCGATCTTGACTGTCGCGATCTTGATTGTCGCGGCCTTGATTCTGATCTTGTGAGCCTTGGCTCTTGCCAGCATCGTTGCCCGAGCCGCCGCTGGAGCCGCGACGACGGCGACCGCCGCTGTGGGACTCTTCCTGGGGTTCGCGTGTCGACGCCGGAGCGGGACGACTGTCGCCGATCTTGGGTCTCGATGAAGCTTGCTGGTTGTTCGGTTCCGACGCTGATGCGTCAGAACCACTGGTCGTTGCTGCAGGACTACTCGCCTGCGGGGAGGATTGCGAACGATCAGAAGCGGCTTGGCCGCTCCCCTGGCGATCGTGCGCCGTTTGCTCGTCGGACATTGGGTTCCCTTCGTATGACGCACGCCGTTCTGGGTGCGCTGCACGCTTCACGACGGCCCCGGAAGGAACGAGTCGTGCGTGCAAAATCTTTCGGTGCGTCCGTCGTAACAGTGTCAGTGCCACTAAGGGCGTTTGTCAGACATGTCACGGATACGGGATTCATGTACACCTTCACTCGGGGCGAATCTGCCCTCGGGTCTTGTGCATGATATCGGCTGCGGGCAGGCGATCTACAGATACTCCCCGTGACGAAGCTCTGAGAGTGCCGTTGTGGCGATCAGCGCAGGCGGTGTGCGTGCACATTTTCGACCAGCCCCAGGGCAAGCAGGCTCGTCAACATCGACGACCCGCCATAGCTGATCAGCGGGAGCGGAATCCCCGTCACGGGCATCATTCCCATGTTCATGCCCACGCTTTGAAAAGCCTGAAAGAGGAACATTGAGAACACACCCACGCAGATGAGACGACCATATTCGTCCTCTGCAAGGTGCGCGACGCGCCAGATCCGAACGAGGAGCAAGCCGAACAAGATCAGCAGCGCGGCGCCGCCGACGAAACCGAACTCTTCGCCCAACACGCTGAAGATGAAGTCGGTCTCCTTCTCGGGCACGAGCGAGTTGTTGTTCTGCGTGCCTTGGAACAAACCTTTTCCGGTCAGTCCACCGTTCCCGATCGCGATCTCCGATTGATTGACGTTGTACCGGGCAACGTTCTCCGGATCGACGAACGCGGTGAAACGGTTCAGCTGTGTTTCTCGGAGAAAGCCGCGTTGGATCATCAACGTGATGCCCACCGCCACGAACGAGAGCACCGCAATCACGTGCCGCATCGCCACACCTGCAACAACTACGATGCCCGCCACGATTGCCGCATAAACCATCACCGTGCCGAAGTCTGGTTGGAGCAAGACGAGTCCAGCGAACACTCCGGCGAGACCGAGGCCCAGCATCACGTTCACAAATTGCAGCCCGTCTCGTGATTGCACTGAGCTGAACCACGACGCGAGAGCCACGATCAGCGTGAGCTTCGCAAACTCTGACGGTTGCAAGGTGATGAACCCAAACGAATACCACGATGTTGCGCCGTTGAAGTTCTCACCGAAGACGAAGAGGCCAAGGAGAAGCGCCACGGTCACGGCATAGATGACCGGCACTGCCAGCTTCGTCTTCCGATAGTCAATGGCGGCCACAGCAGACGCAAAGAACGCCCCTGCCCCAACAAAAACCAACTGGCGCTCGATGAACGATCGGTCGATCGCTCCCGTGTCCGGGTTCGGAACGCCTCGAGTTGCGCTGTACACGACGACGAGCCCCAGACTCACTAACCCAATCGCGAGCAGAACGATCGAGACATCGACGCGAATCCACAGCGGCCCTTGTGTGTCCCGATCATTGAAGCCAGCACTTCCACGACGCACCGCTGTCACTGGTCGACCTCGGCTTCGGCTGCGTCGTCAGCCACAGCTGCAACGGCGGCGGACAGGCCATCGACCGCTCGGTCGATGTTGTAGATCTCATCGACCTCGTCCTGAGGCACCGCCCGTGCCACCTGGTCGGTCGAGATCGCGTCGAACAGCCTCGCGACCGTTGGCGCTGCGTGTCTGGAGCCGAACCCCGACTCCTCCAAGATGACGACGATTGTGTACTCGGGCTCATTGATGGAGCCCGGCCAAGCAGCGGACCCACTTGGGCCGAACGCGGCGAACATCGAATTGTCGGCTCGCCCGTTGACTTCAGCCGTGCCGGTCTTGCCTGCGACGGGCCAGTTGATGAGGTCGAAGTCGATGCCGCCATCTTCGGGTTTGTTGAACGCATTGAATGCAGTGCCGCTCGGCTGGGTCAGATCGAGTTTCGATTGCATCGTGACCCCCAGGAGTCCGTCGATGATTTCCTGTGTCACCGGCTGTGGAAGATCGAGCTCTCGCAGCACTCGCGGGCCGAACACGAGGACCTCTTCGGAGTCATTCGGCGGGACCACCTTGGTGACGATATTCGGCGAGTACACCGTGCCACCGTTCGCCAGCGTCGAGTACGCATTGGCGAGCTGCAGCGGAGTAACTGCGACACTGCCCTGACCAATGGCGATGTCGGTGTTGTCGCCCGGACCCCACAGTCCTCGAGGGAAGGCCTCAGGATTGGCTTCGTGCCGGGCGGCAAAGTCATCAGCCGTCAGCATGATTCCCGCTCGCTCACCGGGAAGTTGGATCCCGCTCTCGGCGCCGAACCCAAATTGTTTGGACATCTCCTGGATACCGTTCGGATTGATCTCAGAGTCGGGAGCGATCCAAAAAGCCTCGCCGATCTTGTAGTAGTAGGTGTCCGACGAGAAGGTGATGGCATGGCGTAGATCGACGCCTTCCATGGTGGCGTCGCCAGCGTTTCGCTTTCGGCAGCCACTCGCCAACGCTCCGGCGACATCACCCGTGTAGTCGTTGTTGCACGACACCAAATCCCAATACCCGGGGTCTGAGGTGGGCACGTTCCACTCTTCGACGTGTTGCCAACCAAACACGTTGTAAACCTCGGCGGCGACCGAGGTGAACGGTTTGAATGTTGACGCAGCGGGGTAGATCTCCGACACGGCTCGGTTCAACAGCGGTTGGTGCTCGAGTGGGTCACTCAACTTGTCGAACTGCTCTTGACTGATCCCGTCGATGAAATCACCCGGGTCGAACGTCGGGTACGAGGCCATGGCCAGGACCGACCCATCCCGCGGATCCATGATGACCGCTGCTCCAGCTGGTGCGCGGAACGGTTCTTCGTCCTGGAGCACCTCAACCTGCCGGGCGAGATCGAGTGCGCGCTTCAACTCGAACTCAAGTTTGACCTGCAGATCGATGTCCAGTGTGAGATGAACATCCGAGCCCTGGATCGGGTCCTGAGTCTTCTCCTCCTTGACCTCGACAAGGTTGCCCACATTGTCGACCAGGATCTCTCGCGAACCCGGCACGCCACGAAGGTCGTCCTCGAAGAACGCTTCGATGCCGACCTTACCGATTTCGTCGTTGCGTCGATATTGTTTGCCTTCCGGATCCTCGATGCGAGGCGCTTCAGGATCGTCCACCTCGGGATCGTCGATCAGATACAAATCGGCCCTGTCGAGCAGCTCCCCACCAGTGACCGATCCGACGTATCCAAGGATGTGCGCAGCGGTCTCGCCGAACGGGTAACTGCGTACGACATCTTGGTCGACCTGCACCCCCGGGAAACGATCCGGGCGCTCACCGATGAAGATCAGCAACTCCTCATCGACATCACGAGCGATCGGGATGTCGTCGAATGCGGTGAACGATTGATCCTCGAAGGCCCGTTCGAGATCGGCCACCTTTGTCAACTGGCCCGACTGCGAGAGCTCGCGAGCCAGGTCGGCGAACATCTCGGTACGGAATTCGGTTCGCGAATCCCTGTTGTCGAACCCGAGCCGACTCAGCGCCTTCACGTGCTCGTCCTGGTTGATGGTGACAACCGTCGACAGCCGGTTCTCAACGAGGACGCGACCGTTGCGGTCGAGAATCTGCCCCCGTGGGGCCTGTGTCCGAATCGTCCGCGTGATGTTGCTGACAGCCGAGACCTCGAGTCGTTCGGACTCGAGGGCTTGCAGGTACCAGAGCCGTCCGAAGAGGGCGAGGAATAACGACGCTGCAATGACGCCGAGCACGCGCATGCGAAGTCGACTTGAGTCCTCCATCAGCGCTCACCCACAACAGACATCACCATCAGTTGACCACGCCACGAGCCGGTTCGGAGCGCGGGGACGCACCGTCGGTCTTGAGGACCCAGCTGTACAAGATCTGCACGGGGAACACGAGCGCAACCGAATACACCGAAACAGCGAATGCGACCCAGATGAGCCGCCATTCGACGAACTGTTCTGACCCCAAGACGCCCAATGCAAATCCGTACACGATCATCGCCACGAACGACGTCAGGCCCGACAAGATCGGAACGACACGCGGATCTTGCGAGTCGAAGGAACGAGAGAAGAGCCCTGTCCCGTACCCCATGACGCCGTACACCCCGGCCGACAGACCAAACGGCCCTGGCACCACGAGGTCGAGAAGCAGACCAGCGGCGAAACCATGGCGCGCACCAAAGTCTCCTCCCCCTGCGATTCCTCCGACGAGCGCCGCGACCAACAACACATCGGGGGCCACACCGAACGGTCGCAGGTGGGCAAATATCGAAACCTGCAGCGCAAGGAGCAGGAAGAGCACCGCTGCGGCCTTCACTCGTCTCATTGGGCGATGCCTTCGGGATCGTCCTCGACGGCGGCGCCTGGTTCGATCAAAACCACCTCGACAAAACGAAGGTCGACAGGGTTGGCGGCGAGTTCGACCACCAGACGGCGGTTTGACGCATCTTCGGTCACGGTCGAGCGAGTGACGCTGCCGATGACAAGGTTCGGTGGAAACAAGCTCCGCTCGCTCGCCGTCGTAGTCACTGGATCGCCCAAGGAGATTTGTGCCCGGATTCCGATGCCCTGCTCGATCTGCAACTCCGTCGCGGAACCCTGACCACGTGCAAGCCCCACTTCGCCCGCCACTTCGACGCCGATGACGAAGTCCTTGCTCGACACCAGACGGACGGTCGCCGATGTGCGGTCGACCTGTTCGATCCGGCCGACCAAGCCAGCCTCGGTCACGACCGCCATGTCCTTTTGCACACCGTCGCGACTACCGACGTCTATCTCGACGACCCCTGAAGTGAAGTTTCCAACCTCACCAGTCTTCACTCGCGCAAGCAGCAACGGGTACCCCTGCGGGAGTTCGAGTCCGTTGAGTGACAGCAGCGCCTCGTAGTCCGCGCGATCGACGCCCGATTGGACCACGAGTCCTCGGAGACGGTCGATCTCGTCGCGCAGTTCGATGTTCTCGGCCTCGAGCTCATCGAACTCGGTAGCTCCGCGCCACAAACCCGTGACCGGCGAGGCAATCCGTTCACCGCCTTCGCGAATCGGTGTGACGACTTCACGTGCACCGGTTTGGATCGTCCCGAGCGGACCGAAGTCCTGGAAATCGAGAGTGATGAGCGTCGCTGACGCCAGGAAGATCAGCCCGAGCGTGATCCGTCGACGCCCCGACTGCTGAGGGGCTGCCATCGGCTAAATGTCAGATCGAGCCGGAACTGAACAGCACGCCGCGCAGTGACTCGAACTCCTCGAGGCTCTGGCCTGACCCCAACGCAACCGCTTCGAGCGGTCGATCGCAGACGAAGACGGGCATGCCGGTCTCGTCGCGGATGCGAACAGCGAGCCCATGGAGCAATGCGCCGCCACCGGCGAGGCATACACCTCGCTCCATGATGTCTGCTGCGAGTTCGGGAGGGGTTTGGTCAAGCGTCATCTTGACTGCGTCACAGATCGATGAGACCTGTTCGGCGAGTGCTTCACGAATGTGGACGGTGGTGACTTCGATGGTCTTGGGAAGTCCTGTGACCAGATCGCGCCCACGAATATCGGCCTTCAGCTCGCGCTCCATAGGCCACGCCGAACCGAGCGCCTTCTTGATCTCTTCAGCAGTCCGGTAGCCAACGGCAATGCTGAATTCTTTCTTGGTGTACTGCACGATGGCTTCGTCGAGTTCATCGCCACCAACACGAATCGATTGGCTGGCAACCACGCCGCCGAGCGAGATCACTGCAACCTCAGTGGTGCCACCACCGATGTCTACGATCATCGAACCCATTGGTTGTTGCACCGGAAGGCCGGCGCCAATGGCGGCTGCCATGGGTTCTTCGATGATGTAGGCGGGCTTGCGAGCACCAGCGAACTCGGCTGCTTCTTGCACGGCTCGCTGCTCGACACCGGTGATGCCTGACGGAACACAAATGACCATGCGCGGGCGGGCCCACTTGCGTGGGTGGACACGTTCGATGAAGTAACGGAGCATCTTCTCGCAGATGTCGAAGTCGGCAATCACGCCGTCCTTCAGCGGACGGACCGCTTGAATGTGGCTCGGAGTGCGACCGATCATTCGTTTTGCTTCCGCACCAACTGCGAGCGGTTCACCGGTATGAACATTGACCGCAACGACGGAGGGCTCGTTCAAAACGATGCCCTCACCGCGCACGTACACCAATGTGTTTGCCGTACCGAGATCGACCGCCATATCGCGGCCCGAGAACGAGCCGAAGTTTGCGAACGCACCCATTCTACCGCTAGCCATCGACGCTCCAGTAACTCACCGTTCCGGATGATCCGGCCCGTACTCCCGATGATGACTCTACGCAGTTCTGTAACCAACTTGCAAAACAGCCGACACTGACAGCGGTCACACCAACGCCCTTTGCGTTGGCACGCTCCCGCGACGCCGACTCCTCCCGTATATCGTGCGTGCCATTTCGCCCTCCAGCTTCGCAATCACACCTCGACACTTCCGGTCGAGAACGGAGGAAGCACTCACGGTCGCTGCGCGAGCTCCGCCCCTCCGGAGCTATCTCAGACACACGTCGGGGTGGAATAGCGAGCGACAGCGGAGCTGGCTGCAGTTAGCCAGACCTCATCTTCCGCCTTCCTCCATTCTTTGTGCACTACACCACCTCTGAGGTGGTCAAACGCACAAAGAATGGAGAGAGCCGGGCCGGGCTATACGCATAAAGAGACGCCAGCTCCCGAGTGAGGGAGGGGCGAGCGACCGGACGCCGCCTCGGGCGCAGCCGCAGAGCATCGAGGAGCGCAGCGACGGATTGCGACCGCTGGAGCGAGGAACGAGCGGGAAATAACGAGCGGGAGTTACAACTCCGGGAACCAGATGCCGATTTCTCGTGCGGCTGATTCGTTGCTGTCGCTGCCGTGCACGAGGTTTTCGGTCATCTCTGTACCGAAGTCACCGCGGATCGTGCCTGCAGGAGAATCGGCCGGGTTGGTCGCGCCCATCATCGAGCGAACCATGGCGTATGTGTCGTCAGGACCTTGGAGGACCATGGCCATGACAGGACTGCGGCCCATAAACGCTTTCAGGTCGGGGTAAAAACCCTTCTCGACGTGCTCTTCATAGTGCTGATCGAGTGTTGCGCTGTCGGCCAGGCGCAGCTCCGAAGCAACGATTTTCAGGCCCTTGTCTTCGAAACGAGAGATGATCTTGCCCACGAGGCCTCGTTCGACGGCGTCGGGTTTGCAGATGACGAATGTGCGATTCATGGGCGTGAGGCTAGCGCCTAGGCTGCTGACTCATGAGCACCGACGAAGAGTACGGACCAAGCACCTGGGGCTGGGTGGCCAAACAAGTCGAGCAGTACGAGGCGTCAGGTGGGACCGAGGCGAACACGCTGATGGACACGGGCATCCCGATCATCATCTTCACGACAAAGGGACACAAGAGCGGACTCGTTCGAAAGGTGCCCCTGATGCGGGTCGAACACGACGGCGTGTATGCCCTCGTTGCTTCGAAAGGTGGCGATCCAAAACACCCGGGGTGGTACCACAACATCGTTGCCGACCCCACGATCGTCATGCAGGACGGCCCCGAGCCGTGGACCACGTCTGTGCGTCAGATCGAGGGTGACGAACGCGCCGAATGGTGGGAACGATCCGTCGGAATCTATGCCCCGTATGCCGAATACCAGGAGAAGACCGACCGCGAGATACCGGTTTTTCTGACGGCTCCCCGCTGATACCCGGCTCAAGCCTGCATCTCTCCCTCCCGATGCAGAGGCATGGGCAAAGTGAGTCGATCCATCGAGTTGGTCAAAGCGAGCTGGACCGTTCTGCGCCAAGACAAAGAGCTGCTGGCGTTGCCGGCCATCTCTGGCGTGTGTGCGCTGCTGGTCATCGCCAGCTTTGGCGTTCCTGTCGCGGCCCTCACTATCTCGGCCAACGACGCAACCAGCTCTGGCGAGATCAACTACCCGCCCTTCGCGATCGCAATCGCCTTCCTCGGATACCTGACACTCACCTTCACTGGAATGTTCTTCAACAGCGCACTCATTCACGCGGCGAATGAGCGAATGGATGGCGGAAATCCGAGCCTCGGCTCAGCAATCCGTGGCGCATCACAACGCATCTCGAGGATCTTCGTCTGGGCAATGGTCGCTGCCACCGTGTCGATGGCCATTCGCTCCTTGCAAGAGCGACTAGGAATATTCGGCCGCCTCTTCGCTTTCGTCGCTGGCACTGCGTGGGCCGTCGTGACGTTCCTCGTCCTGCCAGTCATCATCATCGAAGACCTCGGGCCCGCTGATTCGGTCAAACGGTCGACGGCACTCCTCCGGAAGTCGTGGGGTGAGGGGCTGGCTGGTCACATCGGACTTGGTGTCATCAACGTGGCGATCTTCGTTGGCCTCGCTGCAATCGTGGGGATCTCCGCCCTGGCCAGTCCCGTACTTCTGTATGGCACGGTTCCGCTGGCACTCCTCGCGCTGTTGATTGCCGTCGTGGTGATGTCGGCACTCGCCACGGTGTTCCAGACCGCTCTCTATCGCCACGCTGTCGAACTGCCGGTGGACAACTTCGACGCTCGGCTCATGAACGACGCCTTCAGCCACAAGAAGAACTGGACTGCGCCACCGAGCGATTCCAGCTACTCGACGAGCTGACTGCGCGCTTCACCGACGGCGTATAGCGAACCGGTCACTACGACGAGGCCTTCTGGGCCGGCCAGCACCTTCGCTCTGTCGATCGCATCCTCGACGTCGTTCGCTGCTTCGGCGGTTGCGCCAGCCTCTGTGGCGGCGGTGGCAATTCGTTCAGGGCTAACCGACCTTGGCGAGTTCACCGGCGTCGCCACGACGTAGTCACCTGCGCCGATGCCTACGTCAGCAATGAAATCAGCGGGGTCACGAGGTTCGAGGGTCCCGAGCACGAAAACCCGGCGACTCGCCCCTCCAAATGACGTGGCAAGGGTCAGGTCGAGCGCTTGCGCTGACTCGGGGTTGTGAGCGCCATCGAGCACGATCACGGGTTCCTTTGCAACGACCTCGACGCGCCCTGGCAGTGCTAACTCGCCGAAGGCTTCGGCCACGACGTCGTCAGGAAGCGCAGCGTCGAAGAACTCCTCGGCCGCGGTGAGCGCAATAGCGGCGTTGACGGCTTGGTGCTGGCCGTGCACCGAGACGAAGACATCCTCGTACAACCCTCGCGGTGTACGTATGTCGACCAGCCGCCCGCCGACTGCAGGCTGGTCGGACACAAGTTCGAACTCTCGATCAGCCAAGACAAACGAGGCGACTTCTTCGCCCTCGAAAATGTCGAGCAGGTCCGAATCGGTCTCACCAACAACAAACGTCGACGAAGGTTTTGCGATGCCCGCCTTCTCGCCTGCGATGTTTCGACGCCAGTCACCTTCCTTCGTCGTGTGGTCGGTGCCGATATTGGTGACGACAGCGACGTCAGCCTCGATCACGTTCGTGGCATCGAAGCGACCCAAAACACCAACTTCGACGACGGCAACCTCAACCGCTTCGGCAGCAAACAGTCGATATGCAGTGGCGGTCAACAGCTCGAAATAACTCGGAGGGTGTTCAGACAGCTCGGCGACTGCGGCAAGGGCCAGCACCTCTTCGGCGAACAGGTCGCGGGCAACGGGCTCGCCCTCGATCTCGATCCGCTCGGTGATCGAAGAAAGGTGCGGGCTCGAGTAACGGCCTGTGCGGAGACCTTGCGCCTGCATCAGCCGAGCAATCATCGTCGCCGTCGATCCTTTTCCGTTGGTGCCGGTGACGTGAATCGACCGGAATGCCCGATGTGGGTCCCCCGAGAGGTCCATCAGCCGTTCCATCGAGGTCAGCGACAGGTCCTCGAAATACCCCGCACGCGCCTCAAGATTGATGTGCCGATCCAGATACCGAAGCGCCTCAGTAAAACTCATAAGATCAACGTTATCCCTCGGGCTGCGCCCTCCAGGGCTCGGATCCATACGCAAGAACTCGCTCCGCTCGTTGACGCTCCCTCGACCTCGCGCCTGCTGCGCCAGAGGCGACGCCCGGTCGCTCGTCCCTCCCTCCCTCAGGAGCTCACGAGTCCTCCATGCGTATAGCCACACCCGTGGCTGGGACCAGCCGTAACCCGTTCTTCGTTTGTGACGCTCGACACAGGGGTCTGACCCCTTTTTACAAAAAGGGGTCAGACCCCTTTCTTGAACCAGCTGCGACAGCGGAGCTCAGCTGAACGCTCGAGCATGTATACGCACTAAGGACTCGTCAGCACCGAAGGGACGACGAACGGCTCGCGGCCTCTGGCAGTCCGCAGAGCACACCGAGGCGAAGGCGAACTGGGCAGTTCGGCGCCCTGCGCCGCAACTGTGGGAGAGAGGAGATCCGTCAGGATCGACGAACAGCTGCGATTGCCGGGAGCGAGGAACGAGCGGGAAACTCAGCTGGCGGCGCGGCGGGGACGTTCTTCGACGTCCTTGTCGCTCGGTTTTACCGTGTGCAGTGTTGGCACGACACCCTCGAGGACGACCTCTTCGGTGATGACGACCTTGCTGACATCATCACGGCTTGGGAGGTCGTACATCGTCGCGAGGAGTACCTCTTCGAGTACCTGGCGAAGACCACGGGCTCCGACACCGCGGGCCAGAGACTGGTCTGCGATTGCACCGAGCGCTTCCTCGGTGAACTCGAGTTCACAGTTCTCGAACTCAAAGAACTTCTGGTACTGCTTGATGAGAGCGTTCTTCGGCTCGGTGAGCACACGAACGAGGTCCTCTCGGTAGAGGTTTCCGACCGAGCCAAGAACAGGCAGACGGCCGATGAATTCGGGGATGAGTCCGAAGTTCATCAAGTCTTCTGGGCGAATACGGGTGAGGACATCACCGATATCATCGCGCTCTTGGCGGTTCGAGATGCTTGCGCCGAACCCGACGCCGCCGCGATCTTCACGCTGGTCGATGATCTTCTCGATGCCTGCGAAAGCACCTCCACAGATGAACAAGACGTTAGTCGTGTCGATCTGGATGAATTCCTGATGTGGGTGTTTGCGGCCACCCTGCGGTGGAACTGCTGCACTCGTGCCCTCGAGGATCTTCAGCAGGGCCTGCTGCACACCTTCACCAGAGACATCGCGGGTGATCGAGGGGTTCTCACTCTTGCGAGCAACCTTGTCGATCTCGTCGATATAGATGATGCCGGTCTCGGCCTTCTTCACGTCGTACTCGGCTGCCTGGAGCAACTTGAGCAGGATGTTCTCGACATCCTCGCCGACGTAACCAGCTTCGGTGAGTGCTGTGGCATCGGCGATGGCGAACGGCACGTTCAGCATGCGGGCCAAGGTCTGGGCGAGAAGTGTCTTGCCGCAACCGGTTGGACCGACGAGGAGGATGTTCGACTTCGAGAGTTCGACCTCGTTGTCGAGGGTCGCTCCGAACTCGACACGCTTGTAATGGTTGTACACGGCCACCGCGAGAATTTTCTTCGCGTGGTCCTGCCCAATGATGTAGGTATTGAGGAACTCGTGGATCTCGGCAGGCTTCGGCAGGTCACCGAAGTCAACGTCACTCGCCTCAGCAAGCTCTTCCTCGATGATCTCGTTACACAGGTCGATACATTCGTCGCAGATGTAGACCCCGGGGCCAGCAATCAGCTTCTTGACCTGCTTTTGCGACTTGCCACAGAAGGAGCACTTCAGAAGTTCTCCCCCTTCACCAAATTTGGCCACGCGCTGATTCTCCCCGTTTGATTCTGCTGTTCGTCGACAGAGTTGTCGGTCGACTATTCGACGGCCTTAATGGGCCCACTGGTATCTACTGTGTCCCGATTGTCGATGACCTCGTCAATGATTCCATATTCCTTGGCCTGATCGGCGGTCATTACGAAGTCGCGATCGGTGTCGGCTGAGATCTTCTCGGCCGTCTGACCCGTGTGATGCGCAAGAACGTCTTCAAGCGACACCTTGAGACGCTGAATCTCCGTTGCAGCGATCTCGATGTCGGAGACCTGACCTTGTGCACCCGAGTACGGCTGGTGAATCAAGATGCGGCTGTGCTTCAAGGCAAGACGTTTGCCCGGAGTGCCGGCCGCAAGCAGCACGGCTGCTGCAGACGCAGCTTGACCGAAGCAGATCGTTGTGATCTCCGGCTTCACGTATTGCATCGTGTCGTAGATGGCGAACAGCGCATTGATGTCGCCACCGGGTGAGTTGATGTAGATGTTGATGTCTCGATCGGGGTTCTCTGCCTCGAGGTGCAGCAACTGCGCCGAGATGATGTTTGCGACCATGTCGTCGATCGGGGTGCCGAGGAAAATAATGTTCTCTCGGAGAAGCCGAGAAAAGATGTCGCCATGGCGCTCACCGTTCGGCGTTTTCTCAATGACGTTCGGGATGAGAATGCTCATGATTACTCTTCCTCTGACTCGTGGTCAGCGTGGTCGTGATCGTGTTCTTCTGGTTGCTTGAGGAGGTCTCGATCTACCGGGTTGCCATTCTCATCGACAATTTCGGCGCGTTCGGTAACCCACTGGAGTGCAGCTCTGATCCGCATGTCGGATCGTATGGCTTTCAAACGACCCGCAGTCTCCAATTGTTCCCGAATTGCCTCAAGTGGTTGGTCGAGTTGTGTGGCGAGCACTCGAAGCTCGACGTCGAGGTCGTCTTCGCTGACTTCGATGTTCTCCGAATCGGCAATGGAACGAAGTGCCAGGTCGACGCGGGCGCTGATCTCGGCTTGTTCCTTTAGTTGCTCACGGAACATCTCCGGCGTGGTGCCAGTGATCTGGAGGTATTGCTCAAGCTCGATGCCTTGCGCTTGGAGACGCATTGCCATGTCTTGCCCGCGGTTTTCGATCTCGTCTTCGAGCAGCGCTTCGGAGATGTCATCCGTGACAAGCGCAGCGAGCGCTTCACCGGTCTTCTCGTCGAGGGCCTGCGCAGCCTGGGCACGCTTCACATCTTCGAGGCGCGAGCTGAGGTCGTCACGGAGTTCGTTGATCGTCTCGAACTCGCTTGCTTCTTTGGCGAACTCGTCGGTCGGCTCGGGAAGTACCTGTTCTTGTACTTCCTTGACCTTGATGACGAAGTCGATCGTGTCGTCTTGGCTCTCATCTGGGTGATCAGCCGTGAACGTCAGCTCATCGCCAGCGGAGGCGCCGGTGAGGTTCTCATCGATCTCGGCGACCACGGCGCCTGAACCAACGACGTAGTCGTAGTCCTCAGCGGTGAGACCCGGCACAGCTTCTCCGTCGATCGTGCCAGCGATATCGATGGAGACATGGTCACCGTCGGCAGCGGCGCGTTCGACGGCCTCGAGTTCGGAGTGCTGACGACGAATCGAGTCGAGACGCTCTTCGAGGTCTTGATCGGTCACCATCGGTGATGGGACCTCGACTCGGAGGCCTTCGTGGCCACTGACGCTCACGCTCGGACGGACCTCGACGACCGCATCAAAACTGATGTCACCGTCGGCCTGGCCGCCGGTGATGTCGATCTCAGGTGGTGCAATGACGTCGACGTCGTTCTCGTAGACGGCCTTCGAGTAGAACTCGGGCAAGGCCGAACGGAGCGCCTCTTCGCGAGCCATCTCTGGGCCGAACTGCTTTTCGAGAAGTTTGCGGGGGACCTTGCCAGGACGAAATCCCGGCATGTTCACCTCTTTCGAGATGCGCTTATAGGCAGCGTCGAGTTCGGGCTCGAACTCGACTTCGTCGATGGTGACGGACAACTTGACCTTGTTGTCCTCGAGGGTTTCAAGAATGCTGTTCACAGGGAAACGATTCTATGGCGCTCCGCGCCAGAGAACACAGCGATCGGACATCGAAAACATCAGAAGCCCAGGCCGATGGCCTGGGCTTCCGTGTGGTGAGCGGGTGGGGGTAATCGAAACCCCATCATCAGATTGGAAATCTGAGGTTCTACCGTTGAACTACACCCGCGTGAATTGCGGAGGGTCAGCATAACGACCATTCGAGCTGACCAACTCGCGTTCGATCGCACATATTCCAATTCAGCGGGATTGTTGTCCGCACTTTCGTCGTTCCCCACTCACAACAAAATCGTGAACAAAGGAAACAGCGCAATGGCTGAACACCAAACAGACGTCATCGTGATCGGACTCGGCCCTGCCGGAGAATCAGTCGGCGGGCAACTCGGCGAGGCAGGACTCAACGTCGTGGGCATCGAAGCCTCACTCGTCGGCGGCGAATGTCCGTACTGGGGTTGCGTTCCCTCGAAGATGATGATCAGAGCTTCCAACGCGCTGGCTGAGGCTGGTCGCATCGATGGTCTCGCCGGTACAGCAACGACAAGTCCAGACTGGGGTCAGGTTGCTCGACGCATCCGCGAGGAGGCCACCGACACCTGGGACGACACGGTCGCAGTCGATCGTTTCGTCGGCAAGGGCGGAACCTTCGTCCGGGGCAAGGGCGTCATCACCGGCCCAAACACCGTCGAGGTAAATGGGGAGACCTATGTCGCCAGCAAGGGCATCGTCGTCGCCACTGGCACACTCGCTGCGGTTCCTCCGATCCCGGGGCTGGCCGACACGCCGTATTGGACCAACCACGGCATCGTCGAAACCGAGGTCTTGCCGAAGTCACTGATCGTGTTGGGCGGTGGCGCGATCGGCGCCGAGCTCGGCCAGGTCATGCGTCGATTCGGCGTCGACGTCTCGGTTATCGAAGGCGCCGACCGTCTTCTTCCCCGCAACGAGCCAGAAGCCGGCGACGTGTTGCGAGAAGTGTTCGAAGCCGAGGGCATCAAGGTGCATGTCGGCCAGTTCGCAAGCAACGTCGCACATTCCGATACCGAAGGATTTACGGTCACGTTGCACGACGGAACCGAAGTCCGCGGCGAGAAGCTGCTGGTGGCGACGGGCCGAAGCACGTTCCTCAAAGAGTTGGGCGTGGCTTCTCTAGGTGTCGACGACTCGAATATGTTCCTCGACTCGGATGAGAACATGCAGGTCCAAGAAGGTTTGTGGGCCGTCGGCGACATCGCTGGCGAGGGAATGTTCACGCACCTCGGACTCCGTCAAGCAAACCTGGCTGTCGGCAGCATCTTGGGCACGACCGTCCAACCACTGAACCTCGGCGCCCTCAGTGCCGTGACGTTCACCGACCCAGAGGTCGGAACGGTGGGACTGACCGAAGCGGAAGCCCGCCACTCGGGTCACAACATCCGCACGGCGTGCAAGCTCGTTGGCCACACCGCTCGAGGCTGGCTCCACCAGTCAGGGAACGAGGGCTTCATCAAGCTCGTTGTCGATACCGACCGAAACGTACTGGTTGGCGCCACGTCGGTCGGCCCACATGGCGGTGAAGTCCTCGGCCTGCTTGCGCTGGCCGTGCATGCCGAGATCCCGATCACCACGCTCCGATCGATGATCTATGCGTACCCAACGTTCCACATGGGCATCGAGGACACGCTGAAGGAACTCGACAACTAGGTCCCACCGAACACCCACCACGGCAAATCTGAAGTCTGGTGATACCTGTCCCATCACCAGACTTCGGGTTTCGCTGAAGCGATGCACGTGCCCCCGACTAACGTGCGGCGATGATTGTCCGTTCGCTCGAAGACCTGAAGGCCCAGAACCGGTACGCCGAGAAACCTGGCGTGTGGACGAGTTCTCGGTACCTATTGCGAGACGATGCGGTCGGTTTCACGATGACGCAGACGACCATCGCTGCAGGCACGCAGCAGGTCATGGAGTATAAGAACCACATCGAGGCAAACCTGGTCATCGATGGGCTGGGGACGGTGCTCGATCTCGCGACGGGTGATGAGTTCGAACTTGCTCCAGGCGTGATGTACACGCTCGACAAACATGACCGGCACGAGCTTCGAGCCCAGACGGACATGCGTTTTGTGTGCGTATTTGCACCCGCACTGACCGGGACCGAAACCCACGATGCCGACCACTCCTACCCCATCCTGTAGCTCGCAAACCCCACCTGCCCCACCTGCAGCCGACCAGATGTTGGGGTCGCTCCATGTAGTCCGTCCAGGTGAACGTGAGCACGCGCCAGCCAGCAAGCAGCAACTTGTTCTTGCGTCGCGGATCCTCGACGAAGTCTGGTTCAGGTGCCAACGGACGCTGTCGAGTTCGATTGCGAGCTTCTGTCGCGTGTACGCCAGATCGACTCTCGCAACAAATCCGTCCGCTTCGCGAATCTCCACCTCGTAACTCGGTTCCGGCAAGCCGGCGTCGAGGAGAAGACGGCAGCAAGATCAAGATCAGTACGAGCAATCCCGGTAACCGGGATGCCATCGATCACCTGTCGGTCGATCCGCCCGAACTGCGTCGATCGATGCACCTTCACATCC
>RCNE010000731.1_pt1 | contig 17479 bp, 14 predicted proteins | sample 2041361 | NCBI WGS metagenome assembly RCNE01 (sample SAMN09708229, study PRJNA481090) | Marine sediment metagenome, whole genome shotgun sequencing project.
GCTCAGTGCGTAATCATGAGGTGATGGTTTCTGATAGAAACACGGTTGGTGGGTAACAAGCGAACGTAGGGTGCGTAACTCGTTACGCACCGGGACATTGTCGGATGTTAAAACCATTGGTGGGTAACAAGTTACCCACCCTACGGGTGCGCACAGGTTGAAACTGGGGTGGGGATTATGTTCAGGATGAACGGTATATCGCAAGGAGCACATGGATGTGCGGTGCGATTGTTTCAGTTTTGCACTGCGTCACATGGATGTGCGGCGCGATATGTGCCGTGCCCCCCGGGAGGCTTCGCGTCGCACATCCATGTGCTCAAACGCGAAGTACCGTTCATCCTGAACATAAACGCTCTATACGCCATTGTCTAAAGCCCGCAATAGATCAGCGGAAATATCATCTGCATCTTCGATACCCACTGATAACCTCAGCAACCCGGCGGTGATGCCGAGACGTTGACGTTCTTCTTCAAAGACTTTCTGGTGTGAGGTCGCAACCGGTTGGCAAATGGTGGTTTCCACACCGCCTAGACTCACCGCACAGATCACCAGTTCAAGACGGCGTATATAACTGATGGGATCAATATCACCAGCTAGCTCAAACGAGAGCATACCGCCAAAACCCTGCATCTGCCGTGCTGCTATTGCATGGCCGGGATGTTCTTCCAGACCCGGGTAATAAACATGTTTAATGCGATCGTTATCATCCAGGTGCCTGGCGATGATAGCGGCATTGCTGCTTTGACGGTTCACTCTCAGCTCGAGTGTTTTAAGGCTGCGTTCCAAAAGGTAACAGTCCTGCGCGTTCAGACACCCGCCATAGGCAACTGCATGATCACGGACTTTCACGATCAATGCTGCAGTACCGTTGACGGTACCGCAACACAGGTCACTGTGACCACCGAGATACTTGGTGCCGCTATGCATGACCAGGTCGAAGCCGTGGACCAGCGGGTTTTGCAGGATGGGAGAGGCAAACGTGTTGTCGATAACCGTTAAAATTCCGCGCGGTTTGGCGAAAGTCGCAACCGCCGCCAGATCAACAACGGTCAAAAGAGGGTTGCTAGGTGATTCCACGTAAATCATACGGGTTTCAGAATGGCAGGCTTTCTCAATAGAATTCACGTCGGCTGCTGCAAAGCTGTAACTGATACCAAAACGCTTCAGCTCATTGACGATCAAAGCATGCGTGCCGCCGTATAGCCCCTCGGTTAAAACGACATGATCACCATTAACCAGCAAGCCAAACAGGATGGCAGAAATGGCAGCCATGCCTGAGCTGGTGACCAGTCCGGCGTCGGCGCACTCAAGGGCACTCATTTTTTCAGCAACCACGTCATGATTCAAGGTGTTGAAATAGCGCGGATATCGAACTTCGGAATCATCCAGGTATTCAATAGCACTGGAAGACAGCAACGGGGTATTCAGGCCCCCCATGTTTTTATCGCGACGGGTACCCGCGCGTACGGCTTGTGTGGATTTTTTCAAAATGAAGTCTCAACCTGGCTGTAGTGGAATTACCAATGATATTACCCGCCATTGTGAATCAGCGCTGACAGGCAGAGCAATAATAACTTGACCTCTGACCGATGACTTTCTGTTTTATGACACAACCGCACTGGAAACAATCGCTACCGGCGCGGTCGTAGACCAGCAGTTCCTGGGCGAAATAGCCTGGCGCACCATCTGAGTTCACAAAATCCCGTAAGGTCGTGCCACCACGTCTTATCGCCCGGTCCAGTACATCACATATGGCCGCTACCAGGCCCTCATAGCGTTGCCTGGAAATCCGCCCCGCGGCGCGTTGAGGATGAATACCTGCCATGAACAGGGCTTCTGAGGCGTATATGTTGCCGACACCCACAACGTTGTGACCATTCATGATGAAATTCTTTATCGCGACGCTTCGGTTGCGGGAGCGTTGGTATAAATGGTCTGCAGTGAATTCATCGGACAAGGGTTCCGGACCAAGGTCGCGTAATAATTCATGTGATTGCATCTCGCCATCCACCCATAAAAAAGCACCAAAGCGGCGCGGGTCGTTGAAGCGCAGACACACGCCATTTTTAAGCTCAACATCAACGTGATCATGTTTTTCAGGGGACACAGGGTGCTGCAGAATTCGAAGTGAACCGGACATGCCTAGATGAATGATCAGGCCGCCTTCCTGAAGCTTCAGTAACAGGTATTTTCCACGTCTGTCGAGGCAGGTTATTAACTGCCCTTCCGCCTTGCTAACCTCCGCGGGTACTGGCCAGCGTAACCTTGGATCGCGGACGATGACACGTGCGATCCGCTGATTCAAAAGGTGTGGTTCAATACCCCTGAGGGTGGTTTCGACTTCTGGCAATTCGGGCATTTGAGTTTAAAACCTGTGTTTAGCAGCATTGTAAACGGGCTGGTGTTAGCATTTGATCCTATGGATGATATTACACTGGTTGGCATTGATACGGGCGGCACATTTACCGACATCGTGGTACTCGAACGCGGCTCTAATTCCAATACTATGCGGCACTGTAAGGTACTTTCCGACCCGACCGATCCATCCAAACCGATTGTTGAAGGTTTGAAGCAAATGGGTCTGGAAAATCGGAAATTGCAGATTATCCACGGTACCACCGTTGGCACCAATGCTGTACTGGAGGGTAAAGGCGCCCGTGCAGCCTATATCACCAGTAAGGGCTTTGCAGACGTGCTGACCCTTGGCCGTCAGGAACGGGAGCAGGTATATCAGCTCAGGCAAGCTGAAACCAAACCGCCTGTGCCCCCGGATTTTTGTCTGGAAGTCTCAACGCGTATCGCTGCAGATGGAAGTTTGCTCAATGAAAGCAGTGATGAGGAACTGGCAGATTTAAAGACCCGTCTTGAATCACTGGATGTTGAGTCAGTGGCTATCAACTTGTTGTTTTCCTTTCTGAGGCCAGGGGAGGAGCAGCGGATTGCGGACACCCTGGAAGGACACTGGTTTGTATCCTGCTCCAGCAAAATCCTGCCGGAGGTTCGGGAGTATGAAAGGGGTATGGCGACCTGGCTGAATGCCAGCGTAGGACCGGTAATCTCCCGTTATCTGAAAAGTCTTCAAATCCGTTTGCCCGGAGCAAGTATCGCGGTTATGCAAAGCGCAGGAACGACCATTGCGGCCGGGCAGGCTGCAGATCAGGCGGTGCGTTTATTGTTGTCCGGACCAGCGGGTGGCCTGTCAGCGGCGCGTAGCATCGCCGCACAGACTGCGAACTCCAGGCTAATGAGTTTTGATATGGGTGGTACCTCGACAGACGTTGCCCTGTTCAATGGTGAGATACCCCTGACGGGACAATGCCGGCTCGGATCATGGCCCTTGTCGATACCTTCAGTTGATATCCACACGATCGGCGCCGGTGGGGGTTCCATAGCCAGGGTGGACAGGGCAGGTATGCTGTTGGTCGGGCCTGATTCAGCGGGTGCGAGTCCCGGCCCGGCATGCTATGGGCAGGGCGGTATGCAGGCTACGGTGACCGATGCCAACCTGGTGCTGGGTCGATTACCTGAATGCACCCTGCTGGGGGGGTATTTACCCCTGGACGTGCAAGCCGCGAAGCAGGTGGTAGCAGATGTTGCGAAAAAAATGGGTTGTGATCTGCTCGAAGCAGCACGGGGTATTGTTCGCCTGGCCAACGAGCATATGGCGCGCGCGCTGAGGGTCATCTCCGTTGAGCGTGGTCATGACCCCGTTGAGTATGCGCTGTTGTGTTTTGGTGGTGCAGGCGGTCTGCATGCTTGTGATCTTGCCGAATTGTTAAATATGGAACGGATTATCATTCCAGCCCGGGCCGGCGTGCTGTCGGCGATGGGCATGTTGGTCAGTGAGCCCGGCCGCGATCTGTCACGGCCCGTGCTGAGGCTGTTGGCAGGCCTGACGGATGAAGATATAGGAAAGTGGTTCAAAGAATTGGAAACCGATGCACAAAATCAACTGATCGCCGAGGGCTGCAATCCCCGGAACGTGGCGTTCAAGCACCAACTTGAGCTTCGCTACAAGGGGCAGAGCGCAACCATCGGCATCAACTGGTCGGAGGGTGAGACGCATGAGGCCCTGTTTCATGAAGCTCATACAAAGGCGAGTGGCCTGCGGCTGCCACATCCGGTCGAGTTGGTAAATATACGTTTAAGCGCCCGTGCACCGGCGGCTTTAAAATCGATCAATATTCGGGAGCAAAGCCGGATAGATGAAGCAGGTGAGCTGATTTACATGTCCGAGCTGGCTGACAAGGTGGCGATATACCAAAGGACCGGTTTACCACCCGGCGAGTCACTGGAGGGGCCGCTTTTGCTCACTGAGTCCGCAGCAACCAGCTGGATTAAGCCCGGTTGGGTGGTTACGCCTGATGAGTGGGGGAATCTGCTTTTACATCATAGGTAGTTGTGCCACACATACACCTGCACTCTTTATCCGTATGGGAGCCGAGGTCGTGCGGTACCTTACTTCAGGACTCGCTTATGTTCAGGATGAACGGTATGCCGCGGGCGCAGGGATGCGCAGGAGCGGCCTGTGTCCGATTTGCACAGCATCCTTTTAGATGAGCATACGTGCCCCCCGAGAGGCTTCGCGTCGCACATCCATGTGCTCTATCGCGAAGTACCGTTCATCCTGAACATAACACCCTCTGCTCTGTGCGTAATCATAGGGTGATGGTTTCTGATAGATGCACTGCGCCCCAGCGCCTGCGGCATACCGTTCATCCTGAACATAAAAAAACCCGCACTGGGTGCGGGTTTTGAATATCGACTTGATGCCTGGGATCGTTTATTTGATCTTGGCTTCCTTGTACATCACGTGCTTACGTACGACTGGATCGTACTTTTTCATCTCCATTTTTTTTGGAGTGTTTTTTTTGTTTTTATCCGTGGTGTAGAAGTGACCTGTACCTTCGGAAGATACAAGGCGGATTTTTTCTCTTGATGATTTTGCCATGATCTATGCTCCTCAGAATTTTTCGCCGCGCGAACGCATATCGGCCAAAACGGCGTCGATGCCTTTCTTATCAATAATACGTAAACCTTTGCAGGATATACGTAAACGAACCCAACGGTTTTCACTTTCCACCCAAAAGCGGTGGTTGTGAATGTTGGGTAAAAAGCGCCGTCTGGTCTTGACATTTGAATGCGCTACATTGTTCCCGGACATGGGACCTTTACCGGTTACCTGACAAACTCTGGACATTGGATTATTCCGTTTCTGTACTATCAAAAATGAGCCGCACTTTATACCGCAATATGACTGCATATGCAATAAATTTGATTAAATATCCGTCAATATGACAGCTTTGATAAGCGCGACAGTCTGTAATTATAACATTCCCCTTGAAGCCATGGATACCGGCGGGCCATCACCCACCACGAAATGATCAAGCAAACGGATTTCCAGTAACAGTAAGGCATCTTTCAATCGACGGGTAATGGCCTGGTCAGCAAGGCTTGGTTCACTGACACCGGAAGGGTGATTGTGTGCAACTATAACGGCCGCCGCGCTTAGCCTGAGAGCTCTTTCAGCAACCACCCTGGGGTAGACACAGGCACCGTCTATGGAACCCTGGAACAGGTTTTCGGTAGCAATCACACGATGGCGGGTGTCCAGGAACAGGCAGGTAAATATTTCACGGTTGCGATCCCTTAGCACGGTTTGAAGGTACTCCATTGTCATTGCCGGACTGGTCAGTGAAACACCTCTCTGCAAAGACTGCTTCAATTGTCTGCGCACTAGTTCATGGGCCAGTCGGATCAGAACCGCTGCCTCATCATCCAGTCCTACGCGTTCACAAGCAGACAAGCGACTCGCGATCTGGAGTCCGCGCAAGCCATCAAAATTCTGTAAAAGGTTTTCAGCCAGTCGGCTGCTCTTTGTCCGGGGTTTGCCGGGGTAGAGAAGCTTGCTCAGCAGTTCCGCGTCGGTAAGAGATGCGGGCTGGAAGCGCGATTGTGTTTGGTTTTGGCTGTCTCCGGATGATAATCTGTTCGGTTTCATGATGTGGTCTTTGGTTTGAGCTGTTTATAATGCTGAAGCATTGCTGCGGCAGCGCATATTGGTGCTTATAAACAGTGCTTGTAGGATCAAAGCTTAAATATTTAGTGTTGCAGACTACAAGGCGAAGGCTTGGTATGATTGTGGCAGCAAACTAAAAATTGATTGAAAAGGGATGTCAATTGGAAAAACAGAGTCTAAAAGCTGTTCAGTTAAAAATTATTGATCGAAGGCTGGGTCAGGAAATCCCCTTGCCGGAACATGCCACCGATGGCTCCGCAGGCATGGATCTGCGTGCTTGCGTAGAAAGCGAGACCCATATTCAACCGGCTGAGACCCTACTCATACCTACGGGGTTCGCCATGCATATTTCTGACCCCGGTATGGCAGCGGTCATCCTTCCACGTTCAGGGCTCGGACATAAACATGGCCTGGTGCTGGGAAACCTGGTTGGTCTGATCGACAGCGATTACCAGGGGCAGGTCTACGTTTCCTGCTGGAACCGTTCAGATAAAGCATTTCTGATTGAGCCCGGTATGCGAATCGCGCAACTGGTTTTTGTGCCCGTTATCATGGCTGACTTTGAAGTGGTCGATTCATTCAAGGCCAGCGAGCGCGGCGCGGGCGGATTCGGACATACAGGTCGCCAATGAAAACTCCAAAAATGAAGTTTGGCGGGAATCTGGGCTGGCGTGCTTTGCTGGATTCCCTAATTTTCAAGATCGGATACCTGAACCCTCTGCAGTTGATTGGCATTGGTGCAGCTGTATTGGTTTTGGCGGTGGTTCTATTTTTCACCGGTGGAGCCAGTCAGGCTGATAATGATGCGATACTTGAGCAGGCTCAACAGTTCATGGGTCAGGCTGGTGACCAGGTTCAAAGTTTCCGCCGGGTTCTTGAGGATCCACAGGTGCAGGCGTTGGCGAAATTAGCCACCACAGACCCTGACGAGCTATCGAACCTGCGGCAATATATCAGCGGTCTTATTCCCGGCCTGATTGAAACTGATTTATTCCCAACGGATTTGAATGCCTTGCGCGCCACAGATTTGGACCCTTTTGGATATGCTGTGCTCGACATGTTATTGGTCGCAGCAGAATCCGGGCTGGCACCCGCACAAATTCATGGGCAGGCGGAGGCCGCTTACCTGGCCATGGCAGCACGGGTTGGCGAACCTGAGTCCCCGGAGGGGTACTTGATGGTAAAGGTGAACCCGGATGCATTGGTTTCTGTGTTCACGACCGCATCGGGGGCCTTTGCGCTTGATCAATACAATGGCCGCTTTAAGCCAATGATGTTAAGTAATTTTGCCGCAGCACCCGGCTCAACTGAGCATATTGCTTGGCTCCCGATCCCGTTGAGCTTGTTTCGTATTGGGTTTTTACAGGGTGCCAGAGCCAGCGATTCTTTAGGTATATTGCGTCCGGTGCTATTCATTTTGGGCCTGTTGTTACTGACACTGGGCATGATGTTAAAGTTTCGCCCTGGTCAACGGCCCATGGAGTTTGAAGAAGACCCTGTTCCATCCAAGTTTTCAACAGATGATGAGCTGAATAGTGAACCGGAAAACATCATCCAATTGAGCGATGAATCGGTCACGGCTGAACAGCCCGGGGCAACGCCCCAACTGCCGGCCAAACTCGACCGGAGGGACGGCCTGGGTGATATTGAATTACCGGATCTTGGTTTTAGTCTGGAGAAAGCTGGTTTGGAGAGAAAAGGCATGCATCGCAAAAAGGTACTTCCCCCGGTGGAGTTGGTAGAAAGCATTTTCAGGGCCTACGATATTCGTGGCATCGTCGGTAAAACCCTCGATGCCGATGTTGCCTACCAGGTTGGCCAGGTCGTCGGCACACTCACGCTTGAACAGAACGCCGCACCTGTGGTCGTGGCCAGAGACGGCAGAGATTCCGGTGTGGATTTAATTGAAGGCCTGATCAACGGAATTGCATCCACCGGGTGCGACGTGGTGGATATTGGTGCGGTACCAACCGGTGTACTATATTTTGCCGCCTATGAAATTGGCAGCGCTACAGGTGTCATGGTAACCGGAAGCCATAACCCCCCGGATTACAATGGAATCAAGATGGTCATCGGTGGTGTTACGCAATCCGGTGATCAGATTACCGATATTTATAGCCGCATCAAGAGTGGCAATGTGCGCGTGGGTAAGGGCGAGATTAGCCAACAGGATATGCTCGGCCGATACCGGGAGAGAATTTCCGGCGATATCCAGTTACAAAGACCATTGAAGGTGATTGCTGACTGCGGAAACGGTATTGGTGGTGTTTGTGCCGCCGACGTGATGCGTGATATTGGTGCCGAAGTTATCACGCTGTTTGATGAAGTCGATGGCACATTCCCGAATCACCACCCGGACCCGAGTGAGCCAGAAAACCTGACAGACCTGATTGATGCCGTCCGTTTGATGGATGCGGATATCGGCGTGGCATTCGATGGTGATGCAGACCGCCTGGGTGTGGTGACATCCGATGGTGAAATTATCTATTCAGACCGCCTGATGATGCTGTTTGCAAGGGATGTCCTCAGCAGGGTACCGGGCTCAACCATTATTTATGACGTTAAATGTAGCGGTCATTTGCATCATGCCATTGAGGAAGCGGGTGGCAAGGGCATGATGTATAAAACCGGTCACTCACTGATCAAAAACAAGATGAGGGAGGTTGGTTCCCCGTTTGCCGGTGAGATGAGCGGACATTTCTTTTTCAAAGAGCGCTGGTATGGTTTTGATTGTGGTATTTACTCGGCTTGCAGATTGCTGGAGATCCTGGCGGCCGATGAACGTGATCCGCAGGAAGTGCTTAGTAGTCTTCCTGACAGTATCAGTACACCGGAATTGAAACTTCAAATGCAAGAGGGTGAAAACCACGCCTTCGTTGCCGAAATGCAGGAAAAGGCACGTTTTTCCGATGCGAGGATTACCACCATCGATGGTGTGCGTGCAGATTTCGTCGATGGTTGGGGTTTGGTACGTGCATCCAACACCACGCCGATCCTGGTTTTACGGTTTGAAGGCGATACGGAGGAATCCCTGCAACGCATCAAAGACACGTTCAGGCAACAGATGCTGGCAATCAACCCTGATTTAAAGATGCCATTCTAAGAATGCGACGGCTTTTTATTAAACGGCTTGCAGGCATCCTGATACTGGCGGCTCTACCGTTACTGGCACACACGGCGGGTTATGCCCAGACTTTTGTACTGCCGTTATCATCTGCGTCAACTGCCAAAAAGATGGCACGGGTATTAACGTCTTATGGCCGTCCTGCAGAGTGCCTCGCACCTGTTTCAGTTAACAGGATCGATGGCGAAACGAGGGTTGTATCGGCGAAGGGATTTTTGATCGAGCCCGGTATTCATACCATCAATGGTAGGGCAATACTGGATATCACAAACTGTCCATTAATCGACAGCAACCCGAATATCAGTCGTGCTGCTGACCTGGAAGTCAATTTCGAGCCGGGTGGTACTTATCATGTCGGCTATTACCACGCACCTGCCAACACCGAAGAGTGGAAACTGGTAGTTTGGCATATTGAAGAAAAACCGTAGAGCGCCCAGGCTAAGGCAACTTAATACGCGGCTTCAGTGAATATGGGATCGACTGAACCATTCCAGGGGCCATGATAAAGTTCCAGTTTTTTATCTGCCGGTGTTAATCCTGCATGGGCATTTGAGAACAGGGGCTCCAGGAAACCGGTTTCGTTTTCACCCGAGGCGCTCAGGCAGTTTCGCCCGGTTAGTCCGGTGGATGCCATTTCCAGCACTTCAAGTGCGATGGATTGCAGGCTGCGTTCGCGGATCATGGCTTTCAGGCCAAGCCTCGGTGCATCTGTTCTGAGTTTTAAGCGCTCTTCCATGCTCCAGTCACGTACCAGATCCCAGGCTGCTGAAAGAACCACGTCGTCATACAAAAGCCCGGCCCACAAGGCTGGCAGGGCGCACAGTTTCCGCCACGGGCCACCATCTGCACCACGCATTTCCATATAGCGCTTCAAGCGCACCTCGGGAAAAGCAGTTGTAAGGTGGTCTTCCCAATCCTTAATCACGGGTTTTTCGCCTGGCAAAGCCGGTAAAGTACCATTGAGAAAATTGCGGAAGGATTGACCCGACGCATCGATATATTCACCGTCGCGATTAACAAAGTACATCGGCACATCCAGCATATAATCAACATAACGCTCAAAACCCATTGACGAATCGAAAACAAAGGGCAGCATTCCCGTCCGGTCAGGGTCGGTATCTTCCCAAACGTGTGAGCGGTAACTGACATATCCACAGGGCTTGCCATCAACAAACGGCGAATTGGCAAATAAGGCGGTCGCAACCGGTTGCAGGGCCAATGCGACCTGGAACTTTTTTACCATATCGGCTTCGGAACTGAAATCGAGGTTAACCTGCACAGTGCACGTGCGGGCCATCATATCTACACCCAGGTTGCCACGTTTGGCCATGTATTCGCGCATGATGCGATACCGGCCTTTGGGCATCCATTGCGTATCTTTGCGTTCCCACTTGGGCTGAAAACCCATACCCAGAAATGCGATCCCGAGTGGTTCAGCGATCGTTTTGACCTGCTTTAAGTGGGTGTAAACCTCATCGCAGGTCTGGTGCACGTTATCCAGCAATGCCCCGGAAAGCTCCAATTGACCACCGGGTTCCAGTGTGACGGATGCACCTTTATCATCCAGCAGGGCAATCAACTTGCCTTGCTCAAAAACCGGTTTCCAGTCGAATTGGTCCGCAAGACCTTGCAACATTGCGTGAATGCTGCTTTTGCCCTCATAGGGTAAAGGCCGCAGATCATCGGTGGTAAAGCCGAACTTCTCATGTTCGGTGCCCAATCGCCATTCGGATTTGGGTTTACATCCGGACTCAAGATATTCAATCAGTTGCTGGCGATTTTCGATAGGTGCCGAGTTGCCTGGTGGGTTCAAGTGAAGCGCTCCATGTTGATTCTGACCGGAATGTACCCGGGGTATTTATTTACTTGCCCGAACACCGTGACTTAAGTCCCTTTTTGTTCAGTGCAAGGAACGATGATCGTAATGTACTATATATACTTTAGTGTGGCGAGACGCGGCCACGGGCAAAATGGATTCTTCCGTTCAGGTTATGAACTCAAATGGCCCGGTGTGATGCAATTCTCGCTATTCGTTCAAGCCTCATCAGATCCTGGGTGAAAATGCAGAATTGGTCAATGAAGAGTGGAATGTATGACTCCGTGAATCTGTTGCGCCAATTCGTCCTGCCGGTGTTCCTTCTTTTATTGCTCGAAGCCTGTAGCGATGATTACCGGGAAAAGTTGTTTGCCCGTGGCGGGCACGCCCGGCCGGTTGAGTTGATCCTTAACGAGGACGGCCGTCCCATCCCCTCTGTCCTGGCGGAACAACAGGAATTGCACCGTGACAATGGTCAGGAGCCGCAAACGCTGGATCCACACCTGGCAGAAGGCTTGCCCGCAGCGCACATTTTGCGGGACTTATTTGAGGGTTTGACGGCCGAGTCACCCGAAGGCCGTATCATTCCGGGTGCGGCTGTACGCTGGAACATCAGCCGTGACGGTAAAACCTATACCTTCTATCTCAGGCGTGACGCACTCTGGTCAAACGGTGATCCGGTAACGGCAGAAGATTTTGTCTACGGTTTGCGCCGCAGCGCTGATCCCGCAACAGCGTCCAAATATGCCCAGGTGCTATTACCCATAGAAAATGCTTCGGAAGTGCTTTCCGGCGACCTGCCACCGAGCGAGCTTGGTGTCACTGCAATGGACGAATTTACTTTGCAGATCAGCATGAGAGACCCGACGCCGTATTTCCTGGCCCTGTTAAGCCATTCTTCGACCTATCCGGTTCACCGCGCCAGTGCTCAGGAGCATGGCTCGGCATTTTCCCGCCCCGGCAACCTGGTATCTAACGGTGCTTATGTTTTGAGTGAATGGGTCATTCGTTCGCGAATTGAGTTGCTCAAGAACAAAAATTACTGGGACGCGGACAACGTTATCCTGGAAAAAGTGAATTATTACCCCTTCGAAGATCAGTCAACCGCATTAAAACGTTTCAGAGCAGGGAAACTGCATTGGACTTCCGAGGTTCCCAACAATCAGTTCAAATGGTTACAGAAGCACTATCCTGATGAATTGGTAATCAGTCCCTGGCTGGGCTCTTACTACTTTGGTTTCAATCTTGAACGTGAACCCTTCATAGAAAACCTGGGCCTACGCATGGCATTGATGCTGGCGCTTGACCGGGATTTGTTGACGGAAAAAGTAACCCAATTTGGCGAGTTGCCTTCATTTGCACTGGTGCCGCCCGGTATCAGGGATTACGTATCGCCGGTGCTGGAGTGGGCTGAATGGACCCAGGCAGAGCGCGAAACTGAAGCCCGCAGACTATATAGGATGGCGGGCTATTCAGAGGAGAACCCGCTTAGGTTTGAAATACGATACACCGCCGGAGAAAATAATAAGAAAATGGCGCTGGCAGCGTCTTCCCTTTGGAAGCAGGTATTGGGTGTGCAGGCTACTTTGCTCAATGAAGAGAACAAGGTGTTCCTGCAGAACAGGGAGCAAAAAATACTCACCCAGGTATTTCAGGCAGGTTGGATCAGCGACTATGCCGATGCTTACAGCTTTCTGAACCTATTCCGCAGCGGGCACGGCCGTAACGATTTTGGTTACTCCAATGACCTGTACGATGCGCTACTTAACGAAGTTGCGGCTGAGCGTATCCCTTCGATACGCAGACGGCTGATGTTTGAGACTGAACGCCTGCTGCTGGCTGATGTGCCCTTTGTTCCGCTTTACACCTATGTGACCAGGCGTATGGTTAACCCGCGCCTCGTGGGCTGGGAAAGCAATGTAATGGATCATCACTACAGCAAGCATATGTTCTTCCTCAAGGCCGCGCCTGATGAAACCCCTGCGCTGAATAAAGCAAACGAAGTCATTGATACGGTGACCAGTGCCGCCGATTCGGTGCAGGAGATTGTTGTACCCGGGGCAGGAGATGATGCCGATATAATTGAAACAATTTCAGAGCCGGTCCCGACCGGTGATGATACGGAAGCAATTACACCTTTACAGGAACCGGACCCGGACTTGCAAATGGAGGAAAATGAACCCGAAGTGAAAGCGGAAGAGTTGCCACTTGATGACGAGACAGAGGATGTGACAACTGCGGAGGATTCTATCGAATGATTCAGGATTCGGGTATGGCGAGACATGTCTTATGGCGTTTGCTGGGTTTGATCCCGACGCTGTTGATGTTGATCACGGTGGCCTTTTTTCTGATGCGGGTGGCGCCGGGTGGACCATTTGATTCTGAGATGTTGGTGCCGGCAGAAATCGAAGCCAATCTGAATGCCAAGTACCACATGGATGAGTCCTTGCTACAACAATATTTCCGTTATTTAAGCCAGGTAGCCGTACTTGATTTTGGCCCGTCTATTCAATACAAGGACTGGACCGTCAACGAACTGATTGGTCAGGGTATGCGGGTATCGTTGACCATCGGCCTGGCTGCCATGGTACTTGCTTTCTTTTTGGGAACCTCCCTGGGTATCACTGCTGCTTTGCGGCAAAACACACGCGCAGACTATTTGTTGATGGGGGTGGCCATGCTCGGCATTTCCATACCCAATTTTGTGATTGCACCCATATTGATGCTGTTGCTGGCCGTCTATGCCGGCTGGTTGCCGGCAGGTGGTTGGGATTGGAGCATTGCGAGCATGGTGCTGCCGGTGGTGACGCTTGCGTTACCGGTAACGGCCTATATCGCGCGATTGACCCGGGGAAGTATGATTGAGGTTATGCACAGCAATTTTATTCGTTCTGCGCGTGCAAAGGGGTTGCCTGAGAGTGTGATCATCCGCCGGCATGCATTGAGACCGGCATTGTTACCTGTTATTTCGTTTCTGGGTCCGGCAACCGCTGGTATGATCAGTGGCTCAGTGATCATAGAGCGTATATTTTCCATTCCCGGGCTGGGTAGTTACTTTGTGCAAGGCGCGTTAAACCGCGACTACACGCTGGTCATGGGGGTTGTGATTTTCTATGGTGTGCTGATCATCCTGCTCAATTTCCTGGTAGACCTGATTTACGCCTGGCTCAATCCCAAGGTTCGGTATGACGAAAGAAGCTGACAAGTCCGTTATCGACCCTTTTGCAGCGGCGCTGGAGGTCAGTGATGTCAAGGGGCGCTCGCCCTGGGAGGATGCGTGGCATCGCCTGCTTAAGAACCGCGCCGCAGTTTATAGTGCCTTTATTATGGCTGCCATGTTTCTGATGGTTGTTTTCGGGCCAATGCTGATTTCCTGGGAACCCGACTTTACCGACTGGGATTACACATCGACTCCGCCGAGCATAGCCAGTGGTCACTGGTTTGGTACCGATGCGGTAGGCCGGGATATATTGGTACGTACCCTCACAGGTGGCAGAATCTCACTGATGGTAGGGATTGTAGCCACCCTGGTCAGCCTGTTGATCGGTGTCAGTTATGGCGCCACGGCCGGTTATTTCGGTGGCACGGCGGATCGTATCATGATGCGTATTGTGGATATTATCTACGCTTTGCCGTTCATGTTTTTTGTCATATTGCTGATGGTGGTGTTCGGCCGACATATTTTGCTGATATTTGTCGCCATCGGTGCAATAAACTGGCTCGATATGGCGCGTATTGTGCGCGGCCAGACCCTGAGTCTTAAAAACACGGAGTTTGTTGAAGCCGCAAAAGCCTGCGGCGTGAGTGACTGGGATATCATCAGGCGTCATATCACCCCCAATCTTTTGGGTGTGGTGATCGTCTATGTCACCCTGACCATTCCGCAGGTAATCCTGGTTGAATCTTTTTTGAGCTTCCTGGGTCTTGGTGTACAGGAACCGATGAGCTCGTGGGGTGCATTGGTGAGCGACGGGGCACAGGACATGGAGTCTGCTCCATGGACCTTGATTGTACCCTCGGTCTTTCTTACCGTGACCCTGTACTGTTTCAATTATATCGGCGATGGGCTGCGTGACGCACTCGACCCCAAGGATCATCTCTAGTGGCATTGTTGGAAGTAAAGGATCTGGATGTTGGCTTTGAAACGCCCGAAGGCAGGGTCCATGCCGTTAATCACCTTAATTTCTCACTTAAAGCCGGTGAAACGCTGGCACTGGTTGGCGAGTCCGGTTCCGGTAAAACCCAGACCGTGATGGCTATCCTGGGTCTGCTGGCCGAGAATGGTCACGCCAGTGGTCAGGCCCTTTTAAATGGCAAAGACCTGTTACAGATGAATGTCTCGGAATTGAATCAACATCGAGGCAGTGACATCGCGATGATATTTCAGGACCCGATGACCTCCCTGAACCCATACCTGCGTCTCGACAGACAGATGATCGAAGTTGTCATGCATCACGGGGGATTGAAAAAAGCAGAGGCCATGGCGAAAGCGGTGGAAATGCTGCGTGCGGTGCATATTCCAGATCCCGAACGTATTATCCGCCAGTATCCGCATGAGCTTTCCGGTGGTATGCGGCAGAAAGTAATGGTGGCAATGGGTCTTCTGGGCGAACCGGCTCTTTTGATAGCGGATGAGCCTACCGCAGCGCTTGATGTGACAGTGCAGGTGCAGATCACCCACCTGATGAGCGCCCTGCGGGAAAAATCGAATGCCGCAATTATTCTGATTACCCACGATCTTGGCATCGTGGCCGGCCTGTGTGACCGGGTGCTCGTAATGTACGCCGGAGAGGCGGTTGAATGTGGTTCAGTTGACCAGATTTACTATGATCCAAAGCATCCTTACACACAAGGCTTATTGAATTCCGTACCCCGTCTGGATCAACCGGAAGACAAGGGGATGCAGGCCATCCCCGGTAATCCGCCGAATCTTCTGGCCTTACCGGTGGGCTGTAAGTTCAGGGACCGGTGCCCCAGTGCATTTGATGCATGCACTGAAAAACCACCGATGCAACTCGATGAAGATCGCCACGCTTTCCGCTGCTTCCTTGGCGCCTCATCATGAGCGACAGGGTGATGAGAGTGCAGGATCTGTCGGTGCATTTCAAGCTTCGCGAAGGTGGCCTGCTAAGCTCGAAAACCCTTACGATCAAGGCCGTCGATGGCGTGAGTTTTGATCTGGATGCGGGTGAAACACTGGGTATTGTTGGCGAATCAGGCAGTGGTAAATCAACCCTTGCCCGTGCCCTGCTGGCCCTGATCAAACCCGGTCGCGGACGTGTATTGTGGTTGGGTGAAGACCTGAACAAGCTGGACGAAGAGGATTTGAGGAAGAAGCGGCAGGATATGCAAATCGTTTTCCAGGATCCTTTGGCGGCACTCAATCCCCGTATGACAGTCCGCGATATTATTGCCGAACCTCTTTGGACATTTTTCCCAAAAATTGCACGTGTGCAGGTTGATGAGCGTGTGCGCGGGGTTATGCAAATGGTGGGTTTGTTACCAAACCAGATCAATCGCTATCCGCATGAGTTTTCCGCCGGCCAGTGCCAGAGGATTGGCATCGCCCGGGCATTGGTGTTGAACCCGAAGCTGGTAGTCTGTGACGAGCCTGTCAGTGCGTTGGATGTATCAATCCAGGCGCAAATTGTTAACCTGTTAAAGGATTTGCAGAAAAAACTGAACCTATCGTTGGTGTTTATTGCCCATGATCTTTCGGTGGTCAAACATATCAGTGATCGTGTCATGGTGATGTATCTTGGCAGGGCGATGGAGCTTTCCGGTCGTGATAATCTGTACAGGCGGCCGTTGCACCCCTATACCAGCGCCCTGATCAAGGCAGTCCCGGTGCCTGATCCGAAATTGGCCAGGGCTGCGATTGACACCGGACTGACCGGCGATATGCCATCACCTCTGAACCCACCCTCCGGTTGCGTGTTTCACAGTCGTTGTCCATTTTCGATAAAACGGTGCCAGGCGGAGGTGCCGGCCCTCAGGCGGATGGAAAGCGGCGACTGGGTTGCCTGCCACCGAGCAGAAGAACTTGACTTAACCATTGGCAAAAGCGGTTAGAATACGCGTTGCATTAAATTAATCGCTAGAACCAGACAATGATAGAGGAAATTGGAATGACCCGAATTACACTGCGATCCATTGTAGTCATCACGATCGTATTGCTACTAAGCGGATGCAGCAAAAATATAAAGGTGATCAGTGAGTGGGATGCCGGTCGCGACAATATAGACAAACGGGAAAGAATTGCCGTTGTTGCCATGATGCCGGAATCCCTGCAGCGCCTGGTCGTGGAACAGGAAATTGTAAGTGTCATGCGTAAGAAAGGCAGGAATGCACTGGTTTCCAGTGATATTCCGGGATTATCCGGTCGTCTGACAAGAGAGACCGCCGAGCCAGCCCTGAGAGCTGCCAGCGTAGATGCCATTGTTGTTGTTTTCATGACCAGCGGTGGTAAAGGCGAGCGACTGGAACGTGCTGATTATTATGCCGTCAATGTAGGTTCCGG
>RCNE010000732.1_pt1 | contig 17477 bp, 12 predicted proteins | sample 2041361 | NCBI WGS metagenome assembly RCNE01 (sample SAMN09708229, study PRJNA481090) | Marine sediment metagenome, whole genome shotgun sequencing project.
TTATATACCTCCCAGAGTGGTGGCTTATTAAGCATTTTGACCGAACTGTAGCGCAGTTTATAAAGAGGCCGTTCACCATCAATCATTTTCATAGTTTCTTGAGAGAGGGGCTTTTCTCCATCTTTACTAGAAAAGTGAAGCACACTGATGAGTTCAGCAGAGTCATCGTCTTCTTTTGATGAAAAATAAACATAATCTTGGTGCGGCGCTAAATCGTTTTCTCTCACCAAATCTGGTACCGCAATTTCATCATCTACTTCACCACAAAGAGTGAAATATTTAGTGACCTCAGTTCTGCTACTATCATAAGGTGGTGTTGCTGTTAATGCTACAACGAAAAAAGAGTTTCTGTTTTTTAATGCTATGAGACACTTCCACCACTCATTTTTTAGGTGATGCGCTTCGTCTAAAACAACAGCTTCAATATTATGTTTCTCAAAGAACTTGAAATAATCTGCCTTATTTTCAAAAGACTTGTATAAGGCGTGAAGGGATTGATAGGTTGAAAACGTTACATCACTTGGCGATTTTATATCGAATGAATACTCCTTAAAATTATCATTTTCTGTAAAAAAGGTTTGTAGTCTATTTTCCCATTGATTTCTAATCGTAAGGGTTGGTGCTAAAACCAAAGTTTTTTTACCAAGTCGTCTTATAATTTCAATTCCTAAAATTGTTTTACCAGATCCAGGAGGTGCTATAACATGAAAATGATCATCTGCAATATGACAATCAAAATTTTCTAATAGCTTATGCTGATAGCTTCTCCAAGGAAATTTAAAATCTAAAACACTTAGAGAATCTAGCAATACAAAATGGGTTTTAATGATTAACTTTGTATGTGATAAAAGTAATCATTATCAAGTTAATTTTAGACCGATATTATGTTTCCAATTAGAAGAAATAGACGATTAAGAACGAACGAAGCGATAAGAAGTTTAGTGAGAGAAACTATAATTTCTCCTAACGACTTTTTAGTGCCACTTTTTATTGTTGAAGGCAAAGGTATTAAAGAGGAAATCGCATCGATGCCAAATTATTATCGTTTCAGTTTAGATCTACTAAAAGACGAAGTAAAAACGCTTTGGAGTTTAGGTTTAAAATCTGTTTTATTATTTGTGAAAGTGGATGACGCACTAAAGGATAATAAAGGCACAGAAGCCTTAAATCCTAATGGGTTAATGCAACGTGCTATTAAAACTGTTAAAGACGTTTGTCCTCAAATGCTAGTAATGACCGATGTGGCTTTAGATCCGTTTTCATCTTATGGACACGATGGTATCGTTGAAGGAGGAAGAATTATTAACGATGCTACAGTGGAAGTCCTTGCAGCAATGAGTGTTTCTCATGCAGAAGCTGGAGCTGATTTTATGGCTCCTAGTGATATGATGGATGGTCGAATTTTAGGAATTCGAGAAGCTCTAGACCAATCTAATTTTATCGATACTGGGATTATGAGTTATTCTGCTAAATATGCGTCCGCATTTTATGGGCCTTTTAGGGACGCTTTAGATTCTGCTCCTGTTGATATGGTTGATGTTCCTAAAGACAAAAAGACCTATCAAATGGATTTTTCAAATAGAGACGAAGCTATTAGAGAAACCGAAATGGATATTAACGAAGGTGCCGATATCGTTATGGTAAAGCCAGGTTTGTGTTATCTAGATATTGTAAGAGATATTAGAAATACGTTTGATGTGCCAATTGCAGTGTATCAAGTTTCTGGGGAATATGCCATGCTTAAAGCTGCAGCAGAAAAAAGATGGTTAGATCATGATGCTGTGATGATGGAACAAATCACTTCTATTAAGCGTGCTGGAGCTGATATTATTGCCAGTTACTTTGCTAAGGATGTTGTGAAATTGATTTCGTAACTTCGCATTAACTAAACTTCAAAATATTAATGGGCTTACTCATTTTTTACGCAGTCATATCCATCTTTTTTTCATTTTTATGTTCAATTTTAGAAGCTGTATTACTTAGTATTACATCTACATTTCTTAATATTAAAAAGAAAGAAGGTAAGGCTTATGCTGTTGAATTAGAAGAACTAAAAAAAGATGTAGATCGTCCACTGATTGCCATACTTACTTTAAACACCATAGCGCATACAGTTGGAGCAATTATGGTTGGTGTACAAGCTAAAGTGGCCTATGCAGAACTTTATGGTACTACCAAACGCACTATTCTAGGTTTTGAGTTTAGTGAAGATTTAATGGTTGGTGTAGTTTCTACAATTATGACCATTCTTATTCTGGTAGCTTCAGAGATTATCCCAAAAACTATTGGTGCCACTTATTGGAAACAATTAGCGAATTTCACATCAAAAGCACTCAATGTATTAATATTCCCTTTAAAGTGGACAGGTATTCTTTGGGTTTTACAACTTACAACTAAACTAATTGGTGGTAAAGGTCACGGAAGTATTTTGAGCAGAGAGGGTTTTGTTGCTATGACAGAAATCGCACACGAAGAAGGTGTTTTTGAAGAAAGTGAAAGTAAAGTGATTAAAAACTTACTCAACTTTAAAGAAGTGCAAGCCAAAGATGTAATGACTCCTCGTACTGTGATGAAAACTGAAAATGAAAGTATGACGGTTGAAGCGTTTTTCAATGCAAATTCTAATATTCGTTTTTCACGTATTCCTGTTTATACAACAGACTCAGATAATATTACGGGTTTAGTTTTAAAGGCCGAAGTATTTAAAGAAATGGCACTTGGTAATGGTTCAAAATTATTGTCAGAAATTAAAAGAAATATCATTATTGTAAACCGTAGTTTACCAATTCCGACATTATTTGAGCAACTGATAGAAAGCCGAAACCATTTGGCTTTAGTTGTGGATGAATACGGTTCGGTTAGTGGTTTAGTAACGATGGAAGATGTTATAGAAACACTTCTTGGACTCGAAATTATGGACGAAAGTGATAATGTTTCAGATTTACAACTATTAGCAAGACGTAGTTGGGAAACTAGAGCTAAACGTTTAGGACTTATAGATAACGATAATCCTGAAAATTAATGCAAACCTGCACTATTGAAACACCTCTTGGACATGCCAAAATTATTGGTGATGAACATGGTATTGCTTCTGTTTCAATATTAGATACACAAGAAGAATTATCTGAAGTTATTCCAGAATCATTATTAGACTGTGTCACTCAACTTAAAGCGTACTTCAAAAACGATAGGAAAACTTTCGACTTAAAACTAAACCCTGAAGGCACCATATTTCAGAAAAAAGTTTGGAAACAACTCGAAACTATTCCTTTTGGTAAAACTATTTCATACTTAGAACTATCAAAACAATTAGGTAACGTAAAAGCGATTAGAGCTGCTGCCAATGCCAATGGTAAAAATCCACTTTGGATTATTGTGCCTTGTCATCGCGTCATAGGAAGTGATGGAAGTTTAACAGGTTATGCTAGTGGCTTATATAGAAAACAGTGGCTACTTAACCATGAGAGTGAATACAAACAACAATCGCTTTTTTAAATAGACTTTTACTATATTTAGTTTTTAAATCACACTTATGAAATTCCTTAAAAAGACACTCAAATTCATTGTTGTTTTACTGGCACTTACTGTGGCTGTTTTATACATTACAGATACGGATTATCTCATAAAGGCAGTTAGAACAATATACATGAAAGGCCATACCACAGCCTTTTTAGAAGACTATAAAGATTTTGATAATCAACAAATTGATATGGCAACACCTCAACCTTGGCCAAATCATATAAATTATAATAGTGCCAAAGAAACTGAAACACTTATGGAGCTCAATAAAGTTTCCGGTACTATCGCTTATGTGATTATAAAAAATGATAGTGTTTGGTTTGAAAATTATTACGATGGTTTCAATGAAGATTCAAAGTCTAATAGCTTTTCCATGGCAAAGAGTTACGTGTCTGGTTTAATGCAAAAAGCGATTCAAGATGGTTACATCAAAAGTTTAGATCAACCTGTTTGTGATTTTCTTCCTGCTTTTTGTGATGGTAAAGCCGCAAAAATGACTGTTGGTGATTTATCGAGTATGAGTTCTGGCACCAATTGGGACGAAGCTTATTATTCGCCTTTATCGATTACAACACGTGCTTACTTTGATGATGATTTAGCCAAAGTAATGAATGGTCTAAAAATGGCTGCTGAACCAGGAAAAAGTTTTAAATACGCAAGTGGAGATACACAAATGCTAGCTATGGTGATAGAAAAAGCTAGTGGTAAAAAACTCTATAATTATTTTGAAGAAAGTTTCTGGAAGCCTCTTGGCGCAGAAAACGAAACGATTTGGCAAGTCGATAGTGAAGACCACGATTTAGTAAAAGCCTATTGCTGTATTGCTAGTAATGCGAAAGATTTTGCACGCTACGGTAAACTGTTTAAGGATCATGGTAAGTGGAATGGTAAACAGATTTTAGATTCTACTTTTGTGGCAAAATCTATACAACCACGTTATAGCGATGGACAAATGTATGGCTATGGCTGGTGGCTAGCAGATTTTAATGAAAAAGAAGTGTTTTACATGCGTGGGCATTTAGGACAATTAGTTATTGTTATTCCTGAAGATGATTTAATTGTAGTTAGACTTGGACATACTATTGCTAAAGCTCTTGGCGATGCGCATTCGCCAGATTTTTATACTTTTATAGATGAAGCTTATGAAATGTTGAAAAAATGATTAGCAAACTCAACCTAGAAAACATATTATTCTTAGATATAGAAACCGTTCCTGAAACGGAAAATTTCTCTGATTTAGATACTACCAAACAAGAGCTTTGGGATGCTAAGTCACGTTACCAACGTAAAGAAGAATTTAGCGCAGAAGAATTTTACGACAGAGCCGGTATTTGGGCTGAATTTGGTAAAATAATCTGTATTTCGGTTGGCTATTTTAAAATGGAAGGTGACATTAGAACCTTTAGAGTCACGTCGTTCTATGGAGATGAAGTTAAAATTCTAAAAGACTTTAAAAATCTACTAATTTCGCATTTTAGCTCAAATAAACATTTATTGTGTGCTCATAATGGGAAGGAATTCGATTTTCCATATATCGCAAGGCGTATGATTATTCATAACATTGAATTACCATACAAACTGAATCTCTTCGGTAAAAAACCCTGGGAAGTCCCTCATCTCGACACCTTAGAACTCTGGAAATTTGGAGACTATAAAACCTACACCTCCTTAAAATTGTTAACTAATGTTTTAGGTATTCCATCACCAAAAGATGACATAGATGGTAGTGAAGTTTATCGTGTGTATTATAAAGAGCAAGAAATAGATCGAATTATTGTCTATTGCGAAAAAGATACCATTGCAGTTGCCCAAATCTTTTTAAGATTACGAGGTGATGAATTGCTTCATGATAATGAAATAAAACATATATAAAAAAAGTCCAGACATTACATCTGGACTTTTTCATATTACCTATTTACTAAGTTATTATTCCTTAATAAAACGCTTTATTTTAGTTTTCTCTCCAATGTTTAATTGTAATATGTAAACACCATCATCAAACCTTGATACATCAATAGTAGATGTGTAACGGCCTTTTAAAACAGTTTGTCCTAGCATATTTTTAATTTCAAAGCTTTGTGCTTCAAAACCAACTAAATCAATATTAAGCGTTTGCTTAACTGGGTTTGGACGTACTTTAAAATGTTGGCTTGGATTATCTGAAATTGTTCCCGGATTAATCCCGAAGTTTACATTAGAACTACCTAAACAGAAATTAGTTGTTTCAGAACTTGTAAACTGTGCTCCTGAAGCTAAAACCGCTCCTGTATCAGAGTTTGTTAGCGTGTAAGAGCCACTACCATAAGAGCAGCAAATACCATCACCATACACATCAGTAATTACAAAATCATAACATCCATCATCTAAACAGCCAACATCAATACTTAAAGTAGAACCATCAGCTTGAGAACCATAAGTTCCTCCTGAAACCACTGTACTACCAGAAGCATTTATAACACTCCAAGCCGTTTCTTCAGGGTAGTTGTCAAACGTAATTGATAGTGATACATTAGAACAAGTAGATCCTGTTCCTCCTCCTGTAGATAAATTAACTCCATCAACAGCCATATCTCCTTGCCAAGTCGTTCCTGTTATACCATTAAATCGTAATTGAACTGAACCACCAACATAAGCAGCTAAATTTACACTAGCAGTTAACCAAGAGTTTCCTTGGTTACCAGATTTACTCCAAATACTTGTCCAAGACGCTCCATTATCAGCACTTAATTCTAATGCTAAACTTCCCATTGCAGAAGTACCATACATATGATACTTAAATTCGAAAGTAGCCTGAGATACAGCACTTAAATCAAAACAAGGTGAATTTAAAATTGCTCGTTTTGTTGAATAGTTAGGCGAAGAAGACTCCATATATATATAATAAGAACCTGCATCAGCACTAGATGGACCAGTATTACTTGATGGTGTACTTCCACTTCTTGTTGCCCAATTAAAATCATCTCCAGAACCTTGAGACCAAGCTCCTAAAGTGTTTTCGAAACCTTCAGAATATGGGAAAGTAGAAACACCTCCTGCACAACCACCTGTAGAAGGTTGTGTTATAATAACCGCTCTAGTACGTTGCGTTGCTGCATTTCCAGCTGCATCACTTACGTTGTAATATTTTGTGTAAGTTCCTACTGAATTTGTATTAACAGTTCCTGTAATTACTATGCTAGATGTTAAATTACCATCAATATTATCTGTTGCGGTAGCACCTAACTCATTGTAAGTATCCCCAACTTCTAAATTGATTGTTGACGCTCCAATTAATGTAATAACTGGTGCTGTTGTGTCTGCTGGTTGTGTTACAATTACAGATCTTGTACGCTGCGTTGCAGCATTTCCAGCTGCATCACTTACGTTGTAAAATCTTGTGTAAGTTCCTGCTGAATTTGTATTAACAGTTCCTGTAATTACGATGCTAGATGTAATATTTCCATCAACATTATCTGTTGCTGTTGCTCCTAACTCATTGTAAGTATCTCCAACTTCTAAGTTAATTGTTGACGCTCCAATTAATGTAATCACTGGTGCAGTTGTGTCCACTGGTTGTGTTACAATAACCGTTCTAGTTACTTGTGTTGCCGCATTTCCTGCTGCATCACTTACATTGTAATATCTTGTGTAAGTTCCTGCTGAATTTGTATTAACAGTTCCAGTAGTTGCAATATCACCTGAAATGTCACCATCAATATTATCCGTTGCGGTTGCTCCTAACTCATTATAGGTATTACCTACCTCTAAGTTAATTGTTGAAGCTCCGTTTAAAGTAATCACTGGTGCTGTTGTATCTGGTGTTCCTGCTGATAGATTAACTGTATAATCTTCAACTTCACCATAAGAAAATGCTTCGCAAGAAGTAGGAACTCCATTATATTTCATTGAAACACGCATTCTAGTTGCGCCATTAGTGGCCGAAGTTGGCACAATAAATGAACCGCTAACTGGTGTGTTTTGTGAAGCTGCCGCTGTCCAAACTTGCTCACCAGAATCTCCAAAATCACCATCTTTATTATAATCAATCCAAACAGAATAACCTTCATTATAAAGTGTACCTGTCCAAGTTGGTGTAATAGTAATTGTAGCAGAGTTACCTTTAACTAAACTAGTAGAAATTGAAGTATAATCTGCATAACCACTAGAAGTACCTCCGGTTTGATTATCAATACTTCCTAATTGCACTCTACCTATATATTCATCTGAAACACTGTTACCATTAGATGCACAATACACTAAAGGAGCTGCTCCTGTTGTGGTAACATTTAAGCTTGCTGCTGCGCCACTTCCTCCAGTAGAACAATTAGCAACAACGGTACAAGAATAACTTGTACCAGCTGTTAAGCCTGTTGCAGTGTAAGATGTACCACTAACTGTCGTAGAAGATCCACCTACAGTAACTATATAAGAAACTGCGCCAGAAACAGAATTCCACGATATTATGAATCCGTTATCATTAACACTAGAACTCACAAAATTATTAGGTGCTCCTAAACTACATGTTTGTACATATTCTGCTCCTACACCAACAGCATACCATGCGTTGGTCGTAGAGATTACTTCTTGACTTCCGGCTCCATATAAATCTTCTGCTGATTGTATGGCACTTGTTCTTGCATTTGCAAATGTAGAATTAGACGACAAGTAAACATTCAATGTGCGATATGCTATTTTAGCAGATTTTGTCATTCCTATTGCAGAAACGCTATATACATCACTAACATCGTTTGTTCCAGATCCACCAGCGGTTAATATGTAAAACCAATGGTTTAAAACACCTGAATTAGTATGTACACCGCAATAGTCATTAGTTTGAGTGGGTGTTCCACAGTTAGGATCTTGCCAATACGTTCCTCCATAAGTATCTGGCTGACTTCTTTCATTTGGATTACTCATAGAACGTAATCCTACTGAACCACTTCTTCTATCAATTTCATCACCTATTAACCAAACTGCAGCAGAAGGAGCTAAATCGTTTCCGTTACCTTTTGCAAAATGCTCGACTGCTGCTCCCCAAATGTCTGAGAAGCCTTCATTTAATCCACCAGATTCTCTTTGGTATGCTAGATCTGCTGTAAACGTACATACCGCATGTCCAATTTCATGTGCTGCAACGTCAATAGAAGTTAATGCGTCAAAATTACCATTACCTTCGTTTCCATTAGAAGAACCATCCCCATAAGACATTACAGAACCATTCCAGAATGCATTATCATAATTATTATCTACATGCACATAACTTCTAATTTGTGCTCCATTATTATCATAACTATTTCTGTTATGTACATTATTAAAATAATCATAAGTTTTTGCAGCGCCCCAATGTGCGTCTAAAGCAGCATCATCTTTATTAGTGCTATGTTCAGCCGTTGTCCAGTTATTGTCATTATCCGTAAATTGGCTATAATTGGAAATGTAAGGATATGTATTTCCTGGTGCCTGATTTAAAGCATCTCTTGTATATACTTTTCTGCCAGCATCACTTAATATATAATTAGAACCACTTACGGCCGTCTCAATAGTTTGAGTTCCGCTATAACGTGTTTGTCCAGATCCAGCAACAAATAATGCTTCAAGAGCTGCGCCACTATTAACCTTACTTGCTTCTTTTACTTCGCCAATGTGACCAAATTTCTCTGCGTGTTTTATAATTGCATTAAAAAATAAGACTTCCCCAGTATGTGCATCAATATATAAATAGCCTCTACTTATAGGGGCTGTAGCATATATATCGAACTTATAGGCTAAACTAGCTTTAGTTTTTGCAGTAATTTCTTTTGGCAATATTAATAATTCTCCTTCTGGCTTTTTGTAATCATCCATTTCCATTGCTGCGTCAGGATACTCCCAAAGATAATGATCTGCACCTGTATGAGAAATTGCTCTTTGGAATGCTGCTTCCTTAGACAAGGATGGTCTAATGTTCAATTTTCCAGTAGAAAACAGCTCACCATTCATAGTTTTAATAGCACCATTTTTAGCATGAACTTTGTAAGTCCCAAACTCTACTTTTATGCCTTTAAAATATTGCTGATACTTTTCATGAATAAAACCTATCTGATCTGTTTCTGTCTTAATTTTGATTAAATCATCGTCAGAAGAAAGTTTTAAGGACTGTTTAATTAATGATTTGGCTTCAGAGAGTTGATGTTTAGAAGTTTCATCAAATGAGATAAATTTTGTGTCTCTTTTCTGTTGTGCATAGTTTGCTGAAACAAATAGCAAAAACACAAAAAGTAGTGTAATTCTGTTTTTCATTTAAAATGTTTAAAGGGTTAGTGTTTTTAGTGTTAAAAATCCATCGAAAATATTAAAATTTTGTTAATATGGAAATTTTACGAAAACGTTTTCGTTGAAATACACTATTCTTTGTTAGAGTTACGGTTTTACCACAACACTTTTGAAGAAAATAACTACATTTACCTATGGCAAATGAAAAATTACTTAGAGTTGAAGCTTTAAACATTTCATTTTATAAAGACACTCTTGAAAAGCAAATTATAAAAAACATTTCTTTTGAAATTCAACCAAATGAAATTGTTGCTGTAGTTGGCGAATCTGGTTCGGGTAAATCTATTTCATCATTAGCTCTAATGGGATTGTTGCCAAAAGGTATTTCAAAAATCACATCAGGCGCTATTACATTTAATGGACAAAACCTTGTAGAACTTTCAGATAAAGACTTTCAAAAAATAAGAGGAAAAGAAATTGCCATGATTTTTCAAGAACCTATGAGTTCCTTAAATCCTTCGATGCGTTGTGGCAAACAAGTTGAAGAAATTTTAAATCAACATTCAAAATTATCATCTTCAGAAATTAAAGCTGAAGTTTTAAATTTATTCGAAAAAGTAAAACTTCCAAATCCAGAACGTATTTACAAAGCCTATCCTCACGAAATTTCTGGCGGACAAAAACAACGCGTTATGATTGCCATGGCAATTGCCTGCAAACCTAAATTATTAATTGCAGATGAACCCACGACCGCTTTAGATGTTACGGTTCAGAAAGAAATTTTAGAGTTGCTTAAAGACCTTCAAAAAGAAACACAAATGAGTGTGTTGTTTATTTCTCATGACTTGTCTTTAGTTTCAGAGTTAGCTGATAAAATATTAGTGATGTATAAAGGTGAAATTGTAGAACAAGGTTCTACCAAAGACATATTCAATGCTCCTCAGCATAATTATACCAAGGCATTAATTGGAGCTCGACCATCAACCGAATTTCGATTAAAACAATTACCTACCATTTCAGATTTTATGTCAGATTCTGTGAGTAAAACCATTATTTCGGATTCAGATCGGAAGAGAAATCATGAAAAATTATATGGACAAGCACCATTATTGGAGGTCATTGATGTAGAAAAAACGTACCTCTCTAGAACAGGTTGGTTTTCTAAAGACATCCCTTTTAAAGCAGTTGACGGAGTGAGTTTTAAGGTTTATCCTGGTGAAACGATTGGTTTGGTTGGTGAATCTGGTTGTGGAAAATCAACTCTAGGAAATGCCATCTTACAATTAGATAAAGCCACTTCTGGTAGCATTAAATACAAAGGAAAAGACATTGCTAATTTAAGTGCTTCGGAAATGCGTCAGCTTCGAAAGGATATTCAAATCATATTTCAAGACCCATTTGCTTCATTAAATCCGAGATTAACTGTTGGGAATGCTATTATTGAACCCATGAAAGTTCATAATATTGGAACTTCTGATACAAATCGTAAAGAAAAGGCTTTGGGAATTTTAGAAAAAGTAGGTTTAGATTCTACAGCCTTCAACCGTTATCCACATGAGTTCTCTGGTGGACAACGACAACGTGTTGGTATTGCAAGGACTATTGCTTTAGAACCTCAACTTATAGTGTGCGATGAATCCGTTTCGGCTTTAGACATTTCTGTACAAGCCCAAGTCTTAAATTTACTGAATGACCTTAAGAAACAATTTGGTTTTACTTATATATTTATATCGCACGACTTGGCCGTTGTAAAGTATATGGCAGATCAATTGCTTGTAATGAATAAAGGAAAAATTGAGGAAATAGGCGATGCAGACAAAATCTATGAATCACCAGAAAGAGAATATACCAAAAAGTTAATTCATGCTATTCCAAAAGGATTATAGCATGAATACTTTTCTGGCTAACTTTAAAACATCTGAGACTAACTCCAAAGTATTTTCTAAATATGAAAACTCGCCGTTTTCATTTAAAGTAGATTCTGGTAGATTTGAATTTGATTTCATAAGCAGTAATTCATGGTAGATTTGGGGCAAAAAGGTAAATTAAGTTTATGGTAAACTTGGTTAATTTAATTCGTTTTGTTTGGGACTGCAATATGTAACTAATTTTCATTTTATCAGTTTAAATACAATTTTATTCGATGAAATGCATTATAATTTAACAATTAAACTCTGTTTTGAAGATTTATCCCATAAAAAAGCCACTAAAATGTTTAGTGGCTCAATTTTAATGTCCTTTTGAAGTTATAATTTCATCTCTGGAATATCACCTTCAATTATTAAGTGTCCTTCTGTTGCATTTTTAATGTCTTCTACAGAAATTCCCGGAGCACGTTCTAATAATTTAAATCCATCTGGTGTTACTTCTATAACCGCCATATTTGTCACTATTTTCTTTACACAGCCTACTCCAGTCAAAGGTAATGAACATGTTTTCAATAACTTAGACGCTCCCGCTCTATTAGTATGCATCATTGCAACAATTATATTTTCTGCACTAGCAACCAAATCCATGGCTCCTCCCATACCTTTTACCATTTTCCCTGGTATTTTCCAGTTTGCTATATCTCCATTTTCTGACACTTCCATGGCTCCAAGTATCGTCAAATCCACATGTTGACCTCTTATCATAGCAAAACTCAGTGCTGAGTCAAAAAAGGACGCACCAGGCATTGTTGTGATTGTTTGTTTGCCTGCATTAATTATATCTGCATCTTCATCTCCTTCAAAAGGAAATGGTCCCATGCCTAAAACTCCATTTTCACTTTGAAATTCAACTTCTATATCATCTCTTACATAATTAGCAACTAAAGTAGGTATACCAATACCTAGATTTACATAATATCCATCTTGTACTTCCTGTGCTATACGTTTTGCTATTCCGTTTTTATCTAACATAACTATGCTCTTTGTCTAACCGTTCGTTGTTCAATTCTTTTCTCATATTTTTCTCCTTGAAAAATACGTTGCACAAATATGCCTGGAATATGTATTTGGTTAGGATCTAATTCACCTACTGGTACTAGCTCTTCAACCTCAGCAACTGTGATTTTTGCCGCACCACACATATTTGGATTAAAATTACGAGCCGTACCTTTAAAGATAAGATTACCAGCTGCATCTCCTTTCCAAGCTTTAATAAAACCAAAATCAGCATCAAAGGCATACTCTAAGACATGCATTTTTCCATCAAATTCTCGGGTTTCTTTTCCTTCGGCTACTTCCGTTCCGTAACCAGCTGGAGTATAAAACGCTGGGAAACCAGCTTGAGCAGCTCTCGCGCGTTCAGCTAATGTGCCTTGCGGAATCAACTCTACATCTAACTCTCCTGATAACATTTGGCGTTCAAACTCATCGTTTTCACCAACATAAGATGAAATCATTTTTTTGATTTGTTTTTGTTGTAATAATAAACCCAAACCAAAATCATCTACGCCTGCATTGTTAGAAATACAAGTCAAGCCTTTTACATTACGTTTTACTAATTCTGCTATGGCATTTTCAGGAATACCAGATAGGCCAAATCCACCGAACATAAAAGTCATGTTATCAGAGACACCTTTAAGTGCATCAACAACACTTGCAACTTTTTTATTAATCATAAATTAAAATATTTATACTCTTAAAAATACGAAACTAAGGGCATAATTCATATTAAAAATACGCTAAAATATTTATGAAAATAAAGCTTGAAGAATATTAGAAGTCGACATCCACATCACCATCAGAATCAGTGTCACCATTATTGTCACCTTCGTCTCTAGCGGTACAGTTAATATCAATAGATAATCTTGAAGGTTTTTCGAATTCTTCAGTAGAAACATTAAGCGTTTCATCTGCATAACAAGCTTTCATGTATAATCCCCAAATAGGTAACGCCATTGCCGCGCCTTGGCCATAAGAAATATGGCTAAAATGTGCTGCTCTATCTTCTGCACCAACCCATACTCCAGTAACTAAGTTGGGTACCATGCCCATAAACCAACCATCACTTTGGTTTTGTGTGGTTCCTGTTTTACCAGCAATGGGATTTTTTAATTCATAAGGGTAGCCAGTAATGATTTCTTTATAAACCTTTGATTTTTTTAACCATTCAGAATTATGTCTAAGTCGTTTACCAGAACCAGCCTGAGTAACACCTTCCATAAGGTTTACTGTAACATAAGCGACTTGTTCGCTTAAAACATCCTTACTTTCTGGAGTAAATTGGTATAAAATTGTTCCGTTTTTATCTTCAATACGGGTTACCATTACTGGTTTATTATAAACGCCTTTATTGGCAAAAGTAGAATAGGCAGCAACCATCTCATAAACACTAATATCTGCGGTACCCAATGCAATAGCTGGTACAGGTAAAATATCTGATGTAACACCAAGTTTTTTAGCCATTTCTACCACTGGTTGCGGTCCAATTTCATTCATTAAACGCGCTGTAACTGTATTGGTTGAACTTGCTAATGCATCTTTAAGGGTTTGCTTACCTGAATAATTGCCGTCAGAGTTATCTGGTGTCCAAGGCTCAGGATTTCCATATTTATTAGCTTCAATAGTAATTGGTGTTCTTGGAAACGAATCGCAAGGAGATAGTTGTAACTGATCTATTGCTGTAGCATATACAAATGGTTTAAAAGTAGAACCAACTTGACGCTTTCCTTGCTTTACCATATCGTATTGAAAGTGTCTGTAATTCATACCACCAACCCAAGCTTTTACATGACCTGTTTGGGGATCCATAGACATCATACCCGTACGTAAAAATGATTTGTAATAACGCATAGAATCTATCGGTTTCATTATGGTATCTACCTGACTCGCTTTTCCGTCTATCCATTTAAAAACCTTCATTCCTACTGGTTTATAAAAGGACTCTCTAATCTTTTTATTTGACTTTCCTTGATTTTTCAGTATTCTCCAGCGTTCACCACGTTTCATTCCATCATTCATCAGTTTATCAATTTCTGATTGGTCTAGCTCTAAAAATGGTGCTGTTTTGTTTCTTTTAGGAGTGTTCTGATGGTCAAACTCAGCTTGTAGTCTTGGCATATGAAGTCCTACTGCATCTTCAGCATATTTTTGCATACGTGAGTCTATAGTCGTGAAAACTTTTAAGCCATCACTATACAAGTCGTGTTTACTACCATCAGGCTTTCTGTTGTTTTTATCATTTGCCCATTCCTTCATAAAACCCCTAAGGTATTCTCTAAAATAAGTAGCAGTACCTTGGCTGTGTGTTTCTGGAGTAAAGTTTAAATCTAGTTCTGTTTTTTGAAGCGAATCTTTGACTTCTTCATTTATATAACCGTATTTCGCCATTTGCGCTAAAGCAACATTACGTCTATTTCTAGTGCCAACTGGATTTCTAGAAGGGATAGGGTTATAAAAAGAAGAATTTTTAAACATCCCAACCAACATGGCTGATTCTTTTACATCTAAATCCTTCGGTTCTTTACCAAAATAAATCCTGGCTGCAGAACGAATGCCATCTCCATTGTTACCAAAGTCATAGATATTAAAATACATAGCTATAATCTCTTCTTTTGTGTATTGACGCTCTAAACGAATAGCGATAACCCATTCTTTTATTTTTTGAGTAGCCGCTTCAAACTTATTTTTTGATCTCACACCAACGAATAATTGACGTGCCAATTGTTGAGATATTGTACTAGCACCACCTCGACCTCCCAAAAAGAAAAAGGCTCTTAAAGTTCCACGTCCATCGATACCTGAATGATCATAATAACGTGCATCTTCGGTTGCAATTAAAGCGTCAACTAAAATTTTTGGTAATTCCTTATAACCAATTGGAGTTCTGTTATCATCAAAGTAAAATTTACCTAAGGTTTCACCATTTGAAGAAATGATCTCTGTGGCCAAATTAGTATCAGGGTTTTCTAATCCTGTATAATCAGGCATGTCTCCTAAAAGTCCCCAAGATGCTAAAAGAAATGGTAGAGATACTGCAATAATTCCTACTGCAAATAATATCCAAAACCTACGAATGTATTTTTTAAAATCTAAAGTCCCCGTTTTAGATTGTGCTGCTTTCTTTTTTGCCATAATTACTAATTTTGAGCCTGTTCTACTCTAAAACCAACATCGGTTATACCTTCTAATTTCTCAACGCCATTAACATCTCCATTGTTTCTCATAGCATGTTGAATATTGACTGTATAATCACCTTCTTCGTTAAATTTAAACGGTTTTTTAAAGCCTCTAAACCAAAGTTTGTTTTCTTTAAGGTCTGAAAAGCCCGTGCCTAAAAGCTCTCCATTAGGAGCAGCCATTTTATACTCTAAGGTGTCTTTAACCGCCTTTCCGTTAGGGTAATTTAATTCGACGATGAGAAATAAATTACTGAATTTATAGTCGCTATTGTCCCTTAAATTGACGTATAAATTATAGTTCTTTATCGTATCAGGAGCTTTAAAATTGAAACTAGCAACCGAATCTTTATGCCATTGATTTGGCACTGGTTTATAAACATCGAAAACAACTTTTGAGTCACAACTTGTGATTAAAAAACAACTGATTATTACAAGAAATAACCAATTAGTTTTTCTTAGCATTTGCATTTGTTTTGGCATTAGGTTTCTGATTGCGGTTTCGATTTCGGTTTTTGTTTCTGTTGTTGTTCCTATTGTTTTTACGTTTGTTTTTCGATTTTGGACTATCGAAACGTGTTAAACTATCTTGACCCACAACGTTCTCAAACTCATTTTTAGTGTCTTGAATATGCTCAGCAGCATATTCTTCTAGGCTAGCCACTTTTTCTTTTGCCTTGTTTTTAGCAATAATTTCATTGGCTTGATCTGTAGTAATAACGTGCCAATTCATCCATTCACCTTCATAAGCATACCACATCAATCCTTTAAAAATATCTGTCTTTTGGCATACAGCATTTCCTTTTTCAGTATATACCTTTGTATCAGACTTCGGAAACGCTTTTAAGGCATCTAAATAAGCATCTAACTCATAATTGAGGCAACACTTTAACTTGCCACATTGTCCTGCAAGCTTTAATGGATTTAAAGATAGTTGTTGATATCTCGCAGCGGATGTACTAACAGATCTAAAATCTGTTAACCATGTAGAACAACATAATTCTCTTCCACAAGAACCGATACCACCAAGTCTAGCTGCTTCTTGTCTAAAGCCAACTTGCTTCATCTCAATACGTGTTCTAAACTCACGTGCAAAGACTTTTATTAGTTCTCTAAAATCTACGCGTTCTTCTGCTGTGTAGTAAAAAGTTGCTTTGCTTCCGTCACCTTGATATTCGATATCCGAAATTTTCATTTTAAGACTTAGATCAATAGCAAAACGACGTGCTTTTACCTTCATCGGTTCCTCCTTGTCTCTTGAAGCAGACCATACATCGATATCTTTTTGCGAAGCTTTTCTATATATTTTTAAAACGTTTTCAGCGTCTTCAAGATTCACTTTCTTACGTTTCATTTGCACTCTCACCAATTCACCTGTGAGTGTCACCATACCAATATCGTGACCAGATTTTGCCTGTGTGGCCACAATATCACCAATGCTTAGTGTAAGATTTTCTGTGTTTTTGTAATATAGTTTTCTTCCGTTTTTAAAACGCACCTCAACACCTATAAAAGGGTCTTGTCCGTTGGGAAGAGACATGTTAGCTAACCAATCAAAAACAGTAAGTTTATTGCAGCTATCTGTGCCGCAAGTACCATTGTTTTTGCATCCTTTTGGTTGGCC
>RCNE010000733.1_pt1 | contig 17476 bp, 14 predicted proteins | sample 2041361 | NCBI WGS metagenome assembly RCNE01 (sample SAMN09708229, study PRJNA481090) | Marine sediment metagenome, whole genome shotgun sequencing project.
ACGGAAGGTGTCGCAACGCTTCTGCTTTGACTCAGCCTCAGCAGCCTGATCCGCTGCCGCTTTTTTCTCGTCTGCCTTTGCCGCTCTTTTTTCCTCTCGTGTTGCCTCAGCTTCGCCGTGGGCAGCAACGCGTTTCTGCACGGAGCCAGAATCGGTACGGCGATATGTGAGGGCCACTACCTCCGGACTGGCACCGTCAGCAGCAGCGGGCCGGTCTCCGTAGTTCACGTTGCCTTCTTCATCAACCCACTTGTAGATCTCGCTTGCCATAGCACCACCGCCGATCGTCATGGCGAATGCTGCGAATAAAACCAACAACCGTTTGCTGTTCATAGGGGTTCTTCCAGGGCCGTCGAGGCCTAACATAAGGTGCTGAATCTTCAGGCATTAGACCACTATTGTAACTGTTTTGTTGTGATCGTGATCACAGTCGATTGCGGGTATTAGAACAGTCGGTTTCAACATAAGAAAAGCGGGCCACCAGGGCCCGCTCGGTAACTCGTTGCTTCAAGGGGGGTTTCTTTGCAGAAACGAGTTGGGTGGTGACATCACCCGGCTCTCGTTATGACAAGCCGAGCGACGCCACCGGGGGGACTGCTACTCCGCGGAGGTGAACTCCGGGTAGGCTTCGAGACCACATTCGCTGATGTCGACGCCCTCGTACTCTTCTTCTTCCGAGACGCGGATACCGACGGTCTTCTTGATCACGAACCAGACGATGAAGCTGGTGATGAAGACCCAGGCGAAGATCGAGACAATGCCGATTAGCTGCCATTTGAGCGTTGCATCCGGGTTTGTGAAGCAAACAGCCAGCAGGCCCCAGATACCCACGACGCCGTGCACCGAAATTGCGCCGACAGGATCGTCGATCTTCAGCTTGTCGAGGGTAACGATCGAGCCAACAACCAGCAGGCCGCCCACAGCACCTATCATCATTGCCGCGATGGGCTCAGGTGTCAGCGGTTCCGCCGTAATCGCAACCAGGCCGGCAAGCGCGCCGTTGAGGGCCATCGTCAGGTCGGCTTTACCGAACCAGAAGCGTGACAACAGCAACGCAAAAACAAGGCCGCCGGCTGCCGCCATATTCGTGTTAACGAACACCAGCGCCACCGCATTGGCCTCGCCCACGTCAGATACCTTGAGCTCCGAGCCACCGTTGAAGCCGAACCAGCCTAGCCACAGGATCAGCGTGCCGAGTGCGGCGAGAGGCAGGTTGCTGCCCGGAATCGCGTTCACCTGGCCACCTTTACCGTATTTGCCCTTGCGCGCGCCGAGTAGCAAAACGCCAGCGAGTGCTGCAGCCGCGCCGCACAGATGCACGACACCGGAGCCTGCGAAGTCAAGAAACCGAACAGCATCGTCCACGCCGTTTGTGTTTAGCCAGCCGTTGCCCCATTTCCAGAAGCCCTGAACCGGGTAGATGAAGCCGGTCAGCACAACGCTGAACGCAAAGAACGACCAGAGTTTCATGCGCTCGGCAACGGCACCGGAAACGATGGACATCGCGGTTGCTACGAAGACAACCTGGAAAAAGAAGTCTGACAGGTTCGAATAGTAGGTATCGCCACCGCTTGCGATGACATCCGCTGCCGCGTTGTCGTTGGAGCTCAGTAAGCCGGTGCCGAGCGTTGAAATACTCTGGAAAAGGCCGCCGGAGAAGTCACCCGGATACATGATCGTGTAGCCGCAGAGCATGTACATGATGCAGGCTATTGAATAGAGACCAACGTTCTTCGTCAGGATCTCCGCGGTGTTCTTGGCTCGTACAAGGCCGGCTTCGAGCATCGTGAAGCCCGCTGCCATCCACATGACGAGCGCGCCCATCATGAGAAAATAGAACGTGTCTAGCGCATAGGCTAGTTCAGTAACCTGCGCCGCTATTTGAGTTGTTTCTTCCACAACATTATCCCCTTGTAGTTAAACGGCTTCGCTACCGGTCTCGCCGGTACGAATGCGAATGGCCTGAACAAGTTCGGTGACAAATATCTTGCCGTCGCCGATCTTCCCCGTACGTGCTGTATTGGCGATGGCCTCGATAACCTGCTCGGCGACGTCGTCAGCCACCGCCAGTTCGATTTTCGCCTTTGGTAGAAAGTCCACGACGTACTCCGCGCCACGATAAAGCTCGGTATGGCCGCGCTGCCTGCCGAAGCCTTTTACCTCGGTGACGGTGATGCCCTGAATGCCGATGTCAGCAACAGCCTGTCGTACGTCATCGAGTTTGAAAGGCTTGATGATCGCAGTGATCATTTTCATTACAGATTCCCCTCTTGATTGGAAAAGGGAGCGACCGGGCGGTCACCCCCGCAACAATTACTGCAGGTCGAACGACTTGCCGAGCGTGAAGATCAGTGACTCTTCGTCATCACCCGGAGTGCCGTACAGATCGTCGTTGGCAAGAATCAACGCGACGCCGACATCCATGTCTGCAACGGTTGTGCCGTAGCCGAGCTCGAGGTATTCACCTTCGAAATCCTGGGAGAATCCGGCGTATGTGCCGTAGAAGCCGTCTTTTTCCAGGGTCAATGCGTAGTAGGTGTAGTCAGCCGTCGGTCCGGTGAAGTTTTCGTATTCGCCGATCGCGATGTCCAGGGAAAGGGGTCCGTAGCTGCCGCCCAGATTGATTTCCTGGTAGGTGTCATCGAAATCTCCGGTGTAGTAGTAGCCAGTAAAGCCGACGCTATAGCCGAAGTCCTCGACTTCGCCGCCATAGCCAAAGTAGCCATCAACCTCGAGGCCGTCGCCAACGTCGGCAGCCCAGGTGCCGGCGTAGAAGCCACCCTGTTCATAGTCGACTCCGCCGCTTGCTGACGAGTTCTTTTGCAGTAGTCCGCGGTAGTGGTATTCACTTGCGTAGCCGACATTGGCCGACCACTGGGCGTTTGCCAGTCCGCTTGAAAGAAGTGCGATAGCGATAAACGCCGTTTTTCTGATGTTCATCTCAAATTGCTCCCGATTAAAAGTGAGGCCAGGGTGGCCGGTTTCGCACTGTATGGAGCAGTTTGCGTGCCAGTTCTGATAAGTCTTTGTAGAACAGCGGCTTAACAATTTCGGGCGATCGCGCTTGCACCGTCCTGGTGCAGAAAAAAACAGTCTTGCCCCAAATTGGGGAGCAAGCGCCGTTTCTACCGCGTGATGTCGCAAATGCAGCTGGTGTTTTTGGCCGACGTCAGGTATCAAACCGCTATGAGTGATGAATCAATCGAAAACCTGGCAAAAAAACTCGTGGACTCGGTCCCGGAGGGTTTGCGTTCCGTCCGCGACGATCTCGAAAACAACTTCCGATCCGTGCTGCGGTCTTCTTTGAGCAAGCTCGACCTGGTAACCCGGGAGGAGTTCGAGGTGCAGGAGGCAGTGCTGCTGCGCACACGGGAAAAGCTCGAGGCGCTTGAGGCGAAGCTTGCGGCCGCCGAAAAGAACACGACCTGAGGTAAGACAGCGCGCGATCCGGGCCATGGAGGGCCGCCACAATGAGTCTCGCCATCCTGCATTGCCGCGGTCAACGTGGCATCGAGGCGCCGCCCGTGACTATCGAGGTCTTTCTGTCGGGCGGATTGCCGGCGTTCACGATCGTTGGCATGGCGGAAACAGCGGTGCGCGAAAGCAAGGACCGCGTGCGTGGCGCATTGATCAGTTCCGGCTTCGACTTTCCTCAACAACGCATAACGATCAGCCTCGGCCCTGCCGATATGCCCAAAGCGGGTGGCCGTTACGACCTTGCCATAGCGCTGGGCATTCTCGCCGCACGCAAACAGTTTTCGGTCGATGCGCTGGGGACGCTGGAGTTCTATGGCGAACTCGCGCTGAGCGGCGAATTGCGCCCGGTCCCCGGGATACTGCCAGCGGCGCTAAGTGCGCGCGAGTCGCGGCGAGCTATCGTTGTGCCGGTCGAAAACCGGACCGAGGCGGCCGTTGCGGGCACTGACGTCTATCCCGCCGGGTCCTTGCTCGAAGTTACCGCGCACCTTGCGGGACGCAAGACCATCGAGCCTTTTGCACAATTACCTGACAGCCATTCCCCGGCGCCTTCGAACGATCTTGCTGACGTCAAAGGCCAGTCTCGTGCCAAACGGGCACTGGAGATTGCGGCGGCGGGTGGACACAACCTGCTGTTCATAGGTCCTCCCGGGACGGGCAAGAGCATGCTGGCACGTCGCCTTCCCGGCCTGCTGCCGTCATTGAGCCAGGCCGAAGCAATAGAGACAGCGGCAATCGACTCGGTGCTCGGCAGACCACTGGTCGCTGCACGCTGGCGCCGCCGCCCATTTCGTGCCCCTCATCACACAGCAACGGCACCGGCGCTCGTTGGTGGCGGCAAAGGACCGCGGCCTGGCGAGGTGTCGCGGGCACATAACGGCGTGCTATTCCTTGACGAGTTACCGGAGTTCAAACGCAACGTGCTGGAAGTACTGCGTGAGCCCATGGAAACAGGCGTCATCACCATTTCCCGGGCCAGCGGTCAGGCTGATTTCCCTGCCAGGTTTCAGCTGGTGGCGGCGATGAATCCTTGTCCCTGCGGCTACCTTGGCGACGAGCGGGCAGACTGCCGCTGCAGCGCTGATCGAGTGGCCGGCTACCGTGGCAAGATCTCCGGGCCACTGCTTGACCGAATCGACCTGCATGTCGAGTTGGCGCGTCCCCCGGCCCGTGCGCTGCGTCCGAATAACGCCCCCGGCGAGACGAGTGTCGACGTTGCGGTGCGAGTCACGCACGCCTGGCAACTGCAGATGCAGCGCGCCGCCGTTAGCAACGCGCGCCTCGAGGGCCGCGCACTTTATGAGCACTGCGTAATGGACGAACAGTGCTGGACGCTTCTGGAAGGTGCGGCTGAGCAATTCAACCTGTCGGCGCGCGCCCACCAGCGAATACTGCGTGTAGCGCGAACGATCGCCGATCTCGCGGGCGCAGAATGCATAACGCCCCCGCACGTTGCGGAGGCGTTATCGTTGCGTTGCCTGGACCGACGGCTTTAGAGACTTGCGTATCGGTTCGTCTTACTGCGATTCGGCGGCCATGTACTCCACGGCTGCCGCTACTTCGTCGTCGGAAAGGTCCACGCGGCCGCCTTTCGCGGGCATGTAGCCGGCAGACCCGCTGTAGCCCTCGATCGCATGTTTCGTCAGCGTATCCATGCCCTGCGCGATACGCGGAGCCCAGGCTTCCGCGCTACCGACGATGGGCGCGCCGCCGACCCCGCCCGCGTGGCAAGCAAGGCAGGCCGAGTTGTAAACCTGCGGGCCCGATAATGCAGCGGCGACCGGCTCTGGCTCAGGCGCAGCGGTAACCGAGTGCGCCGGCTCCGCGTGTGACTCGCCCGGCCGGTAAACCTGCCCAACCGGTCGAATACGTTCCACAACCGCCTGACGATATTCTTCGGTATCGCGTGTATAGACGCCCTGCGTCAGGTCCGCCCACTTCATGGCAAGCACGAGGATCGCAAGCGCCACGGCGGCAAGTACGCCGATGACGAGGGAGTACATGTCAAAAAATTTCTGGTCCCGACTCAAGTCACTGCTCCGGAGTTTCTAAGTTTGGTTTGGCCGTGCGAAGAGCCCGGCGGAGGCCGGCGATTATAGCTCATCAGCGCGCTGGCGCGAGTGTTTCCAGCATGAGCGTCATAAGTTCTTCGGCAAAAACGACGGCCGCGCGGCCCGCCGATGTCTTGTCGGTTTCGTCCCCGACCTCGTAGGTAGCGGACGGAATCCCGTAGCGTCGATACATATAGTTCTTGCTGACGCTGGCACGCTCTCCCGGCCCGGCATCGTTGGTGAACGGATAATCAGCGAGCCTTGGCCCAGCCTTCGCAAACCATGCGTCGAAGAATTCTGGCGGCTCAGTGGGTACCGATGCGTCCTGTGTATAGAACACATTGCGGTCCGTTGAATGAAAGTCGAGGAACACGCGAATACGATTGCCGTCGGCATCGAGCTTGTCGAGCAAGCCGCCAACCAGGAGCGTCTCGGGCTGTTCGAAAATGCCCCAGTCGCGATTCAGGTCGGTACCGCCCAGGTTGTGGCGCCAGTTGCCACCGACAACACCGTCCGGATTCATCAGCGGGATGGCAATGATCTGAAACCGTTCGCGAAAACGCGCCGCAAGCTCGGAGTCGGCGAGCAACGTCTCGACAAATGAAAACATGGCGAACGAGCCAGACACTTCCGGTGGGTGCTGGCGACCGACCAGCAGCAGCACGTCCTGCGCGTCCGGATTGCTGACGAGGTAGTGAATGGCCTGTTCGCCGCGCGAGTAGCCCAGCAGCCGTAATTCCGCATCGGTTCGCTTTGCCGTTCTGGCATTCCACGCGTTGTAGATTGTTGGCGTCACCAGTTCCTGCGCCGCTATCCAGGTTATTTCCTCGTCCAGCGGTACTTCGAAAGTCGCCCGCGTACCCTTCCTGGAGACTTCGACGCGGCTGGCGTCGACCGGCTGCCAGTTGAGCCCGTCAGTGCTGACTTTCGGCACGTACCGATGACGGCCGCCGAAATACTGCAGGGACACGATTGCTGTCGCATCTGCAGGAGCCACGATCTTGAACGCAAACCAGGGGCTGGGATTGATGTAGCCATCGTCCTCGGGACGGATCGATAGCTCAACGTGGTTGTCGGAAAGCACTCGACAACGGCCACGCCGCGCCGCGGCGAAGCTGTCGACAACCGTGAAAGTTGCCGCCTCGCAGGGTTCACCGCTCTTGTATGAAGCTATCGGCGTCGCGCAGGCGCCGAGTAAGAGAACAACAATAAAACTCAAAGCGTATCGGTACATTAGTTTCCTCTGCTATCGGAGCGACCAGGCGACCGCCTGCGCGACGTCGTGGCTGCTGGCGCAGGCGAGCGTCCAGCCAAGCATGCCATGGCCGGTGTTCAGAAACAGCCGGTCAATTTTCGAAGGTCCGACCAGCGGGCGCCCGTTGGGCGTCATTGGCCGAAAGCCGCCCCAGCGTTGCTGTCCTTCAGCGCCGTAGTCTGCGGCGAGCGGAGCGATTTCACGCGCCACGTTAAGTAACTCGTCCGTACGGCGGGCGTCGGCAGTATCGTTGAAGCCGAGGAAATCGGCAAAGCCGGAGACCCGCAGATTGCCGTTGATGCGACTGAACACGGCCTTCTTGTGCAATACAGTAATGCTCATCGCCGGCGCCGCGCTGCCAGCCGGGAGCGTTACGCTGTAGCCGCGCACCGGGCAAATGTGCGGATCAATATTGACGGACTTCAAAAGCTGGCCGCTCCATGCGCCCGTGCAAACTACAACCGCGTCGGCGGCGAGCTCGCCCTCATCGGTTTCTACGCATTTCAGCCGCCGCCCCTCCTCAACAAGACCCCTTACATTCACACCCAAACGGAATTCAACGTTGCCGGACGTCTCGAGCATGCGTCGCATGTTGATCGTGAATTTGCGCGAGTCGGCGACGCTGTCCTGGCGAGAATAGGCGGCAGCAAGGAAATTGACCGGCATATCCGCAACCGCCGGCTCCAATTCAATGGTGGCTTCCGGACTCAGAATTTCGGTTTCGCATCCGTAAGCTTGCTTCAATGCAACGCCAGCCTGTGCTTTCCGTAAGGCCCCCTCTGAAGCGAGCAGCACCAGCTTGCCTGCTGCGCGATGCGAAAAATCGAAAGGCAGTCGCTGCCGCAAATCCGTCAACAGCTGTTCGGAACGCATCGCTACTTTCAATACGGCGACGGTGTTTTCCTTCGCCTTGTGCCGCGTGCATTCGGACAGGAAACGCAGGCCCCAGGGAATCAGTCCGGAATGAGCGCGAACGCGACAGGCGAGATCCCGGCCGCCGATGATGCCCGGAATTTTTGCAAGAAAAGCCGGGTTCGCGAGCGCATCCGTGTAGCTGTATGCGAGTTGCCCCGCGTTGCCAAAGCTCGCACCATCCGCTACGTCTGCTTCGCGATCGACCACAGTAACCCGGAAGCCGAGCTCAGAGAGGTAGTAGGCGGTTGTTACTCCGATAACACCAGCACCTATGACGACAACGCGCATACACCTTCCTCTGCAACTCTTCTCCGGAAGATGTTACCGAGCGTTGCACAAGCCTTGCCAATGACCCTTGATGCAACGCCTATAGCCACCGGCTATGAGTTGATCAGCGCTGGAGAAAATCCCTGATAGCAACGCCTACGTGCTGAACAAAACGCTGCGTTGTGAGCGACAACGGGGCCGCGGCAAGGCTGAGGGCCTTGATGTCGAAGTTCAGAGGCGGGCTCAAGGGCAGGGTCCGGACGCGGCTATTGTCACCCGACCGCGCGGTCACCTCGTCGATAACGGTCACACCGGCTCCGCAGGCGACCAGCGTCTTGACGACGTGATAGGTCTCCGACCAGATAACGATATCCAGTTTCGATTCGACCGGTTCGAGGTACTGCGAGAGTGCGCGTCCGAGCGGGCCGCGACCATTGAGGCCGATAAACGGGTGACCACAAAGGTCCTTGGCCTTCAGGGTTTTCTTGCCGCCAAAATCGATGCCGGGCGGCGCCAGCACGACGAAGCGGCTTGTCGCCAGCGTCTCACTGACGATTCCGGGCATCTCCCCTCCATCGAACGCGATGCCGACGTCAACGCGGGATTCGAGCAAGGCCTCAGCCATCTGATCGACGTGCAACGTTTCGATCTCGAACACCGTGTCGTTGTGTTCGTCGCGAAAGGATTTGATCGCATTCGGCAGCACCTCCAGGCCGAAGGCCGGTGTGCAGGCCACGCGAATGCGACCCGAGTTGCCTTCCTTCAGGTTTTCGGCGACGTGTCGCAACCGATCGACATCGCGATAAACGGCGGAGACATGCGCGAACAGGCGGTGAGCTTCGGGGGTGGCAATGAGCTTGCCTTTTACCCGGTCAAACAGCAGATAACCGAGTTGTTGCTCCGCATGCGCAAGGACCTTGGAGACGGACGGCTGCGAGACGTTCAGCATGGCCGCCGCGCTGGTCATCGACCCGGTTGAGTACACCGCGTGAAATACCTCGATCTGTCGCAAACGCATGGCTGCTCTCTCCCGCTTCACAGCTAGTATAACCACAGGTTATGCTGCTCGTATGAATCCAGCCAGACTGAGATTACCGACGATTGTCGTTGCCTTGCTGCTTGTTGCCGCAAACTCGGCCGCCGAGTACCTGAGTGTCAGCGGTCGTGTGCTCGGCGATGCCGATGTGGTGCTCGCCGAGGCGATTGTGTCGATACCGGGCCTTGAAACCGCCGTCGACGCGGACGGCGACTTTTCATTCCGGCTCGAGACGCCGACGACAGTCAGCCTGCGGGTGCAGGCGCCCGGCTATTACCCTTTCATTCACACTTTGCACCGCTCCGACTTTGTCAGCGGTCGCGATGCGCGCCTGCCGGATATTCGCCTGGTGAAAAAAGCGCCCGGCCGGACGCTCTTCATGTTCGCGGGCGATGCCATGCTGAGCCGCCGCTATTTCGAACCGCGTGACGGTGAGCCTGTACTGGTTCGTCAGGACAGCGTGCTGGAAGACGGCAAGAAGTTACTCACGCCGATACGGCCCTACGTAGAGCTTGCCGACTTCGCATCCGTGAACATGGAAACGCAGCTGTCGAGCGCCGGGTTGACCGACCCTGTACCGAAGTCCGTGACCTTTTATTCGCCGGATGAGCTCGCGACGCTGCTGCAGTGGGCAGGCTTCGACTATGTCGCGCTTGGCAACAACCACATGTATGACTATCGAGAGGCAGGCCTTGTTTCCACGTTCGCGGCGCTGGACGAGACGGACCTCGTTTATTCCGGTGCAGGGGCGAACGAAGCGGCGGCGCGCAAGCCTGCCAGCGCTGATATCGGAGGACGCAACTACCATTTGCTGAGCTACGTCGGCTGGGCGGGTACGTTTCGTCCCAGCCAGGTCGCGGAAGCCGATAAAGGTGGCGCGGCGCTCGGCAACACGAAGGTCATCGCCGAAGACCTGGCGGAGCTCCCGGACGAGGCGATCTCGGTCCTGCAGCTGCACGCCGGGCTCGAATACGCGGCAACGCCCGCACTTAGCGAGCAGACAGCGTTGCGACAGGCGATCAAGGACGGTGCAGATATTGCGATCGGCCACCATCCGCATGTGTTGCAAGGGTTCGAGATTGTCGACGATCGCCTGATCGCCTATTCGATGGGCAACTTCCTGTTCGACCAGTATCACTACACGACCCAGCTCGGCATGTTGCTGTATGTCTGGATGGACGGCGACACGCTGCATCGCGCCGAGGCCGTACCGCTGCACGTCAACGGCTATCTACCGACGCCGGCGACGGGACTCATGCGCCACGCGGTGCTGACGCGCCTGGCACGCCTGTCGGGCCCGCGCGTCTGCATGACGCCGAGCGGCTTTCATGCCGTCATTGAGGCGTGCAGTGGCGAGAGCAAGGCCAGCAATACGGCTGTGATTCCAGGTGCTGCCGGTCGGGCACCGATACACGTGCGAAATCTTGGTGCGTCGCCGCTGCTTCCCGTAACAATTGATGCGGTTGACCAGCCGTACCGTCTTGGCATCGACCTGCTGCGCCGCGGTGATTTTGAATATGCACGCCTGTTCGGGGCGCACGATCGAACGTGGATCGAGGGCCGTAACGCGTCGCTGAAAACCGGCGACAATAATCGTCTCGAAGTACGCATGCCGGCCGGCGGGGTGCCGGTTCGCACGGGTCTGAAGGTGTTCGAGCGCGTTTTTTCACTATCCAGTCCGGCGACCGTCAGCGGACGCCTCCGCGTCGAGGGAAAAGCGAGGGTTCGCTTCCTGCTGCAGCGCCGCCGGGCAAACGACACGCTTGAAGATGCGTTGACGGATGGCCCGATCACCGAGATCGGCGTCTGGGAGGGATCGACAGACGGTTGGACAACGTTCTCTTTCGACTACAACCAGCCGCGGGTCGCGACCCGGTCGGTGCGATTGCTCATGGAGTTCACCGATCTCAGCGACGATAAGTCGGGCGTCACGGCATCGCTGGATGACCTCGCCTGGGTTGAATGGCAGACGCCATGGATAAGCCCTGGCGACGTCAACGACGTGCCGATATTCGCGACGCACATTATGTTGCAAGCGCAACCAAAACCTTGATTCGGAAGCGCATGTTTCTGCTAGACTAAAATCAAAATAAATGGTCATAGCCAGCGGTTATGCGAGCCCGGCACGTTGTTATTGGCGGGGCTGCGAGCGTGTTGGTAGCTTGAACCAGATGTCGGCGCAGGCCGATAGACAATAATCGGCTAGAGCCGATAGACAATAGAAAGAGGGGAAGTCATGTTCCGATCGCTATCACGAACCGTGGGCGGCCAAATCCGGCTGTTTGCTGCGAGCTTAATCGCCATATCTTTCGCCATGCCTGCCGTTGCGCAGGACGACGACGAAAAGATTGAAGAGATCACCGTTACCGGGTCACAGATCAAGGGCGCGGGTATTTCCGACGCACTGGCTGTATCGGTGATTGAGGCCGTCGAGATCGAGGCGATGGGTATCAGCTCCGGTGACGAGCTATTGGACTCAATGCCGGAGGTCGGCCAGAACTTCTTCAACGAGGCAGAAGGGCATGCCGGCGGCGTGAATGCGGTGCGTGGCGATGTTGGGGCCTTCAACCTGCGAAACATGGGTACGGGCAACACGCTGGTGCTGCTCAACGGACGTCGCATGGTCAACTCTGCGGGTTACCAGACCGAAGAGATTGGCGGCTCTTTCGTGCCGGTGAACTCGGCCAACTCCAATGCGATGCCGGTCTACGGTATCCAGCGCGTGGAAGTGCTGCGCGACGGCGCGTCAGCGATTTACGGCGCAGATGCCGTGGCGGGCGTGGTCAACACGGTCCTCAAGAAAGACCTCGAGGGACTGAGTATCCGGGCACGCATCGATGACTATGAGAACTTTTCTCGCAACGATGAGCGACTCAACCTGGAATGGGGCCGGAATTACAACGACGATCGCACCAATGTTGGTGTGTTCGCAGATTACTATCACCGCGACCGCCTCAATGCGCAGGATGATCCAAAATGGGCAGATGAGAACTACTCAAGGTTTGTTGACCCGGAATGGGAATCTGAATTCGGGGTGAACTACAGTTCGAACTCCGCGTTTCCACAGCTCGAGTTCGAACTAATCAGTAGCTCGGAGGCAGCCCGCTTTCTTAACCTTTATGGTGCTGACGTTGACACACTAAATTCAAGCGGCAGGACGGGTCTGGGCGTCCGGGATCTAACTGACAGCGCGTATGAATTTGTTACCTACCCAACCGGAGATGCACGCTGCGAATGGGTCATCAACGCCAACGTATGTGGCGCGCCGGATACGTCCGGGAACTACCTCTATAACAAGAACATGTTCAAGGATGTCAGTTCCGACCTGGACCGTTACAACCTGATGCTCTACATCAATCACGAGATGGACAACGGTGTTGAGTCATTTACCGAGTTGTCGTGGTACGAAGCGAAATCCAACTTCAATGCTGATGCCTCCTATCTCAGCATCGGCGCCTCTGATCTGGCGATTGGGCCGGACTACTACTGGAACCCATTCGGAGCCGTCGGCTCGCCGAATCGACTACCCGATACGTTGGGGGATGGCACCACCGTTGCGGCGGCGGGTGCTACCTTGGAAATCGACAATTTCCGCGCCCTCGAAGCGCCGAGAATCTCGATTACCGAAAACAGCATTTATCGAATCCTGCAGGGCTTCCGCGGTAGTGCGGGCGACTGGGATTGGGAGACAGCGCTGGTCGTCTCCGAGGCCAAGCGTAACAACACTACAAAAAACCGTATCTCCAATACCCTTTTGCAGGAGCTTTTGCTGTCCCCGTCGCCGGATACCTACAACATTTTCGCCGGCGAACAAGGAGACCTTGAAGGCCTTCGGCCGGCGCTGATCGATGTCTACCGCGTAGACAAGAGCGATCTCAAAATGATCGATCTGAAATTTACGAATGCCGAGCTGTTCCAGATGTCGGCAGGCCCCGTGGGTTTCCTCGTCGGTATGGAATTTCGGGTTGAGTCTTTCGACGATAATCGTGACCCGCGACTCGATGGCAGCCTCACGTATACCTCTTACGAGGGCGGGACGTTCCCGATCGTTTCGGACGTGGCGAACTCCAGCCCTACCGCTGACAACAGCGGTAGCCGGAATGTGTCCTCCCTCTTTACCGAGTTTGCCATACCGGTCCTGGAAACCCTGGACGTACAGCTGGCTCTCCGTTACGAGGATTTCTCGGATGTCGGCGATACCACGGTCGGCAAGTTCGCGTTTGGCTGGCGCCCTGTAGAGCCGTTGTTGATTCGCGGTTCCTGGTCCGAGGCTTTCCGAGCCCCCAACCTCATCACTGTCAATGAGGCACTGGTGGTACGTCAGAACACTCGCATCGACAGTGTTTGCGATTATGTCGAAGCAGAAACGGGTGCCAACCTGGATACGGACTGCACGCCGAGTGTGCAGCGTCGCGCCAGCGGCAGCTCGACGTTACGGCCAGAGGAATCAACAAACACTTCGTTCGGCGTGGTGTGGGACGCAACGGAGGATCTGACGTTCACGTTTGATTACTGGACCATCGAGAAAGAGGACAGCATTGGTCTGTTCGGTGCGAACAACCACTCAGTCTACGACTTGTTGTTACGCCTGCGGGCAGGTACCAGCGACTGTACTCAGACCTTCAACCCGGCGCTGGGGCGAGACGACATCGATACCGATGACATCCCGTTCTATCTTGCAGCAGGCGTCTGTCCGGGCGGCGACGTTGATTTCGTAAACGATACCTACACGAATCTCGATACCCGTACGATCGAAGGCTACGATGTCGGCGTCTACTATGGCACTGAAACCAGTATTGGTAACTTCGACGTCAAGTTTGTCGGCACGTTCTACGACACGTACACGCAGCTAGGCAGTTCGGGTATCGCCCAGGAAACGCAGGCGGCGCTGGACAGTGGCGAGTTGCCGGACACGATCGCGTTGCGAGGCTATGGTGACTTACTGCTGCGCGAAGGCAACATGGAAGAGAAGATGAACGCCAGTGTGCGCTGGTCGAAGGGCGACTGGGGCGCGTATGTCTCGATGCTCCGACTCGGTAAGTTCTACGATGCCGACACGGCGATCACCGTGAATGGTGAGACGGTCAACTGGTGGCTGCCGGCGATGACGACGTACAACGCCAGCGTCGATTACGATCTCGAGGCGTTCGGTACAAACACGCGTGTACGCCTGGGCGTCAACAACCTGACCGACGAGCGCGCACCGCTGTGTGATTGCCGCTTCGGTTACTGGTCGGATGCGCATCGCGACACCGGGCGGTACGTCTACATCGACGCGAAGATGCGGTTCTAACCGTGTCGCTTTTGTTAAGACGAAAAGGGGGCTTTGCCCCCTTTTTGTTGCTGGCTCTGCTGGGCCTTCCGGCCGTTGTCAGCGCCGACGACACGCGCGGCGAGGGACCGCCCGCCAGGGTCCTGTTCGTCGGCAACAGCTTTACCTATTACAACAACAGCCTGCATAAACATTATCGGCAGCTGGTCTGGGCATCGGGCATTCATACGCCGGAGACCGCGCGCTCACGCATAAAGACGATATCCGGCGGGCGTCTTCCCGAGCATGCCGGCGGCTTCGAGAACGTCCTTTCTGCCGAGGATTGGGACGTCGTCGTCATGCAGGGCCACAGCCTCGGGCCCATCAGCGAAGACACCGCCGAGCCGTTTCGAGAGGCGGCGCGCGAGTTTGCAGGCTTCGCTCGCAAGCAGGGCACGCGCCCGGTGTTCTTCATGACCTGGGCATACACCGGCAATCCCGAAATGACGGCGCTGCTCGACAAGGCCTATACCGATATCGGCCGCGAGCTGGATGCCGAGGTCGTGCCCGTAGGACTGGCGTTCGCCAAGGTAACAAGCGAACGACCGGATATTTCGCTTCGTACCGAGGATGCACGGCATCCGTCGCGGGCGGGCACTTACCTCGCCGCCTGTACCTTTTTCGCCGCGCTGTACCAGCAAACGCCCGAAGGGCTCGATTACGACGCCGGCCTTGGCGAAGAGACCGCTTTGTACCTTCAAAAGGTGGCGTGGCAGACGGTACAGGGCTACAAGCATCGCGAAGCGGAGTGGGTGTTTTCGAACTGGGCGGGACCCCCGGTGCCGGTAAGAACCTATGTTCCGATGCAGCACGATGCATCAACGCCTGTTGTCATCGTCATGCATGGCGCCAGCCGTGACGCGCCGCGTTACTACGAGGACTGGAAAGTACTTGCCGAGGCCCAGGGCTTCATCGTGGCCGTACCGTACCTGTCGCAGGACAACTTTCCGGGGTCCGCCGCCTACAACCTGGGAAACGTCTTCGATTCTGAGACGGGTAAGCAACGCGCGACAGACGAATGGACTTTTTCGCTGATCGGGCCGCTGTTCGACGAAATTGTGAGCCGAGTCGACGGCGAACAAGAAGACTACGTCTTGTACGGGCACTCCGCCGGCTCGCAGTTCGTGCACCGCTTCATGTTCTACGTGCCCGAGACAAGAGCCAGCAAGTTTATCGCTGCGAACGCCGGTTGGTACATGATGCCGGACTTCAGCATTGACTATCCGTATGGGCTGAGAGATTCAGGCATCAAACAAGACGAAATGCCGGCTATCTTCTCCAAGTCGCTCATACTGCTGCAGGGAAGAGCAGATACCAACGTAAACGCCGACAAACTTCGTAAGTCGCGGGAAGCAGAACGCCAGGGTCCAAATCGCCTGGCGAGAGGGCTTACGATGCATCGTGTGGGCAAGGCGCGCGCCGAAGAACTCGGTGCTCAGTTCAATTGGCAACTGCTGGTCGTCAAAGGCGCCGATCACAATAACGCCAAGATGGCACCTGCGGCGGCAACCCTCATTCAATAAGCGGCGGCCTGATCGGGCGCTGTAACTCTGCTTCTCCCAAGGCCGTTCGCCAGCTGTTCTCAATCAAAAAAGCTAATGTAGTATTTGCTAATTTATGGACATCTAAATTAGCATGTTCTATATTGTGTGGATGCCGGGGATATAAAGGGTGGATCCGATGATAGCCATCAAAGAAGAGCCGACCAAACAAGCGTTTAGCCCACCACCTGCCAGCCAGATGCAAGAACATGCGGCCGGCGCTGCCGATCTGATGAAAGCGCTCGGTAACGAGAGCCGGCTGATGATTCTGTGCCTGCTAACCGAGGGTGAACGCTCTGTCAGCGATCTCAATGAGACCATTCCGCTCAGTCAATCGGCGTTGTCGCAGCAGCTGGCGCGTCTAAGACAGCAGGGTCTCGTAAAGACGCGGCGCGAATCCCAGACCATCTATTACGCGCTGGCGGACGGACCAGCGGATCGCGTGATACATCTCCTGCACGACATCTACTGCGGAACGGCCGACTGCTCGGCTTGAAGCCTATGGAACAGAGGAACATGAACACAAACTCGAACTTCGGATTTGGAAAAACGGTTGAGCTGTCTTTCGATGCTGCACTCGAAACGGTGACGGAAGAACTTGAGAAAGAAGGCTTTGGAGTGCTGTCGGAAATCGACGTTGCGGCGAAAATGAAGGCAAAGCTCGGTAAGGACATGCCGCCCTACAGGATTTTGGGCGCCTGCAATCCTGCGCTAGCCTACCAGGCGATACAGGCAGTCGAAGATATTGGCTTGCTGCTGCCCTGCAACGTTCTCGTTCGCGAAGACGATGAAGGCACCGTGCATGTCGACTTTATGGACCCGCAAAGCGTGTTGTCTCTCGTCGATGATCCGGGCGTCGCGCCGCTGGCAAGCGAGGTTAAGACCAAGCTTGAGCGAGTGCTCGCCGCACTATAGAAATCGGCGACGAGATTCGCAAAGGTCTGTATTCCGTCGTGCATCACTGTCGCCATTCGGTGATTGGCTGATTGGCTGATTGGCTGATTGGCTGAGCTAGCTGATTGGCTGAGCTGGATGCGGCGGCCGGCGGGGCGACTCCCGTCAGGCGTAGGTGTCGACGAATGTGCCGGAGAGCCCCAGAGACTGGTTGACCGCATTAAGGGCCTGCTGGGTTGCGACGAACAGACCTTTTACAAGTCCACCCTCATCGTCTTTACCCGCAAGAAAATCACGCACGAGATTACCGCGCCGCTGCAGGTTTGATGTGAATTCACGGCGATCGACGGATGTGAAGTCGCCTCGCAGACGGGCGTTGCTCGATGCGTCCAGTTTGAGGCCCAGTACATTCACTTCGCTCTCAACGCCAAATGCAGTACGCAGCGCCGTCTCGAGCGGTCCGCGAAACAGGGACGCATTGTCGCCTTTGCCGGCGAAAGTCGAATTAGAGAAAACCCGATTGAGTTGCTCGAATACGGCATTCGTTGCGTCCGCAATCTCGTAGCTCTTACGGCGCGAGATGCCGCGAGACACCGCCTCTGGGTCTACGCGGCCTTCGGGAATCCTGAGCGCGCCGAACAGGCCCGTGCCGTTGCTATCAAGAGTCAACACCGAGGTCGCTTCATTCGCCTCAATCAAGACTTGTTGCGACGCGCTATCAAACGTCGC
>RCNE010000734.1_pt1 | contig 17467 bp, 18 predicted proteins | sample 2041361 | NCBI WGS metagenome assembly RCNE01 (sample SAMN09708229, study PRJNA481090) | Marine sediment metagenome, whole genome shotgun sequencing project.
CTGTCGTACCGACCACTGTCGTACCGACCACTGTCGTACCGACCACTGTCGTACCGACCACTGTCGTACCGACCACTGTCGTACCGACACTGCTGCGACCGTCGGCGACGTTTCCACCAGCCGGCGTCGTTCCGGCCTTCTCCGCCTCCATCGACGAGATCACGGAGGCAACCGCCTCGCGTCTCACCCATTCGTGGCGCGAGGGGTGTCCTGTCTCGCTCGACGAACTCCGCCTTCTCACCCTCACCCACTGGAATTACGCCGGAACAACCGGCACGGGCGAACTCATCGTGCGGGCAGATTTCGCTCGTGAAGTTGTTGATGTATTCAACACGCTCTATGACGTCAGGTTTCCGATTGAACGGATGGAACTCGTCGACGAATACAACGGTAACGACGACCTCTCGATGGCGGCCAACAACACCTCTGCATTCAACTGCCGTGAGGTCGCGTGGAAGCCAGGGGTCTGGTCGAACCACGCATTCGGCACAGCGATCGACGTGAACCCTCTGGTCAATCCGTATGTGTCGACGTCGCGAGTGCTGCCGCCTGAAGGTGCTGCGTTCGCCGACCGCAGTATCGAGACTCTCGGAGGCCTGTATCCGGGTGACATCGCGACTGCAGCGTTCGCCGAGATCGGCTGGGTCTGGGGCGGCACCTGGTCATCGGCCAAAGACTGGCAGCACTTCTCCGCGTCAGGCGGGTAGAGGGGCCCGGCTTACGGCAGAATCGTGTGCCGAAGCTGACGAAGTGAATGGTCAGCGAGGACAAGCGCGACCATTGCGTCGACCATGGGCACAGCGCGAGGCAGGACACATGGGTCGTGACGCCCCTTGGCCTCGAGAGTTGTTGGTTCGCCGTCGGTCGTCACCGTTGTTTGCGCCGATGAGATCGTTGCCGTTGGTTTGAACGCCGTTCGTAGGAGGAGCGGTTGTCCATTACTAATGCCACCTTGCACACCGCCCGAGTGGTTCGTGAGCGTGATGGGGACGCCGTCGGCGCCGGGCGCGAAGGCGTCATTATGTGTCGTTCCGGTCATGGTCACCGCAGCAAAGCCACTCCCAACTTCAAAACCCTTCGTTGCTGGCAGCGACATCAGTGCTTTCGCGAGGTCGGCCTCGAGTCGGTCGAAGACGGGCTCTCCAAGACCTGCGGGCACATTTCTCACAACGGTCCGCACAGCTCCGCCGAGCGAATCGCCGTCGCGTCGTGCCTGCTCGATTGCTTCGGTCATGCGGTCTGATGCAATCGCATCAGGACACCGAGTCGGATGCGCCTCGACATCGGAGCGTGTGACCGCACCAGGCTCGACGCTGGCCGTGATGTCATGGATCTGATCGACCCACGAGACGATTTCTACTCCGTTGTCCGCACGGCCGGTCTGCGCGGTCAGGGCGTCCAACAGCTGCATGGCGATTGCACCTGCAGCCACTCGCCCGATCGTTTCACGAGCGCTCGAGCGACCGCCACCGGCGATCGACCGATGGCCGAACTTCGCGTTGTAGGTGAAATCGGCGTGTGAGGGTCGGTAGACATCTCGAAGATGGTCGTAGGCACCCGAGCGAGCGTCCTTGTTCCGGACGAGCATCGCGAGTGGAGCACCAGTTGATCGTCCGTCTTCGATACCAGAAAGCACCTCGACGAGGTCAGCTTCGTCGCGTTGTGTGGTCAACCGGCTCTGCCCCGGTCGCCTTCGGTCGAGTTCGAGCTGCACGCGGTCTAGATCGATCGCGAGCCGAGCCGGAAGCCCATCGATGACGACACCCACAGCACCGCCGTGGCTTTCGCCGAACGTCGAGATTTGAAACGTGTGTCCGAAGCTGTTTCCCACAACGCCAGCGTACCGGCAGCTATACGCCGCTTCGCTCTGGTCCTTATGCTCCGCTTCGCTCCGTTCCTTATGCTCCGCTTCGCTCCGTTCCTTATGCTCCGCTTCGCTCCGTTGCCAACGCGCTCATGGCTCGGCTGCGCATGTCGCTGGTGACAACAGGCGCTGGCCGCTCCGGTTGTGGAGCAGCAACAACAGCCTTCGCCGACAGCGACTGCAGGATGTGCGTCAGGAGCTGCACGAGCGTGTCGAGCGCTGTTTCGCTGTTGCGCGCATCGGTGCGAACAATCGGCACGTCAGGCGCGAGATCGAGCGCCTCGCGAATGTCCTCGACGGAGTGTTGCGGTGCGCCGTCGAACTGGTTCATACCAATCACGAACGGAACCCCACGCTGCTCGAAGAAGTCGATGGAATTGAAACATTCGTCGAGTCGTCGCGTATCGACCAGAATCAAGGCACCAAGTGCCCCGGCGGTGATGTCATTCCACATAAACCCGAACCGGTCTTGTCCAGGTGTGCCAAACACATACAACACGAGACCCTGATCAACCGTGATCTTTCCAAAGTCCATGGCGACCGTTGTGCTCGTCTTTTGTTGCACAAATGTTGCAACGTCGACCCCGGACGCTGCGCTTGTCATCTTTCCCTCTGTACGCAGGGGAGCGATCTCGGAAACAGCGCTGACAAATGTGGTCTTGCCCACACCAAATCCGCCCGAGATCACGACCTTGGCCGAAACAGGTCGGGTCTGACTATCGGTTTCGGATGCCATCGAGCAGTCTCCTCACAATTGCAATGTCGTCTGAACGTGTGGTCTCGAGGACTTCGAGAGTGCCCTCACCCCACAGATCGGCCACCAACACCCGTGCAACCCCTAGAGGCATTGCACATTTTGCCGAGATCTCGGCGATCGAGTTCGGCGTCTTACACAACGAGTAGATGGCGGCCAGATCGCGATCGGTAGGAGCGACGCTCCCCGCGCTGACAGCGATCATGGCCTCGACGGCAAGTTCGCCCGCATCACTTCGCGTGCGACCACCGGTGAGAAGATAGGGGCGCGTAAACGAACCCTCTTCCATCACCCCAGTCTGGTCATCTTCGCTCATTGTCATATTCCTTCGGACGTCCTCCCTTAGACCGTGAGGACGTTCTTGAGTTCGCTGATGAGTTCTGGAGACAGAGCGGCGCCTGCTCGCTCCGCGAGAAGTGTCATTTCGTATGCGACCTGAGCAATATCGGCTCCCGATTGGCACAGGACAGCCAACGAGGAGCCGTGGCCCATCGACATGACAAATAGGTTGCCCATAGTCATTTCGACGACAACCTGGTCGACGACGCCACATCCCAAGCAGACCGCAGCGCCGTTGGTGAGGCTGGTCAGTCCCGCAGCGATTGCGGCGAACTGGTCGACACCCGTCGTGTCGATCCCTGCTGATGAGGCGAGCAGGAGCCCATCAGACGACACGGCAACGGCTTCCCGGACCCCTGCGGTGTCTTGGGCGAAACGCGACAGGAGCCACGCGAAGTTCTGTGCTTCAGGCGAAACGGTCATGAATGGCTCCCAGATGGATTTGTTTGGTGGTCGATCTTCTCGGCGGCCGGGTCGGACGGCACTGCGGAGTCGGGCGTTGGCCCTGCTCCTGCGTCAGATGGTACGGGAGGAGGCGAGAGCGGCGCGGAAGAATCAGACTCAGGGGTCGGTGCCGACGCACGGCCACGGGCAACTGCTGCACGGAAGCTTCGCAGCGAATTGCTGACCTCGGCCGCATCACGTTTTGGTGCAGCTTCAGACTCGTCAGGAGTCGACGTCGAGGGAGCTGTGGCTTTTTCGGCGTTGACGGGCGAACTACGTCGCTTTGGGAATCCAGCTGCGGTGATCTCGGTCGGCGGTGCCACTGGCGTTGCCGGCACCGGAGTAACCGGGTCTGGTGCGGCATGAGTTTCGACGACGAGGGGTACGGCTTCGGCGTCGGCACCCCGCGACCTGCGTCGCTGCGGGAAGCCGGCTGCGGTGACCGACGGGGTTTCGGGTGCGTCGACAACCTCTGTCGGCAGTAACTCAGCAACGGTTTCGACAGGGACTTCCGCGGCAGGCTCGAGCTCGGTGGCAGGTAACGCTTCGGCGACGGGCGCCGAACTGGCCGCCTGGACGCGCTTGGCGACACCTTCCACTGTTCGCTCATCGATCTCGATAGGTGTTGCGGCATCGCTGCTGAGCAGCGAGACGGGAAGATCGATGAAGGCGATCGTGCCGCGGCGCCGGCCCTCACCAGTCGGATCTGCGCTCGCCAGACGAACGGTGATCCCAAGTTCTTGGCTCAGACGTCCCACAACGAAGAGACCCAAGTACGCCGACGGCGCATCAGCGAAGTCAACAGGGTTCTTCAATCGGTCGTTCACCTGCGAGAGCGCGGCAGGATCCATGCCGATGCCTTGATCGACGATTGCGAGGCGATAGTGGCTGGCCGTGTGCTGACCGAGAACCTCGACCGGAGTGTTGGGAGGGGAGAAGCTGCCAGCATTCTCGAGTAGCTCGGCAATGAGATGTGAAAGATCGGTTGCGAGATTGCCCGAGACTGTGGCCGGGTCGATGTCTCCAAGCCGCACCCGTCGGTAGTCCGCGATCTCGGCTGCGGCTGCGCGCAGTACGTCTCGCACGGCGATGGGTTTTGCCCAACGGCGCGGTGTCTGTTCGCCTGCGAGCACCAACAGATTCTCCGCGTTGCGTCGCATACGGGTCGCCAGATGATCGAGTCGAAAGAGGTTCTCCAATGCATCAGCATCTGACTCTTGTCGCTCGAGTTCATCGATGAACTCGAGCTGACGGTTCAACAGGTTCTGGTTTCGGCGCCCAAGACTGACGAATGTGCGAGCGACATTCTGGCGCCGAAGTTTCGCCTGACCCGCTGCGAGGTCGACGGCAGCGTCTTGCATGGTGTTCAGGGAGTGGGCCAAAATTGCGAGCTCGTCATTGGTTTCGACCTCGAAGGGGTCGAGGTCGGGCAACTCTTCGGACGTCCGAGCGGCCTGAACCACTGCAGGGATTCCCTCTTCGGCCGCTGCTTTCGCTTGATCGGATAGCTGCTTGACCGGCGCAGTGATCTGGCCTGCGACGGATCGCACGAGAAAGAAACCGATGACAAGCGATGTGAGGAGAAGCGCAGCCACCACGAACACGAAGATGCTTCGTTGATTCGCTACATCATCGGACACTGCACGAATTTCGGTGAGTGAGCTACCGGCAACGTCGAATGGCTGGCTTGTCTGCACGAGCCAGTTGAAGACCACCGTGGACTCTGGATCAAACACTCGGCGAGCAGAGGTAACCGTTCCGTCGCTCTGCTGAATGCCTGGCGAAATCAGCTGGGTATTCAGTCCCGAACCCTCCGACATGAGCTGGGTCGAATCGAAGAGGAAGTCCGGCGAGTGATCGGTGAGAGTGTCCGCGAGGAGTACGGAGAATGAAGAATCGACCAACGATGCTTCGACTGCGTCATCGCCCGCGAGTTCATCGAGTATCAGTTGAACATTCGTGAGGGGCACTCGTACCCGAAGAATCGCACCGCCGCGAGCAGTCGCTGGCGGTTCAGTCCACGTCGCCAACTCGAATGACGGTTCGTGTTCACCGTCATCCACGAACGATCGAAAGCTGAATCCTTCGTTGCGGGTCTGAAGGAACCACGCCACATTGTTGTAATCGTCGAGTGTCGTGGAGTGCGTTGACCCCAGGTTCAAACCGTCCTCGGACACGAGGACAACCTGAACGTTGCTGTTGTCGAGCTCCAGCTCGTCCAATGCGGTGAGCGCGAGGACCTGGGTCCGGCGGGTCACGGGCCCGTCGAGCGCAGCGGAGAGTTCCTCACGCTCGAGATCCAAAAAACCTGCCTCTCGAGCTGCGTTGCTCGACTCGACGACAGACTCTCTGAAGGTCGCTCGACCGTTCAGGCGTTCGACACGATCGAACCACTCTGTGACGTAGTCGGCGAGCTCGCGAGCGGCACGCTCTGAAGATCGGGACACCCCGTCTTCCACGACCTGCTTCGTCAAGATTTCTTCGGCCGACTCGACGGCGTCTGACGTGCGTTGCTCAATCACAAAGATGCCAATGATCGAAATCACTCCGAGGAGCAGCAACGGCAACAGCAGTACCGGAAGCACGCGGCGAAGAATCTTCGCACGAATTGACTGGGCCTTGACGCTCTCGCGGTCTTTCGCCGCGGTCGTCCGACCGAGTTTCAGCTTCGCCATCGCAGTGGCCCCTAACACATCCAGAGAGTCGTCTTCACTGTGTAGGTCGGACAGTCACCCCGGTGACCTATAGGTCTTTCGAACCTTGGCGGTTTTGGGCGATCGGCGCGTTCGGACGATCTCAGAGATCCAGCAGGGCTTGTTCGACGACCTCGGTGAGCGCAGGATGGATGTAGAGCTGCCTGTGGGCCATCTCATCAACGGTCAGACCAAAACTCATGCCCTGAATCAGCTGTTGGATCAGTGTCGCAGCATGTGGACCGATGATGTGTGCTCCGAGCAACAACCTGGAGTCGGAATCTGCAATGAGCTTGCACACGCTCGTTGTGTCCTCCATCGCCCAGCCATATGCGGCAGCACCGAAGGGGTGCACCGTGGTCACGATGTTGTGACCCGCTTCCCTGGCCTCAGGTTCGGTCAGCCCGACGGCGGCGACCTGGGGGTGTCCGAATACTGCATGTGGTGTCAGGGTGCGATCGATCTGGTGAAGATCTTCCGGGTGGGCCAGATTGTGTGCCACAACGCGGGCGTCGGCATTTGCCGTGTGTTTTAACTGCGCGGGGTTCGTGATGTCTCCGAGCGCCCAGATGTCAGGATGTGCGGTGCGCAAACTTCCATCCGTGATGACATAACCCTCTTCATCGAGTTCGACACCGGTCGACTCGACCCCCAGCTCATCTCCGTTAGGCACGCGACCAATAGCGACGAGAAGTGCGTCACCAGAGACCGTTGTCGTCTCGCCGTCCTCGACCATCGTCGCGGTGATCGTGTCACCGTCTTGCTGCATCGAGACCAGATCGACGTTGGTGCGAACGTCGAATTTCTTCGAGTACGCCTCGGTGAACCGGGTAGAGATATCGGGGTCCTCGCGACGAAGCATGACCGAGCTGCGGTTGAGGATTGTTACCCGTGAACCGAGCGAACCAAAAACATTGCCCAGTTCTGACGCGATGTATCCGCCGCCTAACACAAGGAGATGTTCGGGCAGCGCATCGAGCCGCATGATCGTGTCTGACGTGTGATACCGAACATTCGACTCCGTGACCACTGGGGGCACGAACACGCGAGCGCCCGCGGCCAGAACGACCTTGTCGGCGGCCACGACTTCTGTGGACCCGTCGGCCATTGCCACCTCGAGGGTCTTGTCGCCTGTGAAGCGCCCAGAGCCCTTGAACACGGTGACGTTTTCCTGCTCGACCGACCGGTAGTGCTCGCCACCTTGGGAAATGGGGTCGATACGCGCAAATACTCGGTCGCGGATTGCAGGCCAGTCAGCGTGGCTGAACGAGGTGTGTACCCCCAAGGACGGACCGACCTCGGCCGCATTGTGTGCCATCTCGGCGGCGTAGACGAACATCTTCGAGGGGATACACCCCACGTTTAGACACGTGCCACCAAACGCACCTCGCTCGACAATGGCGACGTGTTTGTCGTCGAAGTCGGGGGTCAAGATCGAGTTTCCTGATCCAGTTCCGATAATCAGGAGGTCAAAGTGGTTCATCGTGCAGCTTTCAAGTCAGCGAAATCAGTGAATACGGCGAATTAGAGCGGAGGTGTCCGAACGGCCCTCGCCCGACGCCTGGAGCTCGTCGTAGAAGCCTGCGACAAGCGTCGCGACAGGTGTAGGTGCGCCCAGCCGATTCGCCTCGGCGAGGGCGATACCAAGATCCTTGATCATCCACTCGATGGCGAAGCCGAAGTCGAACGAATCGGCGACCATGGTCGCCCCCCGGTTGGACATTTGCCAGGAACCAGCCGCGCCGTTGGAGATCGTGGCCAAAACCTTGTCCATGTCGAGTCCGGCGGACATTCCGAGATTTAGGGCCTCGGACAGGCCTTGAATCGTGCCTGCAATCGCGACCTGGTTGACCATCTTCGTCGTTTGCCCGGACCCGATTGGACCAATCAATGTGCGGGTACCCGAGTACGTCGTCATCAAGGGTTCGACGCGATCGAACGTCGGTTGCTCTCCTCCACACATGATGGTCAACACGCCGTTCTGTGCTCCAGATTCCCCACCAGATACAGGGGCGTCGATGAAGCCAATGCCGAGGTTCGCTGCTGCCTCGCCGATCTCGATCGCAACGGTCGCTGAGGCCGTCGTGTGATCAACCAATACGCCGCCACTACTGAGCCCTGCGAGCGCTCCATCTTCACCAAGGGTCACAGAGCGCACGCTGTCATCGTTGCCAACAATGAGCATGCCCACGTCGGCTCCATCGCAGGCATCGGCGGGCGAGACGGCAAGACGTGCCGCGGGGTGTTCCTCGCAGAATCGCTCTGCAACTGCGCCCGTTCGATTGAATACTGCAACGTCGTGGCCTGCTGCCGCGAGATGGCCAGCCATGGGATATCCCATGGCGCCGAGTCCAATGAATCCAATACGTTTCATCTGCGCAGACTACAGCCCGAGAATGGATGGGATCTGCTCCCATCCTCCTTCCTCGTTCGGAGGGATGATCACATCGGCAAGTGCTTTGATCTCGTCACTTGCATTGCTCGGCACGATCGCAATTGCCGCAGCGCGAAGCATACCGATGTCGTTGTGTGCGTCTCCTACTGCAGCGACGCGCGAGAGCTCGATACCATGCCGTGCACACCATGCTGCGATCCCGGTCTGCTTGTCCACCTCGTGGGCTTGGATCATCAGCCCGTGGTCACCCTCAAAGTGTGAAACCGCAACGATGGCGGTTGCGAGTTTCTCGGAGTTGATCGTGGTCGCTATCGGGTCCAGCAGCGACCGTGGATATCCGAACGCACCGAATCCAATTGTTGCCGCCGACCGTACGGCCTCGCTCACCGACGGAACCGAGCGCACTCCCGGAGCGTGAGCCAGGTAGTCGTTCCCAGCCGACGGTCGAGGTCCGATAACCATGTCGGATTCTGGGTGGTCGACGTACACGATGGGCTCGAGCCCGAACCATTCGAATATCTCAACGACCTCGAGAGCATGTTCGGTGGTGATCGCGTCGACAAGAAACGACTCCCCGCGAATCGAGTCGCGAGCGAGTGCACCATTCATCAAAATGGCGGGCCGGTCGTCGAGCCCAGCGGGGATGAGACCGCGAAGTGCGCCCTGCGCTCGACGACCCGTGGCGACGACGAATGGCACCGCGCACGAGTCGAGGTGCGCAACCACGTCGAGACTGTTCGGGTGTATCGACATGTCGGGCGCCCAGAAAGTCCCGTCGAGGTCGGTAATCAGTGCTTCCACGGTCATCTAGCGCAGGTTAGGCGTGTGGCACATGTATCGGCGGATTGACGCCACTCAGGCCATGCACGCGACTACCAATGGTGGAATGGAACTCTCTCTCGTGATTATGGCTGCTGGCCTCGGAAGCCGCTTCGGCGGAACCAAACAACTTGTCGAGGTCGGACCCAATGGTGAGGCCTTCCTCGATTTCGCCATCGCCGACGGTCGAGCCGCAGGGTGCAACCAGATCGTCCTGATCATTCGAAGCGACATTGAAGCTGACGTTCGAGCGCACCTCGAGCGTCAATATGATTCTCTGGATGAGTTTGTCCTGGTACGCCAGGACGATTTCGGACCTCGTCGGGACAAACCTTGGGGTACAGCGCACGCTGTTCTGTCAACCGCAGCGGTCGTGCCTGGTTCGTTCATCGTTGTGAATGCCGACGACTACTACGGTCCCTCATCATTTCAGCTCGCTGCTGATGCTCTGATCGACGGTGGCGATGATCTCGGCGCTCTCGTAGCATTCGAGCTACCAAAGACACTTCCTGTCGAAGGTTCGGTCTCTCGGGGTGTCTGCGCTGTTGATGATGCTGGTGAACTGCTGTCGATCACCGAGACCCACGGCATTAGCCGTCACGCCGATGGTGTCATTCGCTCCGACGACCCGGTGGGCGAACATGACGACAGCACTCTCGTGTCGATGAACATGTTTGGGTTCCCGCAATCCCTCTTCGAACACCTCGCCAGCCAATGGGACAGCTTCTACAGCGAGTTCGGTGATGCACCAAAGACCGAATACCTCCTGCCTGACGTCGTCGACCGGCTTCGCGAAAGTGGCGAAATGCGGGTCATGGTACCTCGCTCCCACGAAGAGTGGATCGGCGTCACCAACCCGAACGATCTCGAACCTGCCCGAGCAAAACTCGCGCACCGCTGAATCTCGCCGCGGGATCGGATTCCTCGCCGCGGGATCGGATTCCTCGCTAACACGGCTCGTCGACCGATCTGCGGACTCTGGAAATCAGGTTTCGCGTCGGCGTCTGAGGCGGTCGGACCCTGCGTCGACGCCTGGAAGTTGTGGTTGCATAGCCCCGAGCCGTTCCGCCGCGAGTTCCATCACCATGTCCTCGAGTTCTGACCAGTTATGTGCTCGTGGTCCTTCGAGATGTTGGTTGTACGGCTGCTCGAACACGATTGCGTTGTATCCCGCGGCCCGGAGCTGGACGATGTTGTGGGGTCCGTCATCGATATACACGTCTGCACCCACATCAGGTTTATTGCCAAGAAAACATATATCGCGATACGGAATCCGGTGCTCGTCGAGCCATGACACCGTGTCAGCCACGGCCGATGCATGTCCCCAGTTCACATACAGGCGATGGGTGATGACTCGAATGTGGATACCAGCGTCGGACAAACGCCAGAGCGCGTCTGTCACGCCCTCGATGGGTGGCATGGTTGCGAACAGGCCGTGGTCGGAGACGGCCATGGCGTGAAGGCGTTCGAATCCGCCCGCACGATCGAGATCCCACTCGCGAAAGTCCCACGATCGTTCCAGCGGAAGAGCATCCTCCTCGACACCAAGTTCTTGCGCGACGATCGTTCGAAACGCAGGCGTATAGTCGCCGCACACACCGTCGAGATCAACACCGAAAACAAAAGGCTCCATCTCTCGAGACGGTAGTCGCCAGAGCTCGAAAGAAAGTGGAATACCTTGCGCAAGAAATCGGAAGGCACGGTGGTACAGAGGCCTGGTTTTGTGACCGAGCTGCGAGACAAGGTCAAGGGTCACCGACTTCCGATATTTGCGGCGGCTGTGGCGTTCTTCTCCTTTATTGCACTGATCCCTGCGCTGGCTGCAGCTGTGTCGATTACGGGCCTTGTGGCGGACACCGACGATCTCGTCAGGGAGGCGGAGGCGGCGCTGGAGAATTCGCCGAAACCAACTCGTGACTTTGTCGTCGAACAGATCCGTTCGATAGCGGACGGTTCGTCAACTGGGGCGGGTATCGGAGCTGCGATCGGCATCGGTTTGTCGATCTTCAGCGCTTCAGGGGCTGTCGGCAACCTGATGGAGGCGCTCAACGTCGTTTTCGATCGTCGGGAGAACCGCAACTTCGTGGCGAAACGTCTCACCGCAATCGGGCTGCTGTTCGGAGCGCTGGTCTTGATTGCGTCCATGGTGTTCGCCATGTCGATCGTCCCCGCGCAGCTGAACGACTGGTTCGATTCGGCGTGGGTGCGAGCGCTCGTTACCGCCGGACGATTTGTTGCCCTGGGCGTGCTGATGGTCGCTGGACTGTCGTTGCTGTATCGCGTAGGGCCAGCCCGGGATCTCGACCGTGACCGTGAGCTCATACCCGGAGGGATCACATCGCTGATCACCGTGGGAGCAGCAACCGGGACATTCCTTCTCGTGCTTTTGTCATGGGGGTTTGGAGTGTTCGTCAACAACTTCGGTAGCTACGGAGAAACCTACGGCACACTCGCAACGATCGTCGTGGTGTTGTTGTGGTTGCAGCTCATGGCGCTTGCTGTACTTCTCGGCGCCGAGGTTGATGCCCGGGTGCGACGCGAGCGTGTGCGCAACGCACGAGTCAGCGCTGGGCTCTCTCCGGAGCAACCGTCGCTGCACTGATCGATCACGAGAGCGAGAGAGGTGGCCCTCCTGCTCGCATCGTCACGCTCATCCGCGGGTGAGCCCGTCGAACTTTTGGTATGGAGTGCTCCCAGTGATGCTGCGTTGCTCCGCCCATCAGGAGCAGATCGCCTGAATGCAGCGTGACCCGTTCACCTCCGCCGCCCCGTTGTGGACGGAGATGAAAGGTGCGCGGACCACCGAGACTCACGATCGCCACGAGAGGGTCGACCTCGGTCCGTCCAATTCGATCTGCGTGCCAGGCAACGCTGTCGCTTCCACGTTCGTAGTAGTTGCAGAACAGCCCACCGAACGCCCGGTCGTAGCGCGATGAAAGCTGGCGTCGAATCTCCTCGATGATCTCGGGTACTGCCTCGTGCTCGGCTGCGGTGACTCCGGTGCGCCGTGGCTCGTCATGCCACGTGCCGTACATCAGCCGCCGGCCGCGGGTCCAGCGCATGACCATGTCCAGCTCTCCGAGAAGGGCGTCGGCGCCATGCAGAAATCCCGGTGAATGGTCGATCCAACAGCATGGGTCGAGCATGGTTCGCTCGGATTGCCAGCTCGGCGAGACCCCGGGGTGTTGGGCCCCCAACAGCGTTAAAGGAAAATGTTCCACCACATTACGATACTACGAACAGACGTTCGACATCAGATCTAGTCGATGACCTCGAATGTCAGGCCAGCATGTTCGATAAGCCGCTCCACCAAGCTGTCTCCCAAGGCTGTCGAGGGAGTCCAGAATCCGCCTGGTACATCGGCAGGGTCAAGCGCGAGCAAAGCAATCGCAGCTTCTCCCAACATCTTTGCGGTCGATCCATACCCTGGGTCGCGGTCGCCGGTGACCTTGGTCGTGATTCGAGCGCCCGACGCCGTCGTGCCATAGAACCGGATGTCGTAAAAGCCGGCTTCCTGTGCCTCAGGCGAAGGACCCTCGCCAGGCTTTGGCAACACTTTGTCGGCGAGGATCTTGCGGATTGGGCCGATGCTTGTCGCAGCCATGAAACTCCCCAACCCACCCGAGACGACGCCAGCGCGAGCAGCGCCGAGGGGGCCACTACCGGTCATCATTGCTTCGTCATACAGAAAGTCATCACCCCAGGGGCGCCCGAGGAGCGCATGGCTTCGATGGACGATACGAGTGTTGACCGCCGCCATCACGAATGGTGCGACCCAACGTTCGGAGGCTTCATCCCTCATTGGCAATGTCACATTGGGCTGACGCACGCCAGTTCGCATGCCTGCAGGCGCCAGTGCGTACGGGTTCGTCAACACTCGCCGAAGCGAGCGATCGTTGGAGGCTTCTTCGACCGTGTTCAACATCGACGCGATCGTTCCACCGCTCGCTCCGCCCTTCATTGCCTTCACCCGCATGTTGATCTGCGTGCATGGCTCTCCGAGAAGTTCTTGTGCACGTGACTGGGTGAAGAAGACCCCGAGATCCGAAGGAATCGAGTCGAACCCGCATGCGTGGACGATTCGAGCGCCCGACAACGCAGCACCTTCGTGATGTGCATCGATCATTGTTTGCATCCAGTGAGGCTCGCCGGATAGGTCGCAGTAGTCCGTACCTGCAGCCACGGCAGCGGCCACAAGGGCGGAGCCATACAAGGCGTATGGCCCAACCGTGGAGACGATCACTCGCGTCGATTCCGCGAGCGCAGCGAGGGCAACATCGTCTGCGGCATCGGCAACGACGTGGTCGACCTCGAGGCCGAGCCGCTTTGCGAGCTCATCGAGTTTGCCAGGATTGCGACCAGCGATTGCCCACCGAAGGTCGTCTTGAGAACCATGCCGCTCCTGGAGATACGAACACAAGATTTGACCGACGAAACTTGTTGCGCCGAAGACCACGAGGTCGTATGGCCGCTCAGGGGAGGTAGACATCGTCGCAGTCTATGCGGCGCGCTCGATCGAGGACAGCGCCGTCGCTGCATCGGATGCACCCGACAACGTGCTGTGGGGTATCAGCTAGTTGAGCCAGGGCTGTTCGGGATAGGCCGCCAAGAAGTCCAACATCTGGCCCTGGCGGGCAAGCACTTTCGTCCAGAGTTTCTGCCACTCAAAGGCCCAAAGGTCTGCAGGTTCACATCGGCCGATAATCCAGGCTCCGGCACGCAGTTCGGTCTCGAGCTGTCGTGGCCCCCAACCGGTATACCCAGAGAACACTCGGGCCCGTTCGAGATGGATCACTGGGTCTCGTTCGGTCGCGAGGTCGAGGAGGCCAATACCGTCGTGCATGAAGTGCATATCGGGCGATGCGGGGTCGAGAGGCTCGGCCAACACCAACGCCGTTCCTTGCTCGACGGGTCCGCCAACGAACAGCCGATCTGGGTCGGCAACAGGACCGAAGTCGGGGAGAGCGTCACTGACGAGCATCTCGCTCGGCCGATTCAGCACCAATCCCATCGAACCACCGTCATCGTGCTCGATGACGAATACGACAGTGCGATCAAAGGTCGCGTCATGCATGCCAGGCGAGGCAATGAGAAGCGAGCCGGTGTCGAGCATGGTCCAGTTTGGCCACAGCGCTGCGTCGATCTCTCATCGGGCGAACGAGTTGAACCGTCGTGCGAACTTCAACCGGTTATGACCGGCGGACTGTCACGATGTCAGCAGTGCGGAATGAAGCAACTCGAGTTGACCACGAATCAATGACCAGGCGCTGCGACTCGACGGCAAAGAACGTCGTCAACGGACCTTCTTGCTGATACGCGTCGACGCCCTCGACCTGCTCGACTCGTTGGTTGGCGAGCTCTATTGAAAATGCGGCCATGTGTCCCTTTCATGGGTGAGTGTTCCTCGTGTTGTCAGTGTTGCCAATGTGTCCTGTGAGGCACAAGTGGACAACCCTGTGGACTTCTGTGGAAAACGCGTGCCGGAAACAAGATGACGGATTCCTAAAGAGGGCTAGTGCAACGTTCGACAGGTAACCCAGGGCAGCAGCGTGGCTGTCGGCGGTGGGAGGAATCTGAAAATGGTAGCGTTTTCAACAACAGCAGTCGGAGAGTCGTTGCGGGACCAGCGCGCGGCGTCGGGGCTAACCCTGGGTGAGGCAGCGGGCCGTTGCTCTATTCCTTTGACCTATCTACTCAAGATTGAAGCTGGGTCCAGCGGGCCGACCGCGGAAGTGGTTCGTCAGCTCATTCATCTCTATGACATGCCTGCAGAAGAGTCGACATCGGAACTGGATCTTGAACGTCGAAGACCAGCGCGCAACGAGTGCGAGATCGATTGGGTTCGCTTGGTCAAGACTGCTTCGTTGCGAACCAACCTCGAGCTCCTCGAGGAGCTCGCTGTTGGCATTCGGGCGCTTCGCAGCTTTGGCGAGGCAACACCTGTGATCATGCGCGAGATCGAGGCCGACATCTTCATCTCGTTGCTCGATCTCTCCGATCCGCACTTGCACGTTGACATCATGCGAGCCTTTTCCTTGTCGGCTGTGCAGGTCGATGAATTTCTGTCGGCCTCCGTTCGACGCTCCGAACGGCGCGCGATTCCGACCGACGGAGTCATCGTCGAACGAATTCAGTCCTCACCTGCCGCGTTCTACTGAGCGCGCGCGATGGTGCGCGGTCGTCGTGACACCAAACGAAGCGCTCGCGAATAGGGACCTCTGACCCTGCCCTGGCGACCTCACTTCCGTGTCAATGAACGGTACTGTCGTTGCGTCCCCCCGTGACCTCCCCCGAGACCTGGTCTGCTGATGAGCACAATCAATTCACAAGTTGTGCTCGACTTCTTCGCGCTGCTCCTCGCAGGCGGGCTGATCGGAAGTGTCCTACTCATCGTTCCCCTCACAGCGGGTGACCGTCTTCGCGAAGTGCTCATCGACGGAGCAGCACTCGTCGCGGTCGGCGCCACCATGGGCAGCCTGTATCTGTCGGAGTCAGTCGGTCTTGTTCCTTGTGAACTCTGCTGGTTCCAACGAATCGCCATGTACCCGTTGGCCGTGATTCTCCCGCTTGCCCGGATCCGAAATGATCGGGCCGTCGTGCCGTATGCGCTCGCGCTCGCTCTCGTTGGGCTAACAATCTCGGCGTATCACGTCCAGTTGCAGCTCTTCCCGGATCAATCGTCGTTCTGCGAGGTCGCGAACCCCTGCTCGAACACGCTTGCCAAAGCGTTCGGAACATTCTCGATCCCACAACTCTCCATGGCGTCATTTGTGCTGGTGGTCATCTTGATGACCTCCGCGCTGCGCCAGACCCGAAAGGACACCTGATGTCGAACAACACCAAGCCACAATCCTCGTTCTGGTCATCGCCGTTGCTCTGGATTGCGCTTCTTGTGGGCGGCGCAGCCATTGCGGCCGTGCTGCTCGCCGCACGAGAAGACACACCTGTATCGGCAGCCCTCGAGACGTCGTCCGTTCAGTTGGTGGGCGAGGCGCTACCGCCGTTTTCGGAGCCAGACCCGGCCATTGGGCTTCTGGCCCCCAGCATCGTGGCAACCACCCTCGATGGTGATCGGGTCGAGATCCCCAGTGAAGGATCGGCGCGGGTGATGGGGTTCTTCGCTCATTGGTGCCCACATTGCCAGGAGGAGGTCCCACAGGTGGTCGGATGGCTGTCGACGACAGACCTACCAGCCGGTGTCGAGGTTATTGCAGTGTCCACGTCTGTCACCGAAGACGCCGACAACTACCCACCCTCAGCCTGGTTTAAACGAACCGAATGGCCGACCACGGTGCTGCTCGATTCCCCCCAAGGCGAGATCGCCTCGATCCATGGGCTACCCGGTTTTCCGTATTGGGTTGCCGTCGACTCGAGCGGCGAGGTGGTGGCGCGAGTTTCAGGGCGGATCGGCGAGGCGCAGTTTCGTGAACTTTTGGCCGCAGTTACACCAGCTGCCTGAACACACCAACAGCAGAATTTCGCGGGTGTGATTCAATCGAGGATTCGCGCGTGACATTGGTCACAAACACGGGTAGAACAATCCCAGTCGTTCGCATTCAGCGAGCGACGTCACAAGGGAGTGGGCGCACATGTATCTCTATAGTCGCGGATTTCGAATTGTCCGGAATGTCGAAGAGAGTCGTAAGGGCTACGGAGAGATACTCGGGCTTCTTAACGACAATTCGGGAATCGAGATGCACTGCTGGGCAAGCGCGTTCAGCCCAGCGCCGAACACACTCGTGTTCACGACCATGATCGAAAGCCGTCAGGCCGTCATGGACGCCTTTCAAAAGATGGCCACGGTGCCCGAGTATGCCGGTCTCGTGGACAGCCTGCGACCAAATGTGACTCCGCCCGTCGATGCATTCCGCTTGGTACTCAATGCGGAGAAACTGGACATGACCGCTGGCCCGAAACCGGTCGCGAATGTGACGTCGGCCCAGATCGTCGGGGACATCGGCAAGGCGTTTGACTGGGCGCTCGAAATGGCGGACTTTTCGGGAGGACTCACCAACACCGAGGTCGCCGTGACCGTGAACACGGTCGGGCCGGTGGGCCAGATCAATTGGATGGCGGGTGTTGACGACATGGACGCTGTCGATGCAGCAGAGATGGCCCTCTGGAGCGATCCCGGGTACATGGAGAGAATGTCACAGGCA
>RCNE010000736.1_pt1 | contig 17456 bp, 13 predicted proteins | sample 2041361 | NCBI WGS metagenome assembly RCNE01 (sample SAMN09708229, study PRJNA481090) | Marine sediment metagenome, whole genome shotgun sequencing project.
AGCGACACATGGATGTGCTTGAGCGTGTCCCGGTAAGACAATACCCGCCCCAGCGCCCCCACTGCTTAGTTGAGGACGCTCCAGACACACATGTGGACCCTGAAACAATCGTACCGCACATCCATGTGCTCCTTGCGATATACCGTTCATCCTGAACATGGTCCGTGTTACCTTCTCTGCTTGGAAGTTATTTTTAAACCCTTTCGGCTGGTTTACATCTAAAGGTACATGGGAGGAATGCAAGCGGTGACATCGTGGCAGCACGACAAGACAGATTTGTCAGCTACCGAGAAGCAATGGGTCGATAAGGCCCGGGCTGGAGATCAGCTTGCATTTGAGAAGCTTTACCGCAGTCACTGCGACAGGATTTACGGGCTTTGCTGGCGTATGTGTGGCGGTGACAGGGCACTGGCGGAAGATATGGTGCAGGAAGCATTTGTCAGGGCATGGAACAAACTTCACCTTTTCAGGGGTGACAGCAAGTTTGGAACCTGGTTGCACCGCTTGACAGTTAATGTTGTTTTGAGTGATCGCCGCATCCGTGTGAAGCGGTTACAACGTGAACAGACGTTCGGTGATGATATTGAACGTGTACAGGTCGGTGATCGTGATGTGTTTGCCGGTTTGAGGAAGGACCTTGAAGCTGCCATCGCCGGACTGCCTGAAAGAGCCAGAACCGTGCTGATTTTGTTTGACATTGAAGGGTACCAACATAGCGAAATTGCAGAAATGACCGGAATGGCGGTCGGTTCTTCCAAGGCACAGTTACACCGTGCACGGAAGCTGGTCCAGGGCATATTGAAAGACTCTGAAAGTATCTGAAGGATGTTGTGAAAGATATGAAAGAATCAGAATTAACAAACGCTATCGGGTCATTGCCCCGCAGCATGAAACCTCACGAGGATTTGTGGCCTGGTATCAGTGAGCGACTCGAGACGGTTGAGCGGGAGAGCAGTGTGCAATACAAGGCACCCTTCTGGCGTACACCGGCGATTGCCGCCGCCGTTTTACTGTCCCTCGCTACCGGTATTTTTATCGGCCGCGGGATGGATGTGGGTTCAGCCGGTCAAATGTCGGAAACCGTACAGCAATATGCGTTGATGGGTACCGTGAAAGCCACAGAGTTGGAATACCAGGCAGCGTTCAGTGAGTTGGTGCCGCTTGATTACTCGGGTTTACGTCTGCAGGGCGAAGAGCCGGATGCCATGCGGGGTAGCTGGGAGGCATTGTTACAGGCAGAAACGTCGCTGCTGGCCGCTTTGCAGCAATACCCGTCAAACATTTATTTAAATGGAAAATTATTGGATTTAAGATCGCAACAATTACAGTTCGTTAAACGGCTGGCATTGCTCGAACAAAATAACTGGAGAAGGACATGAAAGTGGTCTATTTGAAGATAACAGCGGTTCTATTGATGCTCGCATCGGTCACCGCTTTTGCCGGCAAACCGGTGGATGAAAGTTGGGATATCGATGCGGACGCCCAGATTTCTATCGAAAATATTGCCGGAGAAATTGTAATACAGGGATGGGATCGTAACGAGGCGCGTCTGACCGGTGAACTCGGAAGCAGCGTGGATGAGTTGGAGGTTAGCGCCAGTGACTCCAGTCTCCAGATCACCGTAGACAATCGCAATGAAAGGAATGTTGATAGCACTGATCTGAAGTTGATGGTTCCCAGGGGTGCCAGCATAGATGCCTCTGCCGTCAGTGCGGATATTGAGGTTTCGGGTATGGATAATGAAAAACTGACAGCTTCTTCTGTCAGTGGTAACGTCAGTGTCAGTGCATCAAGCCGGCGGGTTTCGATTGAATCCGTCAGTGGTGATGTTGAGTTTAGCGGCCAGACGGTACGTATTTCTGCTGAATCGGTATCCGGTGACATTGAACTATCCGGTGTCTCAGATGAGGTATCAGCCACCACGGTTTCCGGTGATATGGAGTTACAGGCCGGTCTGCTTGAAAACGGCAAACTTGAAACTGTATCAGGTGACATGACGGTCGCGGCTGAAATATCCGGCAACGGGAAGCTAAGTGCTGAGAGTATGAGTGGTGACGTGACCATTATTTTACCGGCATCCCAGTCCGGTATGTTTAAAGCCCAGAGCTTTAGCGGTCGGATCAGTACAGATTTTGGTTCAGTCGATCATGCAAAACATGGCCCGGGTAGCCACCTGAAATATGTGGCCGGTAACGGTGATGCCGAAGTCCGGATTGAGAGTTTCAGTGGTAATATAAAATTGAAGCACGACTAAAACCCGTTCCGCATTCATTTTTTAAAACCCCGGTCAGAAAAACCGGGGTTTTTTTGTTGATTAAATATTAATATTTGCTACAAATCAGCCGATCATTGCCTCGAATACGGAGTTGTTAAGGCACTCCCCGGGCAGGTACCAGTCACCGCCTTTGTTCCGTAAAAACTTGCAAAAGTCCCTTAATCAGGCACTTGGCTATGCTTGCGTTGTCGCTAAAAAAAGAGTGCTTTTTCAAAAGAATTAATGTAAATTTAACATCTGAGACGACATCTTAAGCCTAAAATAGCAATCTTCCAGATTAGTTATTGTTTTTGTTGTTGTTTTTATTGTTGTTATTTTAGGTAGTATAAAGCCGTCATTAGTTTTTGGGCGTATAAAATCAAGAACTATTGACAAAAAAATTGTTAAATCTAGGAGAAATAGTAATGCAACATAAAAAGCTACTGAGTCTCGCGGTATCTTCCGCACTAGGACTTACAGCATCGTTGATGGTCACAGGAGTTGCTGTGGCACAGGATCAGGATCAGGACGAAAACCAAGAAGACTTATTAGAAGAAGTGATCGTAACCGGTTCACGTATTGCGACAGTAGACGGCTTTGGCCGCACCAGCCCGGTGACTGTAGTCGGTATGGACGAAATTGAGTCTACCGGCCTCACCCGTGTTGAAGATATTTTGAACAGCTTGCCGCAAGTTGAAACCGCGCTGCATTCATTTGATGCCAATGGTATTTCAGGTACTGCGTCAATCGATCTTCGCGGACTCGGCGCTGCCCGCACCCTGGTACTGTTAAACGGTCGTCGTTTGCAACCCGGTGGCGTAAGCACACAATCAGTTGACGTTAACCAGATTCCTTCTGCCATGATCGAGCGTGTCGAAGTGCTGACCGGTGGTGCATCAGCCACTTACGGTGCTGACGCTGTAGCAGGTGTTGTTAACTTCATCCTGCGCCGTGTAACCGGCGTTGAAATCAGTGCCGGTATCAGTGGTTACCAGCACGACAATAACAACAAATACCTCACGGGACTGATGGATCAAAAAGGTTTCGAATATCCTACAGGCGGTTCCGGTATTGATGGGCAGGCCTATAACATTGAGGTTATTATCGGTGGTGATTTTGCTGATGGCAGAGGTAATGCGACTGTTTGGGGAACCTGGCGTAGTAACCAAGAGCTCCTTCAATCAGAGCGCGATTACTCAAGCTGTGCGCTGAACGGTGCCGGTACAGTTTGTGGTGGTTCTGCCAACGCAATCGTTCCTAACTTTTTCATAGCCCCGGCAGTTGATGGTGTATCTGATTACAGTCGATCAGAATTCCTTTCTCTGACTTCGGATAGTACCCTTATTCCTGACGATGGCACGAATCGTTACAATTATGCGCCTGTTAACCATTTCATGCGTCCTGATGAGCGTTGGTCAATTGGTGGGATTGTTGATTATGAAATCAATGAACACGCGATCGCTTATTTGGAAGGAAACTTTGCAAATGATCGTACTTTTGGCCAGATCGCAGAGTCAGGTACCTTCTTCGCTACTGAATACTTCCTTCCGCTGGACAACAGCGTATTCTCAGAAGGTTTCCGTGATTCGCTAACTGACATTTGGCCGGACGCTGATGAATTTGGTGTCTACATCGGTAAACGTAATGTTGAAGGTGGACCTCGTCGCCAGGACTTTGACCATAGTGGTTTCCGTATTGTCACCGGTCTCAAAGGTTCTATTAACGACGATTGGGACTATGATGTCTCTTATCTGTATGGCTCGACATCTTCCAGCCAGGCTTACCAGAATGACATGTTGACCCAAAATATCGGTATTGCGGTTGACGGTGATGCATGTGCTGCCACCGCGGGCTGTATACCTTATGAGGTATTTACCTACCAGGGTGTTACCCAAGAAGCAGCTGCTGCACTTCTTGGCACAGCCATTTCTGTGGGTAAATCCTCTACCGCGATTATCAATGGTTACGTAACCGGTGACACCGGCTGGAATATCGGTAATGCAGATTCCATCATGGTTGCTGGTGGTTTTGAGCATCGTACAGAATCTTACGAACGTATTTCTGACACCACTTTCCAAACAGGTGCGCTTGCTGGTCAGGGTGGACCGACACCGAGCATAAGTGGTAGCTACAACGTTAAAGAGTTTTTTGCCGAAGGCAACATTCCATTACTCACTAACGTGAAGGGTGCCCAGGCGCTTAACCTTGATCTCGCTTACCGTTATTCAGATTACAGCACCAGTGGTGGAAGCAGCACATACCGTGCCGGTTTCAACTGGCAGCCTATTGATCTGTTAAGTGTTCGTGTTGGTTACAATCGCGCTGTTCGTGCTCCGAACGTAGGCGAACTGTTCGCGGCTCAGTCACTCGGTTTGTGGACTGGTGTTGATCCTTGTGCCGGACCAACTCCGGTTCAGACAGCAGCACAATGTGCCAATAGTGGTGTTACACCTGCTCAGTATGGCAACGTCAATATCAGTCCTGCAGGGCAGTACAACGGACTATTCGGTGGTAACCCGTTACTCGATCCTGAAGTTGCCGATACCTGGACTGCTGGTATCATAATCAACCCAATGGATACCATGACGATTTCCGTCGATTACTGGCAAATCAAAATTGAAGACTCCATCAGTAACGTTGGTGCCACTACAATTCTTGATCAATGTGGTCTATTTGGTCAATTGTGTGACCAGGTTATCCGTAATCAAAGTGGTAACCTTTGGCAGGGTACAAATGGTTTTGTACAAGATACTACGTTGAACATCGGTTCAAACAAATGGGAAGGTGTCGATCTTGCCTTTAATTGGGCTACCGATGGCTTGGGTGGTACCTGGACTACCAATATGATTGGTACCTATATGATGACCAAGGAAACCACGCCACTGGATGAATCCACGACATATGATTGTCAGGGTCTTATCAGTACCCGTTGCTTCCCGTCACCAAAATGGCGTCATACAGCATCACTGCAATATGATTCAAACGAGTGGTGGTCGATTACAGCCAGATGGCGTTTCTTCGACGGTGTTGACTATGATGGTTCAACTGACCAGATTGCACAGGACAATATGTCTGATAATCAGAACTATATTGATTTGAGTGCAAGGTTCCTTTTCTTGGAAAATCATGATATCTCCATTGGTATTAACAACATCTTTGATAAAGAGCCACCAATGGTCGGTGGTAATCTGTCCAACAATGCCAATACGACTGCAGGTTTTTACGACACATTGGGTCGTTACCTGTTCGCACAGGCAACCTTCCGTTTCTAAGTCATAAGAAACAAGCTAGAACTGAAAGCGGGCCATCGGCCCGCTTTCTTTTGGATGATAGAAAAAGTATTCTTGACGTCATTTGATAAAAGGTATTCTGTGCGGCGATGAACAGAAGTCCAGATATAGAGTCACTGTTGAAGCAAGCCGGATATAACCTGTCCGCGATCGATCAGGTTGCGAACTACCTTTACCAGGGCCGCGCTCCCCTGGCACCCGTTTTAAAGGCTTATAAAAAATACCTGTCAAAGAAGCCAGGTGCTGCCAACGCCGCATTCAATTATGCATATTACCTTTCAAAAGATGGACAATTTGAGGCTGCTGTTGACCGCTACCGGCAAGCACTCAGGCTTAACATCGGTACACCCGAGGAAGTGCACCTCAATATCGCAAATATTTACATGGATCATTTGAAAGACAGTGAAAACGCAAAGACCCATTTGCAACAGGCCCTGAAAATAAATGCCGAGTACGCCAACGCGTATTACAACCTGGGCAATCTGTCAGAACAGGAAGGTGACCGGACTGAAGCACGTCGCTGTTTTGAACATTGCCTGAAGTTTGACCCGTCCAACGAGTCTGCGCTCGCGAGACAGGGGGACACCTATGTATTTGTCGACGAACATGATCCGCTGATGGTCAGGCTGGTTAAGGTCGCACTAAACAGCAAAAATAGTGATGTGCATTTCACAGTGGGTCGGGCATATGAGCAACTGTCCCGGTACGATATGGCCTGGCGGCATTTTACCAGGGCCAATCAAATAGACAGGCAAGCCTTTCCTTCTTATAGCCAGGCGGCCACCGAAAATGAATTCCAGCAAATAATCTCCCGGTGCAGCGCTTCCTGGCTTGGCCGTTACAAGGGGCTATCAGAAGAGTCTGTGTTCATATGTGGAATGTTTCGCACCGGGTCTACACTTCTCGAACAGGTGCTGGCCGCACACCCAGGCTTTACCGCCGGAGGTGAAAGCGAATTTTTCCCACGTCTGGTGGCAAAGGAGTTAGGTGACTTTCCTGCAAGTCTTGCGGGAATGACAATCGAAAAATCCAGTGCATGGAAAGATCAACATATCCGGCAACTACGAAAACATTTTGGAGATACAACCAGGGTTACCGACAAGCGTCCTGATAATTTTCTGTACGTCGGGCTTATCAAGGCCGTTTTGTCATCGGCAAAATTCGTGGTGACAGAACGTGACTGGCGGGATGTTGCTACCTCAGTGTATTCAACACGACTTGGGCCAGGACAAACCTACTCGACAGACCTTGAAGATATTCGTCATTACATTCGCAATCAGCAGGAACTCGTAAATCACTGGCAGTCGATACTGGGTGCTGATTTGTTACGTGTTCGTTACGAGGATCTGGTCACAGAACCCCGGAAAACGATAAGCGGTTTGCTGGAGTTCCTTGGAGAGGACTGGGACGAACGATGTTTGTCCTTCAACAAGTTGAAAAATTCTGTTCAGACCGCCAGTGTCTGGCAGGTCAGAGAGCCCCTCCACACCAAGTCGGTGGGCCGGTGGCAGAACTACCAGCAATACTTTGAAAAAGCCTTCGGTGTAGATTCAATTGGCTGAAATCTATCACCCGGCGCCGGGGTGTTACGGGCGTTTAATTATCGTCTTTTTTCTCAGAATCAGGCTCAGGTTTTGGTTCAACCGGAAACTCACCCATTTCCTCAATTGTGACGGTTGCATTCTGCATGTTAGCGTTCTTACGATTTGCATTGATCGTTTGAAGCTGAATCAATAAATTAGGGCTGAACCGGCTGACAGGTAGTGTCTTATCCACCAGTGCCGTAGCGCCATAACCAGCGGCGGCGGCAGTCACGCCACCACCGTCCGCAGGCACAGTGCTTTTAACTGAGTCAAGCAAGGCAGCATTATTATTTGCGAAGCCAGCGCCGAAATTACGGTCGGTTCCACCAAGATCGGTTATCGTCCAATCATCTATATCCGGTTTTAGGGTGCTTGCTGACTGCAGCTCGACACGCTCATCACCTTCCACGTAGGTCATAATGTGTTTGCTAAGGTCTGATTGAAAATCAGGAAAAAATTCCCTGTTTCGATCATATAAACTTGATACCTGGAAGGTCTTTGGGTCCCTGCTATATGTACCGCGGTTGGAATTGACAAATTCGTTGGCATTGTTCTTCAGGGCGCGCCAGACATCTGAACCGGTATAAGCTCTTCTACGTATATTCGGGCCACCGATAATGCCCTGGTACAAACCGTAAATGACCAACGGGTCGTTGTTGTAGTTGTTTTTCAGAATTGTATATTGGATATCGTCGAGACTCAGCGGTACCCCGGCTACTGTCAGGATTTTTTTCGATTTAATGGATTTTTTACCCACTATCATCTTCTTCAGGTTTCGCTTTGGATAAACCTGGATTAGTTCGTTCAGCATGGTGACGTTGTACAGGTTCAACCAGTAAGCCAGTTGTTCATCACGTGAGAAATATTCTAAAGCTGCCTCATCCGGCACTGCCTCAAGACTCTTCTGGATACCTATGAGTGCTTTTTGAGCACCTTCATTGTTATCAAATGTCTCAAAGTAGAACCGGTTGCCCTCATTTGTGGTTGATCTTTTGACACTCATCTTCATCCGCGTACCGGTTGCAGCCTTCCTGGGTGCGGCAACCTCACGGGTTGAGAGTCCAACATCCACGACGGCTAACTTCAGTATGTCGGTCAAATCAGAGTAACTAATTGTGTACTTAGAGTTTTCGTCAAAGCCCTGGAATACCTCTGGTACTTCAGAACTTGCGGCAATAGTTATCTCGCTCACTAGCAAAAGCGCAAAACTGAATAATGCCGTTGAAATAATGTGTCTCATAGGTCTGACTCCAAATACTGAAGCCCAATTACACCATAATTCGACCTTTGTGGATACATGAGACAAACTGGATAACGTTCTGCTGAAAGATTTATGCGTTAAACGGCATTTGTATTTGAATATTCATCAATCCAGGGTTGAGCAAAAATACAGCCACTATCTTTGTGTGCAAAATGCTGATCAAATGGCGAGTTATCTGATAACCTGTTACTTTGAGTCTGGTCTGCATTTTGGGATAAAACCAGACATTGGCCCGTTGCAGTCCGGGCATTTTTTTTAGGAAGAGTATTGAGAATGAAATCCTTGTTGCAAAAAGCCATGATAATGCCGTTTTTAGGATCTCTGTTTTTGGGTCTGGGAATGTCGCAAATGCTTATATCGTCTTTGCAGGCCGATGAGATTATGAATATTGATAATGTAGAGGATTGTCGGAGGATTGGAGGTGACACGGAGCGGTTGTCCTGTTATGACACGGTTATCAATGGGGGCATTTTCAATGAACAGAAACTAAGGCAGGTGCAGGTAGAAGAATTCGGAAGCGAAACCATGCCAAAGGCACCCGCACCCGCATCTGCACCCGCACCAACATCTGCACCAGCACCTGCTGTTGCGACAGGGTCGGCAGTGGTAACGGCACCGGAAGCAAAACCTGCAGCGGCACCTGAACCCGAATCACCGCCCGTGGCAGAAATTGGCGTTTCCGAAAATAAATTGGATGTCACCATCGTTCGGTTTCAAAAAGGTAATTTTGGTATCCACTTTTTCCAGACCTCTGATGGTCAGGTCTGGAAACAGCAAAATGCCCGCAGTTGGAATTTAAAGGCACCCTTCGACGCAAAAATAAAAAAAGGTGCGATGAACTCTTTCTTTCTGGTGACTGAAGGTGGAAAGTCGACCAGGGTTAAACGTGTAAAGTAAATGTGTGACAGATACAATTTGTGATACGGCAAACAGCTATTCTGACGGGATTTTTACTGCTTACATTTGTTGCATATGCGGTCACCGATGAGGGTGCTTTGAGTGATAACCAGCGTATATTCAGTACGCACCTGGGTTATGAGTTGCAATACAGGATATACAGACCGGCTGAAACATCAGCAGACGATAGTTTACCTACCCTGTATGTGACCGATGGCCAGGGTTACCTTGAGCAGGGGAATTTTAAAGCTGTGCTGGATACCGCTATCAGTAGCGGGGAAATTGAGCCGGTGCTGGTTGTATTTTTAGATAGCCGTGATCCGGATAAGCTGGAAGATAACCGTCGTAATTCGCAGTTTATGTGTAACACCCGGTTTGCTGCCTTCTTTGCCAATGAGCTCATTCCCCAAGTCAGCAAACTACAGCCTGTCAGCCTGTCACGCGATGATCGCGTCATTCTGGGTGTATCGTTTGGTGGCCTGAATAGCGCCTGTTTTGGGTTGATGCTATCAGATGGGTTTGCCGGTATTGCCATGCAATCGCCGGCCAGTGGGGAGCATCTTGAGGTCGTACGTGAGTTATACGAAGAAAAAGATACACTGCCACTTAAAATGTTTTTGAGTGTGGGTTCGATAAATGAAAGTACCGGTGCCGTAAAACGATTTAATAAGACACTGAAAAAGAAGGGTTACGATGTGACTTTTATCAAAGTTACGGGTGAGCATGACTGGCAAAACTGGGCCCCGTTGCTGGATGATGTGCTGCTTACATTTTTTGCAGAAGCTGAGTGATAAAATTTACAGGGCAACATCGGGTTCCAACAGTAGTGTGCCTGATTTTGGAGTCAGAATCTTTACACCTGAATGGGCCGGGAGAATGCAATGACAGAATCAAAAACTGAAAATGACAATGAAGCGCTAAAGAAATGGTTCAAGCCAATACTTGATGACGTGGTGAAGGAAATGATAGCGCGTAAAGCAATAGTTGGAGCCGCTGTCGAGGCGAGTCCTGCCTGGGCGTTCCCCAATCAAATCCTCATCGCCAAGGTTTGGGGAATGGGTCAGAAAACCAGGTTTATCTGGACCATATCAGGCGAAGGCGTCATTACAGACTATTTTGCCGGAAGTATGGCTGCGACCCCCAAAGATGCTGCGAGGCATTTTGCACTTAAATGGCAAATGGATGCAGATCGACTGCGGGAAGTTGGAAGCAGCAAGTCCCCGGTCGGAAATACCGAAACGCACATGGGCAGCTATGCCGATAAGCTGATTAAGGATGCTGAATTCTTATATGACTTGACTGAACGTGAAGAGATCTGGCTTTAAAGAAGGGTATGAAGTACACCACACTAGCTTGTCGCTTTGAATTTTCCCAGGATATCATCGCGTGCGGACTGCAGGATAGAATCCCTGTCCAGGGAGTCCAGAATTTCGTTGATCGTATCCTTTGGACCTTGCGAACCCCATGATTTCCCTTTGGCAAACCACGATTCAGCAGCGATACCCGTAACATAGGTTGCATACCAGGCAAGCGTGCCTTGGGCACCTGCAGTCAGGGCGGTAGACATACCGGCACTGATCGTCTTCATTGCCGCCGAAACCATGTTCACACCCCAGTAGGCCCCCATCAACAGCAGCATCTGTGCAGATATGGTTAGCAGCAGCTTACTGGCTTCGCGCCGGGAAAGCCGAAACCCGTACACATTGCCGAGGTGTATGACCATGGCCACATCAGTGCCGGCAGCGGCCAGTAAATCAGCAGCAGGAACCGGGTTCACCGCCACCACCAGCCCTTTTGCAAGGCAGTAATTTCTGATGATCTTTTCAGCGACTGTTTTTCTCGCCAGTACTATTTTTTCGGCGATGCGGCCATCCAGATCGTTGGTGAACACTGCGGCGTTCAAGGCAGCCAGTGTTTTCCCTTCATTTTCCAGGATGCTCCATAACCGGGCCTTGAGGTCATGGATATCGGGGGGGCGTGAACGTGTTGTTCTCTGCTCATTGCCTTGCTCAACAACAAGAATCACCGATTCAGGACGTGGGTCAGCAGACGCGGCCAGAATATTGTCAGCTTCAATTAATGTCTCACACCGCTTGCGAAGGTGAGTTAGCAGGGACCGGGTCTCGGATTGGCTGTAACGATCTGATTTGTTCAAAACCAGTAACAACGGCCGTTTACGCTTTGCCAGGCTGTGTACGGCCTGTAATTCTGTTTCGGAAAGGTCTCCCTCGCAAACCAGCAAAACAATGTCAGAGACCCGCTCAACTGATTTGGCCAGTTCTTCACGGGCTTCACCATCCAGTTCATCAATACCCGGTGTATCAATTAGTACAACATGGTCGGAATTGGCGGAATCCCACTCACTTCTTTGCTTTGACTTTGTCTCTCCATGCAGGGGACTGGTAGAAAATACTTTGCGACCAAGCAAGGCATTTAATAGAGACGACTTGCCTGCTCCCACACGACCGAATGCCGCTATGTGAATTTCGCTCTTCTGGAGCTTCTCCGAAATAACCTCGATCTCGGCGAATTCCTGGGACAACTCGGCCCTTACCGAAGAGGGAATAGCGGTATCAGCAAGCAAGGTCTGTATGTGCTGGTTGGCATCTAACAGGTGTTGCTCAGGGTTGTTTTTCTTTGCCTTTTTCAGCCAGGGCAAGTTTCGCAAAGCGGATTGCACCTGCTTCAAGATTGTCATTTAACATCTCCTCAAAGGCTTTTGCTGCAGGGTAGGGCCGGAACTCTCCCCGGCTGGCGAGTGTTTGAGCGGCGGCCCGTCCAAGGCTCTCAAATATCATACCGTAGGCGACAGCATGCACCAGTCCACCGGTCAATGTACCAATACCAGGGAAAGCCTTGAGGGCGTTGCCGGTAATCGCCAGTGTGAGCGCGGTCATCTTTTTGACTTTGCCACCGGCCAGGCGAAGAAATGATTCTATCTCCACCTCTTTAACCGAAACCTCGTAGACCTTGCACAAACTTTGTATCAACCGTGTCGCTAAAAGGCCCTGGATAATTATATCGGAGCCTGGTGCAACTGCGGCAAGTGCACCGACAACGGCGCGTTTTGAATAGGTGGAAACCAACTCCCCGGCCTGTTGTTCACGATGTTGAGCACGCGCCTCATCCAGTTTTTCCGAAGCCAGTAGAAGAACGGCAGTATCACGCAGTTGTTCCATCAATTGATGATCGTTATCCAGTTTGCGTTGTAGCGCAGTTCGCAGCGCTGCAATGTCTACGCTGCGGTCCCTGGTCACTACATTCTCCTGGCCATCGCTCAACAGCATGACCACCTCTTCACGGCCACCTGTTTTGATAAAAACGATATCCTTCCGGTTGACACCGGTGTGTTGTGAGAGGTTATCGGCAATCTGATGTGCTTCGGCGTCTGAAAACTGGTCGATTTTATTCAATGCAACAAGCAATGGCTTTTGAATGGTCAGCAGGCTCTTTAGCTGCTCCATCTGACTGCGGGTGATATCGCTGTCGCAAAGGAAAACTACCAGGTGCGCACGCCTGGCTTCCTCAAGAATCTCGGGGCTATTATCAAGATTTATACCCGGTAGATCGGCAATGACAATAGAGTCCCCGGAATCTGCCTGCCATTCGTAGTGATTAACTTCCCGGGTTGTGCCGCCTCTTGGGTCGGTTTGTAAATCCGCTTTTGGGAGAAGTGCCTTGACCAGGCTGCTTTTACCCGTGCTGATCTCACCAAATATTGCGATAAATACCTGGCCGCTTTGCTTTCTTCTTTGTTGTTCTTTTATCTCACTCAAGGCAGCACTTACGTCAACACCTGTACTGGCGGACTCAACCAGTACTTCCTGGAAACTACTTGCGTCAATAGGCTCTTTCTCAAGCACTGTCTTTTTTGGAGCAGGCTTAAGCCAGTGCCAGGTGAACCACAGCGTGGCACCGGAAATAAGCACCAGTACCAGGGTGTAAGCAACCTGAAGCCACAGTGGTGCTTCGCTTAATCGCTGCCATACCGACATGGCTGTGTCAGTGGCCAGGAGCAACAGGAACAGTGTCACAACCGCCACCAGCAGTACCGCAATGATCAATAGCAGTCGAACACGCATAAAAGTCTCCCTAATCGAGTCTATTCTAGAAAGTAAATGGTGACAGAACCAGTGACAAAAGTATGGAAGACCGCACTTCCTGACCTACTATCCATTGGTTGGTTAATTCTCTCACACCGAAGTACAATCACCGCACTTAATTGATTAAAGACTTAAATAAACATGCTTGAAGCGTATAAAAACAGAAAAGTCCTCGATGATCTCGAAGCCCAGCTTCCGAATGGCGTTGCACAAGTTATGCAGGCCCTAAAAGGACGTTTGGAAGGCCAGCCTTCGGATTTGCCTGCTCTGTTGATGCTGGCGCGATGCTTCGAGCTTTCAGAAGAGTTCGATGAAGCAAAGCACGTACTTGAAACCCTTATTTACAAGGATCCGGGTAATGTACCCGCAAAAGTCGCGTTGGCGAAAATTCATTATCGCGAAAATGATTATCAAAGCGCAGTTCGACTCCTTGAAGATGCAACAAACAGGAGACCTGAAATTGATCAACACTGGCGTCTGTTGAGTGAGTATTTACAACTCGATGGTCAGCTTGATGCGAGTAAGGAAGCCAAGAAGCAGTTTGATATGATCAAAGCCTTTAACGATAACCTGCAAATGGCGGAACAGGCTTTCGCGAGTGGTGATTTTATCAGTTCCGACAAGATATGCCGCGACCTGCTCGGTCAGGTGACATCCGAAGTACGCGCACTTCGTCTGCTCGCCAGGCTCGCAAAGAGGTTTTATCATTTAGAAATCAGCACATCAATCCTTGCAGAATGTGTTGAAACACAGCCGGCTAATGCAGCATTAGGCCTTGAGTATGCCCATTCGCTGCTAGCCAATGAGAAGAACCAGGAAGCACTTGAGCAATGCCAGCGGCTAATCGAACTCACACCAGAGAATATTGAAATATACGAACTCAAGGCAGAAGTTCTGTATAGCCTCGGCCGATATGAAGAGGCGATCGGGATATATCGTGAATTGTCAGGTCTGGATGAAAAACGCGCATCCGCTTTATTGCACCTGGGCAAGGTATTAAAAACCACCGGTGATTCCACGGAAGCAATAAGTTGTTATCACGAGGCCGCCAGGGATGAAGTCGTTACAGCACAGGCTTTCTGGGAGTTGGCAAATCTAAGAACCTACAAATTCTCAGCAGATGAAATTGAAACACTCAAGACCCTGGTGAGAGCTGAAGCAACCAGTGCCATCAACAAAGTGCTGATTCAATTTTCCCTGGGTAAAGCCCTGGAAGATGAAAGACAATTTGCAGAGAGTTTTAAGTACTACCAGGCAGCGAATAGCGGATATGGCAAGATCCAACCATTCAAGTACACTAACCAGAATGCCAAATTCATATCAATTTTTACCGGAGAGTTTTTTTCCAGCCGGACAGATATGGGAGGCAATTCCGATGCCCCGATTTTCGTGGTGGGTTTGCCGCGTAGTGGCTCAACCCTGGTAGAACAGATTTTAACCGCTCACAGCGAGGTCGATGCCACACGTGAACTCGCCGAAATTGTTTCCATTGCGCGTGAGCTGAACAATCCGAATCAGCCGCAAAAGGCGCAATATCCAAAATCACTGGAAGCCTTGAGCGAGAGTGAAATCCAGAGTCTCGGACAAAGGTACCTTGATTTTGCACAGGTGTTCAGACAACAGGCCCCACGCTTTGTCGATAAAACACCCGGTAATTTCCATCATATTGGACTGATAAAGACACTGTTCCCAAGGGCCAGAATTATAGATATCAGACGAAACCCAATGGCAAGTGGCTGGAGTTTATACCGGCACTTTTTCTCAGACAGCTTTCAATTTTCCTATGACCTGGAAACCATCGGAAAATATTACAACGACTATATAGAGTTGATGAACTACTGGCATACCGTACTGCCGGGACAAATACTTACCATCAACTACGAAGACCTGGTTGATGATCTGCCGTCAACCGTTAACATCTTATTGGCGTATTGTGGTTTGGCATTTGAAGATGCCTGTCTTGATTTTCATTTGAATGACCGCGCTGTCGCGACACCAAGTTCCGAACAGGTTCGGCAACCACTTTATTCAGATTCGCTGGATCACTGGCAAAACTATGGTGAATTTCTGGCGCCACTTGAAAACGCCATTGCGAAAGAGTGACGCCATGAGCGTATTTGCACTGATCTATTTGATGAAGGCTCACTGAAATGAGTAATAAAAGGCGTAAAAAAACCAGGAAAAACACTCAGAAAACGGTCAAGCCAAAACGAGCGATATCAAGTCAGCAAAACATGCGGCTGCAGCAGGCCCTACATGCACAATCTGTTGGCAATCTGACCTTTGCAGAAGCTGAATACCGATCCCTGATTGCCGAGAGAATAAAGACACCACAGATATTTTGTAACCTGGCCGCAGTTTGTGCCCAGTCAGGACGCAGAAATGAGGCGGATAAATATTGGAAACAGGCACTGGTAATTTCCCCCAGGTTTCTCGAGGCACAGATGAACCTGGCTGACAGCCTGCAACAGGCCGGCAATTATGAGCAGTCGATATCGTACTATCGACGCATTATCTCAGACCACAATCAAGTCGTTGCCGCAAAATACCTCTTGGGTAACCTGTTAAAAGCACAGGGAAAATTTGACGAAGCTGCAGAGTTGTATCAACAAACGATAGCGCAGGATTCGGGTTATACCCAGGCTCATTTTTCATACTCCCAAATCCACAAATATCGGGATGAATCAGACCCGCATCTCGGTGAGATGCTTGAATTGTATGGTAAAGGCGGTTTAACAAACGAAAACAGAATTCAGCTGGCCTTTGCCCTGGCAAAGGCCCTGGAGAACGTGGAGGACTATTCCCGGGCATTTGGTTTCCTGAAAGCGGGGAATGATCTGAGATTCAAGGAGTTCAATTATCAGGTTGAGGGCGATCAGGCACTGATCCAAAGTATCATCCAAAGTTTTAGCCGTGAAGCTATGTTGCGGGTTCAGATCAATCCGGAAAGCACTAAAAAGTCTATTTTTATTTTGGGTATGCCACGTTCCGGGACATCATTGGTGGAAAAAATCATTTCCAGTCACAACGATGTTTATGGTGCGGGTGAACTGGACTATATCTTTGCCTTGGGCACCCGGCTGTTTCTTAAAGATACCGGCGATTTCCTGTTCAGACCTCTTGATACCTATTCAAGCCAGGCGTTTGAGCAGGTCGGGAAAAGTTACCTTGAGCAAATTGATAAGCTGGATGATCAATGTGTCCGCATGACAGACAAAATGCCCTTTAACATGATGATGATAGGCTTGATAAAAATTGCAATTCCCAACGCCAAGATCATCCATTGTGTCAGGGATGCAATGGACACTTGTCTGTCTATATACAAACAAAATTTCGCCACCGGAAATTACCGGTTTGCATACGATCTGAAAACTGTAGGCCAGTTTCACAAACAGTACCAATTGTTGATGAACCACTGGCACGAGGTTATGCCGGGTGAGATTTATGATGTCAGTTACGAATCGCTGACACACAATCCTGAAGAGGAAATTCGGAAATTGCTGGCTGCTTGTGATCTTGACTGGCAGGAAGATTGTCTGAATTTCAGTAAAACTGCCGGAGTTGTAAAAACAGCGAGCGCATACCAGACCCGCCAGCCCATGTATACCAGCTCAGTCAAATTGTGGGAAAAATACCGGGAGTTTCTGCAGCCGTTACTGGATGAACTTAACGTGACATAAAGATCAGTTATTTATTGCGAATAGACCCGATTACCACTGCTGTCCCACTTACTCCGGGACCCACATGTGTGTCTGGTGTACTCTGAACTAAGCAGTGGGGGCGCTGGGGAGGGGGTATTGTCTTACCAGGACACATTAGGCACATATGTGGGCCCCGTGACGCTTCGCGCCGCACATCCATGTGCTCCTTCGCGAAGTACCGTTCATCCTGAACATAAAGGTCCCGGTAAGACAATACCCGTCCCAGCTTCAGCCCTAGGTGTGTACCTTCAATTCGAAGCCATTGCCTTGTGATTTACGCACAGAGCCGAGGGTGTGCGGTACCTTACTTCAGGACCGTACGAGGCAGGAAGCCGAGTATCGAGCGACACAGGGATGTGCTTGAGCG
>RCNE010000830.1_pt1 | contig 17454 bp, 16 predicted proteins | sample 2041361 | NCBI WGS metagenome assembly RCNE01 (sample SAMN09708229, study PRJNA481090) | Marine sediment metagenome, whole genome shotgun sequencing project.
ATTAAGTCATTCGTAACTTTATTATGGAGAACCAACATGGTTCTTGGTAATAAAGATTTGAATGGCGGTCTATTATAATCAATCACTTCGCCCGACTCTCGTTAGTTATTGCACGTGTAAAGATTTGAACAGGCCCCGAAATTTCAGTCATTCAATCATCCTGTTCGGGAATAAAGATTTGAACGGATATTCTCGGGTCATATCGCACGAAATGGAGTTGATGACCGAACAAGCTTATCTAGAATTGCAGGCTTCTTTGCCTTTTCTATCATCCTTCGTATTGCATGTCTCTCTAGGGCACCGGATCCGGACGGCCCAATAATTATTCTATCTATGAGGTTCTCTAGAGATAAGTCCTCTCCCGTAACCCCGTCAACTGGACCAATCTTAAACTTGAGCTTGGGTTCAATGCCGTTCGGTCCGATTGAGTAATCAAGCATCGAGTGCAATCGTCGGTGGGTATCCCTCTCCGCCAAGTAAACTACTCGCCACTCTCTTTCTTCCGAGAAGCCAGGGTGCTTTGTGAAAAGCGCAAATATCTTGAATCTCTCAAATAGCGAATGTGCGGCGAGAAAGAGCTTGTCGTCCCGGACATTGGACTTGCTTAAGATTGCAATAAATTGGTCGAGCTTTGTTTGAATCCAGGCAGTACGCTCTTCCGCCGATAAATACATTACCTTGTTCATTATCATAGGTGATTCTTCGACAAGCGGAATGGTCGAGGAATCGAAAACCAGTGCCGCTCCTTTTCCGTTCCCTCCGTATCCGCGCCACATCGAGAGCAATCCGTCATTGTCAGTCTCGTCGTGCTCAGAAAAACACAATGCGTATGTATCAAAAGCATGCTGTTGGTCTAGGTCATTGTAGTTGCTGATGAATGCGTCACGCAATTTCTGATAACGATCTTCACGTTCACATACTTTTCTTATGCCCACGTGTTCCGTAAACATTCGTGCGGCCAACGTAATTCCGTATTGGAGCTCCTCTACATCGTTCATCAGCAATGGATTTGAGAACCATATTTCGTCGTTGACTAGAATTTTCTCGAGTGTAGAGATAGTCGAATAGTGGGCCAGGAGCGGCCTTTCCGCTTCTGCCAGATGTTCAGTGACGTCAGACCATAGTGGATTGAAGTATTCGTAAACTTCGCGATTTAGTAATTCATCACTCAACGGTAAGACCTCCTATCCAACACAATTCCCATTTACTTGCTCAAGGATTGCATGTATCAAGACAATGGAAGAATGATGAGCCACGATAGCTTCTACCTCTGATACAAGTTCCTCGCCATATCGAACACCCGCGGTACATTGAATTTCTGATATCTGTTCAATAACCGCGTTCGGCAATTCCAATCCCAACTTCGTGCACTCTTTCATCAGGCTTGACAAGTTGTGTGTATTTCGCGGCGCGTCTCCCATACAAACTATTGCATACTTTAGGGCCTTCTCCGAAGCTTGAAGAGATGCCCACTTGGACAACCCGTATTCCCTATGTGTATCAGTAAGGTGCGTGGCAGCCGCGTTGATATCAGACTGTATCATGGGCTTTTTCGACGCCTTAGAACCAGAATGACCAAGTTCAATCGCGACGGTTAGGGCGGTGCATATGATTTTGTGGAGTTCGCCTAAATCATTATCAGACAGTCTGTCACGTATTGCTGGTGTAATTCCGTCGATGCAGTCCAAGACATTCATCTCACCCGGTCCACGCCCGAACCCCGGTTTCACCGCTTTCTTTTTTCGATCGACGATGACTTCTATCGCCCCGAATACGATCGGCAATTTAGCCAAGTAAACATCGTGCCGAATGCTTATTGCAATTTGTCCTATACCGGCTTGTGTCTTTGTCTTGTCCTGATATAACTCCTCATACCACTTGTGTATGAACTCAGATATTGGCCAGTTAGCATCAGCGGCGTGCCGATGGTGCTTTCCAGGCCTAGACATAGGTAGGGAGACACCCAGCGAGTCGCTAATCCGTCCGATCGCGTGAAGCGGTCGCTGTGGAACAGTGAAGCCTTCCTTAGCAAGATCGATGTCAATTTCATTGATCAAGCGTTTTAGCTCAGATCGATCAAACGTATCGGAGGTCATTTCAGCGATATCTCAATCTCGAACGAAAGATGTAAGCAATTACTGTTGTATGGAAATGAGCCGTCAATAAACACTCTAACACTCGATATTTTTCTCACCGTATTTCGATGCCGCAGCTTCACGCTTGCATGGCCCGTTCAAGGCGCGACGTGCCTTCATTCATTGCTGTTTCTACGACTGCGGAAAAACTCAGCTGTATTTTATGTCGATCCAGATGTTGCTCAAAGAACATCAATTGGCTTTCCGGTAAATCATCGTCGGCGACACATACGGCAAGAAAGTCAGGAATCGAGATGGTGTTGTTGGCCGCGGCAGAGACCAGGCGCTCAAAGTCCTCGATCGATAACACATAGATTCGTTTTAACGGCAGAAAGCGCTCTGCATCAGCGTTTGGATACGACAACGTGCCCTCGGGATAAATCGACTCAAGTGTCGTACCCCTGCTAGCTCCCAAGTCCTTGTTCGTAACAATCAGTAGGTAATCCAAGTCCGCATGCAACACGTCTTCGGGAGCACTTTTTCGCTCCCTTATGGATACAGACGTCGCCCAAGTCTGCCCGACCGCTTTCGTTATCGACTTTGTCTTGTGCTTGAACATCTCATTGTGGCCAATCGCCATAACCGACTCATCAAAGAGTCCTGCTTTTGACTCCACAAAAACGTTGACGCCAGGAAAAGACAACAGTCCATCCGGCACACGTGTACCTTCGGCTATACAGCCCTTGAGATCGTCCTCGCCCAAAAAATCGCTCGGCACTCTACGACATTCAGATATTACATGATGCTCAAATAGGCGACTAAACCGGTCAATGTACTCTTGGCCTTCCTCGCTAAGAATGGAATGTACGAATCCCTCCGCCCATCGGTAAAATACAGCTGGATGCCAGCACGTCAACACGTCGCCATCGCGAAAGAAAGGATAGCGAACAAGTGCTGGAAACTCGAAGTACTCTGAAGCTACCTTTTCCATTGAATGCGGTAGTGAACGGCTGAAAACCACGAGCTCCGGAAATGTGCGCGACACATGCGATCGATAGGCCGCTATTACTTCATTCGAATAACAATCCTCTAAGGGATCAAAGAATCTATCCTTAATCACACGATTTCCATCGAGGATTGCCGAAAATGTCGCCAATGACAAATCGATGAATTCGAGCAATCCTAGCCCAGTCTTGTTTCGAAACATCTCGCAGAGTGGGTGATCATCGCCCTGCTGGGTGAGTAGTGCCGCTTCACGTACAAAGCTCCTTGAAAGCCTACGCTGAAACCCTAGTTGGGGACGCATGAGTTGCCTTACTCGCAACCGTAACGGCAGGGTATCTCGACTTCGGGCACTAAGTCCGTCGGGCAGCTCATAGAGTTTCTGACGAAGTTGGTCAACCTGTTCGCGCGTGCATGGAGGAGCCCATTTGTCGTCAATAAAGACATCTTGGCATACCCACTTGACCATTAGCAGGGTGATCCACGGCGCCTTTTTCAATTCTTCAAATTCGCTGACCGCAGGCTCGCACTGGGATTGCAAAGCCACCCTTATGATTGACTCAGGATCGAACCGCCTCGCGCGATTGCGCCATGTTCTGTAAGCATCATTGAAGTTCATGATCTATTTCCGCGCGAGGGAGGTCCTTGCAAATCGCCGAACCCACCATTATTTTAATGGCGCTCAGAGCTCGCTGGGGTATTGTACTATACCCATTTGGTATATATAATATTTTTCTCAGGAAAAGTTATTGGTTACCTAAATGGTAAAGAATTTATCGGCGAGGCCACCGCATGGATATCGACTTCGCCAACTTAGACCTCCGGTCTGTTTGTGAGAACCCAAGAAATGCTACGAGAATGCTCGGTGCTCCTTCTGCAAAGAAGTTGCAGGGTCGACTCGCAGACCTAGTGTCCGTAGCTAGACTCGGAGATCTTCCGGCCGGAAAGCCACACCCGCTCAAGGGAAATCGACTAGGGGAATTCGCCATAAGCCTTTCTGGAGGTCATAGGCTGGTCCTAGAGGCTAGCGATGATCCAATTCCCATCACACCTAACGACGTTACTGATTGGCCGAATGTAACTTCAGTTCGTATTGTATTCATCGGAGACTATCATGAGTGAATCTACCGCTCGGTTCGCGCCCAAGTGGGTATCTCCGCCTGGGGACACCATCGATGACATTCTCGAGGAACTCGGGTGGTCACAATTAGAGTTTGCAGAGCGCACAGGCTATACGTCGAAACACGTAAACCAACTCATTCACGGCAAGGCGCCCATATCTGAAGACACCGCGTTCCGGCTCGAGCGAGTGCTGGGTGGGCCTGCGGACTTCTGGCTGTCACGCGAGGCCAAATACCGCGAGGCTATTGCTCGAGAAGACGAGTTGGACTCTCTGAAGAATCAAGTTGGATGGCTCCAGGAGCTACCGCTGGCACACATGGTTAAATTCGGATGGGTATCGAGGGTGTCCGACAAGAGGCGCCAGGTATCGGAGTGCCTTTCCTTCTTTGGAGTCGCGTCGGTAAAGGCTTGGCGTTCCAGGTATGTGGAATCGCTATCGCTTGCGGCATTCAAATCATCACAAAAGACCGAAAAGAAGGTCGCCTCGGTTGCGGCGTGGCTTCGTCAGGGTGAAAAGCGAGCTACTGCCCTGGAATGCGACCCGTTTGACAAGTCCGCCTTCTTACGAGAACTCAAGGAGCTCAGAAAGCTTACGAACGAAGTGGATCCAGATGTGTTTGTGACCCGGTTGGTTGAATCATGTTCCAAGGTTGGCGTTGCGGTAGTTCTCGAACCGGCACCGACGGGCTGCCCGGCAACTGGTGCGACAAAGTGGCTTACGTCAGATAAAGCTCTGCTGATGTTGAGCCTTCGATATAAGTCCAACGATCATCTTTGGTTCGCGTTTTTCCACGAGGCGGCCCATATCTTGTTACATGGGAAGAAGATGCTCTTTCTAGAACTTAACGGCGGCATGGACGGTCAAGCCGAAGAAGAAGCTGACGATTTCGCTAGCGATTTTCTAATCCCATCCGACGCCGCCCGGACACTTCCTTTCTTGAGCCGGACTACCGCAGCAGTAACAGAATATGCCAATCAGATCGGCATAGCCCCCGGGATCGTCGTTGGGCGTATGCAACACGATGGCCTATTACCACGAAGCTACCTCAATAAATTGAAGGTCTTCTATCGATGGACCTAATGCGGTCGCAAAGGGGCTCGTCTCGGTCACAAAAGAACAATAGGTGGCATGAGCTGAGCCTATTCGTCACGAACTCGTCACTCTCATGGAGGCAAAACGTCTATCGCTAACATGGCTCGCCAATGGACGCCCTCGCCTTGGGTTCCCTCTATTGAGTCCGAAGAGACGATAACCAGCTATTTCGACCGGGCGTATTTATTATCCGCCAATATCAATAGGGACGCGTTCTCGGAGAAGCTACTTGGATTTCGCATCTCGACTGCGAGCAATGGCCGTCTAGACGCCGGCTCTAGCCGAATGGCATTGAATCTATCGCGCTACGGTGTACGTTTCCCACGAAGCCTATTCGAAGATCATTGCATTGGCGCAATAGGGTTGCCGTTCTGTGACAGTGTACAAAGACAGAAAAAACAAAGGACGCCGTCCGTTTCTCACAATACCGGCGAGTGGCGATCTTTCGGGATGAAAAGCACCAGGATTCGATGCCAGTCGCATTTCTGTCCCGCGTGCGTTGAAAATGATCTTGACGAGTTGGGTTATACCTACTGGAGGCGGACGCCCCAGATCCATGGAGTGACATTTTGTCCGAGTCATCACGTAAGACTCATTTCTCAATGCCCCGTATGCCGCACTTCGTTGATCGAATCCGGGCTGCCAACGACAACATGCGTGAATTGCCAGTACGAAGTTCGCCCGAACTATTTGGATCCGCTTTGCTCTAGCGAGGCTGTTGAATTTCGCTTCTCCGATGCTGTAGAAGGAATTTACACAGGAAGAATAACGGGACCGATGACGTCTACGACAATTCGAGGCCGAATTGACGATCTGTTTTCCAGCCTTGGAACTGCTCTCGGGGGTGGCATGACCGACATGGTTTCGGGATTAGTTAATCCGGATTACCTCGCGAAATTGGGAATGACATTCAATCGAAATGAAACGCGGCCGTGGCCGGTCAGTCTACTTGCCAGCGATCAGATTCTTGGCGACGCAGCAGCTCAAAGTCTCATATACGCAGTTCTTTCACACGACAAGCGTCGCGAATCAATGTTCTTGCCTTCGTTCCCGGACAGCCCACGCTGGAAAGTCGTTTCCTATCTGACACGAGAAAACTACGGTGGCAGATATTATTATTGAGAGCGATTACCTTTGCGGCTAACCAACCCTACCCTGGATTCGATCGGACCAACCTTGAGTTTCGTGCCGGAACTCATTGCAGACGAGACACTCTATAGCTGGTGCGGCCGAACAGCCGATCTCAACGCTCGACCCGGCGCGACAATTATTGGCGAGCGTTTGTTCAATTCACCCTATGCTGCGCTCGCTCACGATATTCCCAGCCACCTTGAGTGGCTCATCGAAGATGATATTTCCCCGTCTCGGAACGCAGTATCGCTCGCCCGTTCCCATACACTCGCTGGGTTCTACCTTCCGTGGCAAGATGAAGCTTCAGCTCAAATTGTCATTCGTCATTTGTTAACAGGTGAGCCGAAGGATGTAAAACTGCACTTAGGTTTACCTGCAAGTGGGCTTGCGGCGCTGCACCCACTCAAGGCGTGCCGGTCGTGCATTACCGCTGACCTTGAGCGCCTCGGATTTTCATACTGGCGCGTACGGCATCAATCGCCCGCGGCCTGGGTTTGTGCTGAGCATGATCGGCTCCTTGATGTCGCCCGTCTTCGAAGGTCGCCAAAGCGCTATCGAAAGTGGCATTCCCCTGATTCAGTGACGCTCCGTCAGTCCTGGGCCGGTATCAGCCTAGGCAGTCGAAAGATGCTCAAACGACTAGAGGGGTTCTCGGAAGAGTTGCGGTCGCTGCCAGCATCAAGTTTGCAACAGGATCGACTTTCTACAACATACCGTCAAGCCCTCAATCGTCGGCAACTTGCAACAGACAAAGGACAGCTACGGCTTAAGAAGATAATTCCATTGATACAATCCCAGTACGAAGGATTGCGCCGCGTTCCGGGATTCCACGTGCTGGACGGTATTTCAGAGGAGTGGGCAAGCTTTGTCGGCAACACAGCAAGGAGACAAACAAAGTCGGCTCACCCATTTAAGCACCTATTGTTGATAGCTCTACTATTCGACGATTGGACTGAGTTCCTAGACGCATATGCGGAATCGCCACGATCAACGCCGCCGGCGCCCCCTTCGATCGACACCGAAGCAGAAGCCGAGCAGCGGAAGGACCACTTCTGCAAACTTGTCTGTGAACTTGGCTTGTCGCTTTCGGCAGCTGGACGGCAGTTGGGTGTCACGCCAACAACAGCCGTCTCCTGGGCAAAGCAGCGCGGACTTACTTTCACTCGTCGCACCAAATCTCTGGATGAGTCCGTGCTGAAAGCATGCCGAAAAATGCTACTTCAAGGCTCCCGGCGGCAGGAGATCGCGAATGTCTTACCCATCTCCCCAACAAGTATTACTCGTCTGCTAACTTGCGAACCGGAACTTAGAGCCGCTTGGCAATCCGCCATTCACGAAGGATTTCGAGCCCGCAATCGAAAACGATTCCTACATCTACTGAGCGTGCACCCTGGGGTACCCATCAAACTGATTAGGAAGATTCCCGGAAACGGTTACGCTTGGCTATATCGCAATGACCGAGAGTGGTTATCGGATCACCTTCCGATGTTTGATCCATGGTCTAGTCCCTCCGCGTATCGAGGCTGATCTTTGCGCGACTTCCGATGAGTAGGCCACTGAGTACAATGAGTCCGACCATTTGCGCAAGCGATGTGTCCGGCAAGCCAAACAAGGGCGGGACCAGCCAGTTCCAGAGCAGCCAAGCTGGCACAGCAGCGAACAAAACTGTAACCAACCACAAGAGTACAGCCGTTGTACCGAACGCGACCATTCTTACAATTGCTTCAAACATCATTGGTCACCGCCCGCGCCTGAGGTTCGCTGCCCTTGATTGAGCGCACGAAATTCCTTCTGCTTCGCATACAGTGCACTTTTCACCCGAACTAGTTTCTGGCGCCGCTCGTAGGTGGCTTCCGGGTCAACGCGTATTTTGCTCATCCTTCGTTGGCATGAATGTGCTATCGCGATAATCCTCGCGAGTTCTTCAATCGTGCTCGCCCACTCGTCGACCAGATGCCCGATCTCAATTTCTTCTTCCTCCTCGAATTTGGGTTCGCAACTCGCCGCTGCCTTTGCACATAACACCACGCTTGTGATCACCTCAGACAAGAGCGCCTCAAGCGGACGACGTTCACTGTCCGCAAAGCGGCGCCTTATTCCGTCTTTGCGGTGTTGACTATCCAGCAGTATTTCGAGTTGCCCACAGATCGTACCGTCGGACCTCCCAATTTTCTCCGAAACCGCGATTGGCACGTAGTTAGAAGCGATGATAAAACTAAGTCCGCTGTCAGAAGGTCGGATTTCAATCTCGGCAATTTCCGCCAGCATGCATAGAGAATCCAGGATCCTGACCGTCCGCGCCGCGCTCCCGCGCGTAATACACACATTGAATTGCGTTCGTTCCGCTATTCGCAGAACGGTCGTCCCATCGTTCAGTTCGTGCAGCAGACGCCTCTTTAGACTCTCCGCGTGAAATTGCTTAACTGCTTGCGATGCCAATGTGAGGCCATTCGTATCATCGGTTGACGGCTTACATGTTGCGGGCTGTCGAGGGCGTCGGCGTCGAGCGTCCCTTGGAGCGTGCTTCTTAATTTCGATTGTTGCATCACGGTGTGGGTTGGGGAGTGGGTCTGGAACTACAACATAGCCAGCCTCGACACGACTCCAATGACCTCTTGCTGGCACCGGAATGCTATTCCGCTGGCAAATTCTAGCCAACGTTCCAGCTGCTACGCTAAGGTCTTTTGCCACGAATTTAACCGGCCTTTTCCAAACATCCTCATAGAGCTCCAATCGTGAAGTTGTTGTCGTCATCACATTCTCCTGGTTAAGTTTTCTTCTTGGATTTCTGCTTCGAGTCAGAATCTGTCGCTATGTCGTCCTTCAGCTCCGATAGGCCTCTAGCAAGCGCATCCTTGATGTTCTCGCCGAAACGCAGGTCATCGGTTGGTATTTGCTCCTGCAGCGCTGCATTTCGGTCCGTCTTGCGACGCCTTTTCGTTGCTGCTGATTTCTTCTGCGCTTTCTTTCTTGAAATGTGTTCTCGGCTGTCACCCATCTTTGGTTTCGGCGGCTCCTTGCCCTCGTCTGCGTCATCGGATTCGGTCTTTAGCAGCTCAAGAGAGGCCCAACGTTTTACGAACTGACTAATCGGTATGTCTTCGCCGCCGGACTCGACGAGCTTTTGTTCATTGAACGTGGTCAATCCTTCGATCAATGGTCGAAACTGCCTGAAGGACGCGAGGGACAAATACTGCCGTCGGATGGCGGCAGCACTGAGCGATTTTTCAACGCCAAAGAGAATAGTTTTCTGAACCTCAGTGATCAGGCGCCGCGCATACCCCGGAAGCCCGCCTGAACACTCCCAAAGCGCCTTGGCAACGTCGGCACTGAATGGCTCTGCCTCATCAACTACCTGGTAACTCCACAATGCTGGCGCAATAGCTTTCACCCAGTCCGAATCGCGATAGTCGTGCACTGGCCACATCTCTTCCGGTTCAACCGAAAAAAACCGCGACTCCGTTTGCTTAAACTTGTCCAAGCCTTCGAATGCGCGCGGGTTGCCGACAAGGACCAATGGAATGCCGAAGCTGAGCAGCCCCAGAAAAAATAGCTGAAGTTCTTTGCGGTATTTGCTATCCGTAAAGTTCTCCGCCTGCATTTCTTCGAGGACCAAAAGACCAACACTATGCTGTGCCAGGATCTGCGCCACCTTGATGGTAAGTGACTCAACTTTCATTTTCCGCGTAGAAAATGTGTTGAAGAAATCGGTATTGATGGCCGCGTCCAATGCGGCGAGGATCGCTTCCAGTAGCCCACCTCTAGATCCATCCCCTGGCATCTTCGCAATGAGGTAGACGACCTGAACGTGTTTCAACCAGCGCGCATCGCGCCTCTTGCCGTGTACGACTACTTGGTCGAAGACGCTAAGGACTCGCATCAGGCTAGTCGTCTTTCCAGCGCCCGTTATTGCCGATATCATTTTGCAGCGAGCGTTTGGGTAAAAGATCGTATCTTTTGTGTCGAACTTCTCGTCGAGCTTGCTGATCTCAAACATCTTCTTCCTGTTCTTTGGCGAACAGGGGTTGCGCTCTCGATAGCCCGCTCTGATCATGGACTGAACATCAAAGGCAATTCGTAGCGCCGATTTTGTGGTCACAAATCGCTCATTGGCGCGGCCTAGAAATTCATCTTGGAGCTCAAGAGTCAGCTCCGTCGACAACTCATCCAGCGGATTGAAGTCCAGTAGCTTCGGCCAATCGGCAAGCTCTACATAGGTTGGGAGCGGTTCAAGCAACGGGTTGGCCACTGGATCATCCATCGCGGTGCTCGTTCAATATGCTGTCTAACCCATCACTAACGGGAGGCGTGACTGCATCGTGTTGCTCTACTATGGGTTGGTCGGCAGCGTCGACGAGATCCATCGCCTTTTCCCGCGCACGACTTTCTTTCACGCGGCTCGTAAGCCATTTCTTCGTTGGCTTCTTTTTCTGGTCCCGAATCTCCTTCTGCTTCTCGCGTCGAAAGTGCTCATTGTCTACGCTCCGAGCGATGACAAGATCGCTGAGCGCTTGTTCGTCGTCATCGCGTGCCAATTCTCGATCAACCGAATCCAGGTCTTGCATAGCAGCAGCTTCGTAGAGAGTGCCGGTTCTGACCATCGAAAGATCGTTGCTAACATTTTTCAGCTCATGAAAGCCGAGGTCATCGGCGAACCAGATTCGTGTCAGGTCACTTGGGTCATGGTGAACATCCATTCTTAATACACCGGACCGTCGCGCCTTCTCCATGAGTCCCAATTCGGTGAGGCGAGGACCGATGAACCGGTGCGCCTTGATGATATCGATCCGGCGACCTTTGTCGGGCCGTAGCAAAAACACGCCGTTGGGACGAATGACTGCTCGGATCGTTGGAAGCAACGAGGCTCGCAGCACATCAATGTTGAACGGCGGGCTAAGTACAAGACCTTCCCTCACGCCCCACTCATAGATTGCCTTCCTGTACGGGGGCACGCCGTCAGCCTTCATTCTCGTGCCAAACGGATGCGCGTTCATGAATTCTTCGACACGCTCGTAACAGTTCTGATACCGAATCGCTTTTAAGTCCAGTCGGGTGCGCTCGTCGACTCGCCAGCACGCACTAAGCGCCGGCGCGTCCTCACCGCGCGCGCGCTGCTTACCGTAGGTCGAGCCGTCTATTTTGTGCCCCGTCTTTTTGTGCAAGCTTTTGTGTTTCGACTCGGGGTAGGGTTTCTTGTCTCCTCGGCCGACTGAGACAAATTCCAATCCACTGTCCAAGTGAGACAGCGTTTTCATGATATTCGCAGTCCTGAATTCGCCATTATCGACAATGTATCGGTCGAAGAAGACTGCCGGAATGTCACCTTCTTCAATATCGACGCCATAGCGTTTACAAAACTCCACGCTGGACGTCGCCGCGCTGAGCACAGCGAGCATCGCGGTTTGTTGTGATGGGGCGTCCAGCCCCATGTGATAGCCACAAATCATGGTTGAGAACCCCTCAAGAATGATCTGGCGCTCTGCGGACCCAATGGGATCGAGCCGAGAGAGTCGACTGACGAGCTGGTTGTCGATACTGGTACCGTCGCACAGGCCGAACTGTCCCACTCCGGCTATGCCATCCATTCCGCTGCCGAACAGCGCACGATACTTCATCTCAAATTCGTTGAGATTTAGGACCGTCTTCCAAGCATCATCGTTATCAAACCATGCTGGCCCCCAGGTTTTGAATTGTTCAAACGACGGCCGTTGTGCACGTGGCAATAGTTTGGGCAGGGTTTGACCGTCGACTATCCGATCACCGTCGGACCAGAAGACTCCACAGGTCTGAATGTAGGCATCTTCGAGCGATGCTTTCTTCTGCTTGAATACCTTGTAACCCCAGCCAATGCTTTCTTTATGGGAGTCCTTGAGGACATACCCCGGGCTCTCAACCAATCCGCTCTTGAATGCATTCGAGGTATTGCCTAAAGAATTATTTTGTTCCTTCTCCTTTCCCGGCGCACCACAAGCGAAGGTAAACGGGAGTTGACTATTCTTGCCACAGGCAAGAGCAAGATATCGGTGAATCGCATTGTAAAATTCATTCGTCGGCTTCGATGAGCGTCCGGCTGCCTCGCGCATTTTTTTACGCGCTGACTCAATGTCCATGAAGAAAGTACCTCTGTCTTCGCGGATCTGGCCAACTAGTTCTTCAATGCTCTCGTACTTGTCATCGCGAGTCGCGAGCGCGTTGCCACCGAACCCGTGCCTGACCGGGTAACGTGCCCTGATCGTTGCATCACTCATCGTGAAGATGCCGGCAAGCCGATGCGGGGTGGCGATCAGATCTCCGCTTTCGAGCGAGGCTTCAAACGCACCCAACGATCTCGCGACCGGTCCTTTGACGTAGGCTGGCCGTTCACCGCCGACGATATCAGGGACTCCGATTGTCACGATCTCATCGGACTTCCGATTGAGCCAAAGCACTCGATGCATGCCCTCAAATCCAAGCGCACCGCTGTTGACTTTTAGTACGTCGTTAAGCCGCATCTGAGTATCCAAAGAGATCTTCGCGAAATGCACTGGCGGTTCGATGGCCGCCAAACGTCAGTGGAAAATCAGGACGAATCGGTTCGGTTATATCGACATCAATTTCCCGATGCCAAATCGCCGACATGACGAGCGGCATTGCCTCCGCGTATGGCAGATCAATCGCTCGCGCAGAGAGTCTTAGCGCATGCTCGAGTTCGAGCGCTAACGACGCATCACAAAGCACGCCGAGTAGATCTTGATGCCGGTTGTCCTCCAGCCTCTCTGCGTTGAAGTTCCTCGCACATGCATCCAAGTTGGCTCGTAGTGTTAATGACAACATCGACGAATCGGCTATGACGTGGTGGCTGCCGATCTCAACCATGTACCGGCGCTCGAGCTCCTGTCGCTCAATCATTCGATCGGTCGGTTCGGCCGCCGTTACAAGGTCGTGCGGTTTCAAAGAAATTCCAGCCAGTTTTTTTCGAGACAGATTTCCAGCGGTCACCATGATGTCCATCGTGGCGACGTACGGCACACGGTTGCTGCCCACCTCGGTGCCGTGCCGTATAGCCGCCTGTTCGGCGATTGCCCATAAACCACGGGCACGTGGAGCGCGCCAGACCGGACCACTGCCAGTCAATGGATGCGGATGCTCCATTGGCCAGAGAGGAAACTGCTCGCGAACATCCAACGCCCCGAGCCACAAGCAAAGAAGTGCAAAGTAGTACTCAACGCGCGCGAAGAAGTGAGAGGCGCGTTTGTATCCAGGAAGACTCTTGACAATTTGATTGCTGGTCGGTGACGCGTTTTTCCTGTGAAGAAACAGCCAAGGTAAATAGCAATCAAGATGACCAGAACCTCGACCGAGTTGAATGTGCTTTTCCACTGCTCCCCATGTTCTTCTGTTCATAGCTACTCTTGTCCGATATACGTACGAAATATTCGGCAACAGTAATCTGCATCCCTTCACAGCGAATATGTGCTGAGGGCTTGTGCAGCTTTCTTGAGGGCGAGCGGGCTTGACTGAACGTCAGTGAGGGGAGATACTTCTTATCACCACATAAGCAGTATCAACTCTCTCTAGAGAGTACAGAAGCCGATCGCCATCTTGCCGATCGGTTTTTTTGTGTCCGTGTACTCGATGAAGGGCCGTAAGCGCCCTACAGAGTCACGCAGATAGACGTCATGTCACGTCGATTCTCCTTTAACTGGTTTGTCATTTTCGAACTGGCGCAAGACGTCCGCCACTTCGTTCGCGGTAACAAATAGCCCGCGACGAGAAGGAAATGGTCGCAGCGTCACCGGTAATCGGCCCATGTAGTGGGCCCTTCGAACCGCTTCTGTGTTCGGATACTTAAACAACTTCGCCAGGTCCTCTACAGACAGCAACACGCCGTACTCGGCGATGAGAAGTTGCGCATAATCGATTTTTACAGCGACGTTCATTTGAGTTGTTCTGCGTGTCGTTGCATGTGTTTGTACTTTTGATACATGTCTCAATACTACCGAACTCGATCATCGCTATCGGTGTCGCGATGACCCTGCTAAAAGAGCCGCAGCACGACACCGTTTCGACGAATTGAGGTTAACGATGAAAATAAACGGATCGCCACTTCATGAAGCAATTGCGGGCTACTTTTGGTTGGAGCAGATGGTGCGGGAAGCGGGGCTTAACCAAGCGCAGATAAATCGCTATGGAATCAAGAGCGGTCAAGACTCAAAGAGGATGACTCGTTGGAAAAATCGAGGTGAGGTTCCCACCAACCAATCCGTTGGTCGACTGGCCGAAGCGGCCCCAAAAGCCGCAGAATTCTTTCGTACTGTCCCTTATCGACTTCTCGACCCTTCACCGCTCACTGTTGCTGAAATTCGGGACCTTATGTCCCCATACCATGACGGAGACGGTGAGTCTCTCTACCATTTTCCGAACGATGGTTTGGGTTTAGACCTTTCTGAATGTGGCCCGCCTTGCCGGCGAAAACAGTCGCCCCTTCTTTTGATGCGAGGGGACATCTATGCATTCTTCGCCATTCTAGCTTTGGTCCGTGAGGCGGAAACATTGGATGATACGGCAGACCACATTAGGCAAATTCAGTGTCTGTACTATTGCCTCGCATCACTCGGCCGTTTTTCTTGGACACACAAAGAGTTTGGGCTGCTTTGCTTGGCTGTCAGGAACAACCACTTGTCGGTTCGAAAGTCGGCTGTTTCAATCGGTGTCGATTGGGAGGCTTTAAGCGGACAGTTCTATGACCCTGAATACGAGCCAGACCCTCGCAAACGACGATTAGACGCTGAGACAGGATTTCCCGTACCAGTCGCGAACCCAACCTTCCGAATACGACCATCTGAGAGAGGAGTAATGCCGATATGGCCGTACCACGAGAAATCAGGTGCCGCGCAGGATACGGCGCGCGAACCTCAACTGGAAATGGAGAGCACGGTGGAGGAAGCAAAAAAAGATGGAGCTCATTTTTTTGTTTTCATGATGATCATGAGCGACTGGAAGGCAGAAAGGCATGATTGGGAAACATTCCTCGGCTGCAAACCGGGTCAATCGACATTCTGGATCGATGGCGGCATGGACAGTATGACGAAGATAACGCGTGATCGAGTCATCGCCATATTCGCGATACACGAGACTCTTGTGAGCCAATCGGACGAACAACCCGATCTCGCAGACGCTTTTCGTGTTCCGCGCGCCGAACTTGGCGGAGACTCCATTCACCAAAGGCTGCGCTGTGGTCGAGTCTTGGAAACGCTTCGTGACTTGAGTACGAATTGATAGCCACGAGCATGAGTCTAGCTACGCAACCTAGGTATACCGCCGGCGAAATTGTTGATGAGAATAGCCAAAACTGAAACCCGGTCAGGTGCTGGAGGCTGGCTAGCTAGCTATTCGAGAGGAAAGATTCGGCCAGTACTAGCCATTCAAGATCCTTGGCGCAGACTAGAACTCGCTATTCGCCAGAATCAGGGCTCCAGGCGGAAATAATCTGTCTCACCGTTTGCACGTTTTGGGCTCCTCGTCCGTTATTAATATATGGACACCAAAATTGCGCCTAAACCGCGCGGCACCCGAGCCGCGGAGAAAAGCTTCCTGGAAACACTTCGAGAGGACCCTCGTTTTCGGCTTGATGCGAAGCGAATCGGACTGATCGCCATGACAGCTCTCATTCTGGACGCAGTTATGTTTGGGTTGGCTCTATCCGGACTGGATTACGATGCCAACACACATCAAGTGATAGTGTTTGCGTCGTTTGTTACGACCCTGATAGTGGTCTCGGCAGTCGTCTGCTTGGTTATGCGAGTCGTTGATGAGTTTTTCAGCTTCTATGTCGACCGAATAGAATAGTGCTCGGGTCGAGAGCGCTCCACAAATTACTGTTCCAGTAACCTTCGCTCCATAGATCCAATGAACGAAGTTCGCTGCAATTCTTCATCATTCTAGCCCGAGTCGCCGGAGACAGTTTCGGGACCTTTGAGGGGAAAAGGATGTAGAAGACGTCCTAAGCAGCCCAAACGAATGTCTCCGCCACGCCTCGGAACAAGGAGAAGTTGCGGCCAATACTTGCCTCTCGTGATACTTGGTATCTACCCAAAATTTCCCACTGCCGAGTGGTTGATATCACCACACAAAGCAGACGGTCGGCGGAGCCCATTTGGTGCCCACATGGTGCCCCGTTCTGCTCTTCTTTTCACCCAGACGGTGCAACGTCAGCTTAGCTTCCACGCCGACAGCACAAACTCCATTCCAATACACACTAGAAGAAATCCCATTAGCTTTGTGGAAGCGTCGATTCCACTCTTACCAAGAAACCTCACAACCGAACCGGAACTCCACAATACGAGCCAGCAGATTAGAGTCGCGATAATTATCCCGGTTGAAACCACAAGATAGCCGACCGCTTTGTTGAGCAGTATCTCTTGCTGCGACACTTTCGTTGCCATAGCTAGTACGACGGATATCGAACCTGGGCCGGCTAGCATAGGCAGCGCAAGCGGTGTGAACGCAAGATGTTGCGCATCCTGATCCTGATCGCTGGCCTTGCTGATACTCGGTTGCGCCGGTGGAAACAGCATTCGAAAGCCCATGTACGCGATAATCAAGCCGCCCGCCATGCGCAGGGACTGCAGGCTGATGCCGAAAAACTGAAGGATCATTGCTCCCAGGAACAGAAACACCAATAACAGCATGCCCATGTACAGGCAGGCCATGGTGGCAGTCTTGCGACGGTCTTGATCACTGATGTGGGCCGTCATTGATATGAAGGCCGGTGCAGTACTAAAGGGGTTGACGATAGGGACAATACCGAGGACCACAACAAAGATGTAGCCAACGACTTCAATCACAGTTTCCATTTAACGAACCTCTCCAATATCCCGCAATAGAAGCAATCTCACGGTGCTAGTCTTCCGCGTCATCGAGATGGCTAAACCAACTCTTGGTGACGGCAAGCAAGAATGCCGTGCTGGCACCGAATAGAATCAGGCCGCCCATCGCCTGGAAACTCGCAAGGAGTTGCCATTTTTCCGAAAGGGTGATGTCACCATAGCC
>RCNE010000740.1_pt1 | contig 17423 bp, 11 predicted proteins | sample 2041361 | NCBI WGS metagenome assembly RCNE01 (sample SAMN09708229, study PRJNA481090) | Marine sediment metagenome, whole genome shotgun sequencing project.
CATTCGGGCAGGATCAACGATTCAACGATGCTGGAATATGAATGTATTTTGCAATTGTTGAAAATCAGTGACTTGTCAATACTGGCTCCGGAAATAATACAACCCGCTGATACCATCGAATCTGTTGCCTGACCACGTCTATCCGAATGGTTGAAAACAAATTTCGCGGGCGGAGCCTGTAATTGCTCGGTCAGAATTGGCCAGTTCCTGTCGTACAGGTCAAGCTGGGGTACGATCGACACCAGCTCCATATTGGCTTCCCAGTAGGCATCCAGCGTGCCCACATCCCGCCAGTAAGCCTGTTCCCCTGTCTCCGGATCGCGAAACGGGAAGGCATAAACCTGGTACTTATCGATGATCGATGGAATGATGTCGTTACCGAAGTCATGGCCAGACCCCGGCGTATCGGCATCCCTGATGAGTTGCTCATAGAGAAACTCCGTATTGAAAACGTAGTTGCCCATTGATGCAAGACAAAGACCTTCCTTACCGGGGATCTCCGCAGGGTGTTCCGGTTTCTCATTGAACTCAATCACACGGCCATCCTCATCCACCGTCATAACACCAAACTGACCTGCCGCCTCATCCACAGGTACTTCCAGGCAGCAGACCGTCATGTCTGCTTCCTTCTCGGCATGGAACGCGAGAAAGGTGCCATAATCCATCTTGTAAACATGATCCCCCGACAGGATTAACACGAACCTGGGGTTATGCGTGCGCAGGATATCAAGGTTCTGGAACACCGCATCTGCAGTACCCAGGTACCAGTCATCTCCCACTCGTTGAGAGGCTGGCAAAATTTCAACAAACTCGCGATCCGATGAACGGAAACCCGTCCAGCCATGCACAAGATGCCGTATCAACGAATGCGCCTTGTACTGGGTAGCGACACCAATACGTCGAACCCCTGAGTTGATACAGTTGGACAGGGGGAAATCAATGATCCGAAGTTTCCCGCCAAAATAGAGACCCGGCTTGGCACGCCAATCAGTGAGTTCATACAAACGGGAACCGCGACCGCCGGCAAGAATCATGGCCACCGTATCACGGGTTAATCGACTTACAAAACGGCCCTCGTCCGCTAAGGTTTGTTTTGGCATCAGGATTGTCCTCGTACATGAAAGTGTCAGGCAAAGTTTAACGTGAATCACTCAGGAACGGGCAGTTTCCTTGATTTAATTGGCAATAGAATTACAAAACCCCGGTGATGGCTGTTCGCCAACGTCAATTATTCGATGTTGTACCACGGGAACTGGATGATCTTGATGTTCTCAATTTCTCTGCGGAGTGCTTCATCCACCTGCCATCTTCCGGTAAAGCTCGCGTGCGCAATAGCTTGCACCCAACAGACCAGGCTGTGGGTGCAGGATCAACAGGGTAGGAATCTTTTCCATCAATGAGCGATGACGCCCCTTGTTTTCAAAACCGGATCGGAAACTGCTCGAATTGAGCAAATCCGGATAGCGTTTTACGATACCGCCAGCCAGGTACAAACCGTCAAATGCACCCAGCATCAGCGCAAGGTTGCCGGCAACCTGCCCCAACGCCTCGTAAAACAACTGGGTGGTTTCCTCCGCGATCGGGTCTTCCTTGGCCAGCACCCGGGAAAATATCTCGGCGGCCGTGATAGCAATGGTGGATTCTCCGCGAATTTTGCAAAGAGCCCAGTAGATATTTTCGAGTCCGGGGCCGGATATCAGGCGTTCGCTTGAAACACGATCAAATCGTTGTCGTAGCTGCTTTAGCACCTCGAATTGCATACGGGTTTCCGGTGCAAAACCTGCGTGGCTACCTTCACCAACAATCGGATAAATGCCGCTCTCACGAACCAGCAAACCACCTGTGCCCAGGCCGGTTCCAGGACCCATAACACCGAATGTGGCCTTCCGCTTCCTCTCTTGCTCCGCCGACACTAATCCGATGGTTGATTTATCTTTTTCACCCAGCATCGGAATTGAATAGGCAATAGACTCAAAATCGTTCAGTAATTGCACACCGGATGAGAGAAATTTTTCCTGCAGCGCGTGACTGTCAATCACCCAATGGTTGTTGGTGAACCGTACACTGTCATCCACAACCGGACCCGCTGCCGCCAGGCAAATCACATCCGGCCTGCCGCAACCACTGCGCTCAAGGTAATCTGCAATGCCCTGTTCCGCCGTTTCATAATCGGCACAGGCCAGTGTCAACTCGTTGGAAAAACCGGACTCAACGGGTTTTGCCAACGCAAAACGAGCGTTGGTACCACCGATGTCGCCGATCAGAAGGCATGGATCAGTCATTAATATTCCACCTGTTTTGATATCTCAAGTGTCGAAAACCAAATGTGCTTACGCTGGAAATTAATACGCTATTTAAACCAGTCGTGCAACTGCGCGTAGACTTCCGGACACCCCAGTAATTCGATATGGCCGGTTTCGAAGCCGAGCCACTGGTGACTTGCGGGAATCTTCAGCGTACGTGCCGGATCCCGGTGGTTTCCAAGCGCACTGTCGACAGGTACAAGACCATCTCCGATCAGTCGCTGGTGAATTCGGCTTGGTTTTTTGGCAAGTGTAGCCGCCATTGCAAAGCACTCAACATCAGCCGGTAATTGCACAAAAACCTTCGCCTCGCTGGTAATGCTGCCGTGTCGCAGGTCACTGATACCTGCGCTCCTTTTTTTGGCAAGACGTGTAAAGGGTGCCGCATAAGGACTCATATCCATCGCGTAATTAACCCAGTTACCACCCTGTTCAAGGGGCGCACCATGATGAGGTGTGCCAATGAAAACCAGTTTACTGAGATGTTGCAGCCACTCGTGACCGGCCAGGCGGCCATGGTGACACGCACTTCTCGTGACCAGACCACCCATGCTGTGTCCTGCAATCGCGAGTTCGCATTCGGTATGTGGCCAGTTGTGCAGCAGGCTCTCAAGCATTGAGGCCAGTTCACGGCCGTTAGCCGCGACCGGCAGACCGGTGTTATAACGAAGGTACAGTGGTGTGTAACCAAGGTCCCGGGCGAGCATCTCACCGTGATTAACACCATCGCGGGTCCAGTGCCCGTCGTTGAGACACAACCCATGTACAAATAGCAGCACTTTTGGCTTTGCGTCAGACACCGCATCGGGTTGTTCCGGGTTCAGTCGTGCACCCTGGAAACGCAGACTCATCCTCGCCGCCAGTGGATTAGCTGTTTCGACCAGGTGGTCACCATATACACCATTAATCGCCGAGACCAGCGCATCGCGTGTAGCGTTTGACGCTTTATCCGGCAGCAAAGAAATAACCGGGCCCATACCCGCATCAAGACCGTGACCAAGCAACCGTGTTGTGCCGCGTATGCTGCGATAAACGAATCCGGTCAAACCGCCGGTTTGACCGGCACGCGAAGCACCAATGGGCGGGTGTGACAACTGGATCGTGTGGTGCATTTTCTCAACCAGGTCTGTTACACCGACGGTCGCATCCACGGCCAGGCGCATGACGCCTCGCAGATCGGAGGCGTTTCTCCGATTGATGATATTCATTTGAAGACTTTCAAACCTCAGCTTGGAGGGAGCTATCCGGCGAGATGGGCTTTTCGATGATGGAATCCCGGTCACGCATCATCAACCAGCGAACCAGCGCCGGCAGAATAACGATAGCCGCCACCATGTTGGCCAGGAAGATGAATGACAGGAGAATACCCATGTCTGCCTGCAGTTGCAGACTCGAGAAAGCCCAGGTACCGACACCGGCGCCGAGCGTGAAACCGGTAAAAATTACCGCCCTTCCCGTGAGCCTGAGCGTCCTGTAATAGGCATCGCGCAATTCGTAACCGGCCTTTAAAAGGATGTCCAGTCGATTGTAAATATAGATACCATAATCAACACCGATTCCGACACCGAGGGCGACAACGGGTAGGGTATTAACTTTTAATCCGATACCGTAAACCGCCATCAGTGCTTCTGCCAGTGTAGACACGACCACCAAGGGTAAAACAATACACAAGGTACCCCGCCACGACCGGTAGGTCACCAGGCAAAGAATAATAATGGAAGCAAAGACGAGCGCCAGCATGGGTTTTTCCGCCGCCGCGATGTCTTCATTGGTTGCAGCCATCACACCCACGTTGCCGGTGGCCAGGCGAAACTTCAGGCTTTCAACGGTGGTATCGCCTTCAGCTGCCATCTCTTCCAGAATGTCTTTGTCCAGTTTAAATGAGAGGTCATCCATATTCAGCTCGTCACGCAATTCTTTCACGCGTGTGACGATACCGGCAATGGTTTCAGCCTTGTGGTCGGTTGTAAAAATCATGATCGGCATGGCACTGCAGTCGGTATTCAGTAAGCCGGTTGCAGTGTCGATACCACTCAGTGCCTGGCGCAGAACGTAATTATCCCGAGGCAAAATACGCCACTTGATATTTCCTTCATTCCAGCCTGAATTAACCACCTTGGCCACCATCGGCAAAGTAATCACCTTTTGCACACCGGGTACGTTGGCCAGGTTCCAGGCAAAACGGTCTATGGTTTCCATGACCGTATAATTTTCCGTGCAGGCATTGGCATTGGTTTCAGCGACAACGGTAAGTACATCAACACCCAGCGAGAACCGATTAGAGATCAATAATGCATCCTGGTTGTAGCGTGCGTCCGGACGCAGTTCCGGGACACCGACTTCCGAGTCACCAATTTTCATATCCTGGGCCAACCAGATCCCCACACCGAGGAGTCCGATCGATATGGCGATCGTCCACGCGGCACGTTTGGGTTCGGTAAAATCAGCCAGGAATTCAAATATAGGCGACTTTTTGGCAGCATTCCGCATCATGCGGGTACGGTATTCGTCCGGGTTCTTTAGGTGTACCCAGGACAACAAAACCGGCAGCAACAGCAGGTTGGTCAGAATAATGACGGCAACACCTATACTGGCGGTAATCGCGAGTTCCTGAATAATGCGAATGCTGATAAAAAGGATTGTCAAAAATCCGATGGTGTCAGAAACAAGAGCGATGACACCAGGCGCCAGGAGTTTCTTGATGGTCTCACGCGAACCGTGCATGGGGGAGCGGCGTGGAACATCTTCGAGTGATTTAACTCCGCGCGTCAACCAATAATCCGGCGTGTGACCGCCAAATTCTTTTTCCACCCTCCAGGCACTGATTTTCTGCACACCATGGCTGACGCCAATGGCAAAAATCAGGAAGGGTGTGAGTATGTTCATCGGATCGAGGCTGTAACCCATCAGGCTCAGAATACCCATCTGCCAGATTACGGCAACCAGCGAGCAGACCAATGGCAGCACTGTCAACCAGACTGACTTCGAATACAGGTATAACAATATAGCGGTGATAAAAAAGGCGACCAGGAAGAACCAGCCTACCGACTTGGCCCCGTCAGAGATATCACCGACGATCTTGGCAAAACCAATGATATGAACCGTGAATTCCTCACCTTCAAACTCGGTACGGATGGCCTCCAGTTGGTCAGCGACCTTGCGATAATCCAACTTTTCCCCGGTCTGCGGGTTTTCCTCCGACAGGTTGGCCCACACCATGGCACCGGAAAAATCTGCAGAAACCAGGCGCCCTACCTCGCCGGACTTGACGATATTTGAACGCACCTGCTCAAACATCGCCTCTGATGGCGCGTAATCTGACGGAATAACATTGCCACCGGCAAAGCCGTCCTCAACAATTTCGACAAAACGGACATTGGGTGTAAATATCGAACGGACACTGGCACGGTCAACGCCGGGTATAAAGAACACCTGGTCGGTGATGGATTCAAATGATTCAAAGAACTTCGGCGTGAACATATTGCCATCACGGGCAACCAGGGCAACTAGCACACGATTGGCCCCGCCAAATTCTTTTTCATACTGCAGAAATGTCTGCATGTATTCGTGTTTAAGCGGTAATTGTTTTTTAAATCCGGTTTCGATGCGCAAGTTCGACATCGAGTAGATCATGCCAATGGTAATAACTACGAATAGCGCTACGATGCCATATCGATTGTTGATCAGGAAGGTGGCGATCTTGTGAAGAGCTGTGTGTTCCGAGTCAGTCGTGTGTTCCGATTCATTCATCAGCGTCTTCCTCTTTGACGGCTTCCGGATACTTGTGTACGCCATCCTCTCCAGCCAGCAAGAAGTTACCGTCTCCGAGCGAAATAACGGCGGAAAAATCTACCCCGCTGGAATGGTGATAAATTTGGAAATTGCTGGAATCATCCCTGATCAAAACGATTCCGCCATTGGCGCCCAACACAACAAGTTCTTCAAAATTGGCAGCACCCGAAACGCTGGACTCTGAACCGGTAGGGATTTCAGCCCAGCTCAATCCAAAATCACAACTCTCCAGAACGTGACCGCGCAGACCATAAAACAACACACAGCCTTCGCCTGTTTTCAGCGCTCCCCACATCGAACCCTGGTAAGGCAAATCGATGCCTTCCCATGTTTCACCGTAATCGTTACTGCGGTAGGAAAGCCCGGCTTCACCCGCGATCAACCATTTGCCATCACCGAAATCCAAAAGACTGTTGAGATGATAGTCGCTCTCCTCGTCAACCATGGTTTCATCCCAGGTTTTACCGCCATCAGCGGTGTAAAGGTATAAACCGTAGGAGCCAATAGCAATGCCATTGTCTTCATCGGTAAAGTAGATATCCATCACTGCCTGGCCACGCTCAGGGTCAAAATACAAACGGGTCCAGTTTTTACCTTTATCACCGCTGGTGAGAATGACCGCATCGTGCCCACCGGCCCAAAGCCGGTCACCGATGCTGAAAACCGTGGTCAGGGTTGAACGGGTGGGTACGTGTTCGGCCTGGGTCCAGTTTTCGCCATCCCGGGAGAACACAATATGACCCCGCTCACCGACTGCCACAAAGTTGTCGCCGGCACGGGTGATATCAAGCAACATGGATTTCGTGGCCAGCTGCATTTTCTCAGCATACTCAACATCTACGTGCTGATCTGCAGTTACAGGCAGTACAAACCACCCTGCAATGAGGGCTATACAAATGAGTGAAAGTAATTTATTTGGTCGGGTCATTTATTGATTATGTTACGGTCCAATTGAAAAGGCCAGCAATCGCTGGCCTTTTCACATTTCTCACCTACGGCCACGTGTACGCAGCGCTTGTGGAGTGAACTGCGCAGGTTGTAATTCAACATTAAAGGTATTGACCGCGGTGGTGTTGTCGAAACCCTGTGCGACGTACCTGCCCGACTGGAGGTCATAATGGGCTTCAATGGTCGACCAGATTGTCGGCACGTCATAGTAATTGATCATGTGACATTCCGATGAGCGCCACAATTGTAAACGACCGTCGTAATGGTCGATGAGCGCAATCTGGTAGCTGTCTTCATCAAGATAGTAAGTACGTTTTGCGTTGATATGCCGCATTCCTTCTTTCAGATTGGCGTCAATGACCCAGACACGATGCAATTCATAGCGCATCAGATCCGGATTCAGGTGACCCGGCTGGACAAAATCGTCGTAAGTAACACCTTTTGCATGGGCACCATAGGAATTGTATGGAATGTACATTTCCTTTTTACCGACCACGGTCCAGTCAAACCGATCCATGGCACCATTAAACATATCGGTCATGTCATTCGTACGCAGACCGTCAGATGCTGTACCGGGATTATCATAGGCAACGTTTGGCGCACGCCGCACCCTGCGTTGACCCGGATTGTAAATCCATGCCTGACGTGGCGTTACCTGCTGGTTAAGGGTTTCGTGCACCAACAGGATATTACCAGCAAGCCTGGCGGGAGATTCCACTTCCTGGAAAAAGTACAACAGGATGTTGTCGATTTCTTCAATGGTGACACCGCGTTTGTAATACAAACCCAGGAGTTCTTCGCGTATCACCGTCACAGAGAACTTACCACTGGCGGTCGGTGCGATTTGCGTGTTGTAGCGAACACCACCGGTACCCTTGTACTTGAGCTTGTGGTTCCACATCAACTCATAGGCATTCTCCGGGAACGGGAATGGAAAACCTTCTGCGGCACCCAGCACACCTTCACCGTTTTCACCGAGCGTTGCAGATGCACCATTCTTGGCGGTCATTTCATAGATATGTTCTGGGAACGATGCACTGCGCCGGCTCGGGTAAACATCCATGTAATAAGTATCAGGATATTTCTCAAAGGTGGCTTTCTGGCCAACGCTCAGCTGGTCGGCATAGTCCTGGTAGTTTGCACCGGTAATACGGAATAAAGGCTTGTCTTCCGGAAACGGATTCTGATGGTGATCACCCTCCTTGTATTCTGGCGGTGGTGTTGTAACACCCCCCGTCCATTCGGGAATCGTACCCGCGGCGTTACCCGCCCGTTCGGAACCCATGGGGGTCAGGTCTTCAGTCAGACGATTAACCTCGTCAGGTTTGGCTCCAGCAACAGCCTGTCCAATTCCAATGGCCAGACCAATGCAGATAGTAAGTGTGTATTTTGTAAATGTTCGCATGAGTTTCTCCGGTGATCAGAATGAGTAACGGACACTGGCGGAAAAGAAGTCGCGGTCCTGCAATAAGTTATAGTGCCCGGCTCCCATGTAACTGGTGTAGGAAAGATCAAATAGCCATTCCTGCAGGTAATTGAAACCCACACCCAATGTGAGTGTCTTGCGTCCCTGGATGAACGCACCACCGGGACCGGGGCTTGTGCCGGTGACATCTTGTGCCCAGGCAATTCTTGGCAAAACGGTCACCGGGCCGATAGCATCGTTGTAGGTCGCCCGTACGAGCATGCGATAGCCCCAGCTGAAATCATCGGCAAAACCTCTTGCCGACTCGGTGATCGGGTTACGCAGATCGCCGGTCAGAAAGTCTAAACCACCACCGGTATCGGTACCCGGGCCATTGAACCTGAGGTCATCTTTACGCGGCAAGCCAGATATAGCATTGAAGCCAGCTTCAGCAACGAAAGCGATCTGGTTGGCCTTGAGGAAATTATTCGGGCCAAACAGTTTGGTCGTCGTGAGCTGACCCTGCCAGGAATTGTGTTGTTCCCAACCCGTGATCAGGTCACCGGCTTCGAAGTCACCGAACTGGCTGTGAAATTGCAGAGCATGTGCCGGGAAGTTGACATTCAAAGGTGTCAGAGCAGCAAACAATAACTCTATGTCATCAACCTGCAACGGCATATTGGGACGATAGCTGACTTCTCCTGACAGTGCCCAAGTACCTACATTAGAGTTAAAGCTTACACCCCAGAGGTGAATATCTTCCGGGTACTCTGTGAAGTAACTAGCTGAGTTAGCTGCTAATCCCGTAACGGCCCTGCCGCTGTTTAGCGGTAGCCGGCTGTGGTAGTTGAGGTAGTAGAACCCGAACTCCGTGCCGTTCAACTTCTCAGCGAAGTAGCGAAAAGCCAGGCCCCACTGGCCGCTGTCACTCGGCTCCAGCGTCTCCGCCCTCGGGACCGCGGCACTACAACCGACAGCCACGAGCGATGCCGGGAGTTGTTGATCGGAACTACCATAACCACTTCCATCTGCTGCGCAAACCGTCTCATACAAATCGGGGTTGATCACAGGTTGATCCGGAGCACCGAAACCAAGCATGACATAGGCGCCACCCGGTGTACCAAAGTCATTGGTGGCAAAATAGGCGCCGGCCGGATCAGGAATAACTTCCCTGTATTCGAACATGTACAGCGCTTCCATTGACAGGTTGGGTGTCAGGTCGATGGAACCCCAAAGCATGTTGACGCCTTCGAAGGCCTCCTTCAACTCGGCACCGGCTACCCTGAGCCTGGATACATCCACCGGGTTGATCACATTGATACCACCCTGGATGAAAGTGGATTCACCCCAACTCACGACCTGCCGGCCAAGACGCCAGTTCAGGAATCGCTCACCGACTTCGTTCTCACCCCAGACATACAAATCAAGCAGGCGAAAATCCTTGCCTACACGTTCGATTGCATCATCCGACAGGAAATCCTTGTTGTGATTTTCGAAATCGTAGAAACCCATAAAGCGCGTGAACATACCATAGTTTTTATATTGGATATCAAGCTCAGAGGTGAACTTGATCGTGTTGGCCACCAGGTCGCCGCTGTCCGGATAGTTCCGGTTGCCATCATCGTTGTTAACCGACCACCGGCCCGGTGCCAAACGCCTGGTGGCGTTATCGGCAGCGACAATAAGCGGATTTAGATAGGCCTTACCAACATTGTCCTCGTCGAGATCGCCGGTGCGCCAGATAGCGCCATAACTTATCGTGGTATCGAAATTACCTGACCAATCACCGTCCGATTTCTCTTCCCAATTTGAAAACTCGATAGCATTGGCCGTGGTACCACCCAACGCCAACAATGCGACGGCGAGTGCACCGGGAAGAAGTTTCCTTGTCCAGCCTTTATCTGCTGTGTGAGCGGAGGCTGGTGCGTGTCTATTCATGAGCTGTTTTGCTGTTGTCATTTTCATCTCCCACTCCCTACTCTAACCTGTCCGGTTGGTTATTATTCTTAACCTGCTCAAACCTGCTTACCGTCCCGCGCCCTGAAATCAGACTGCGCTTGTTCTTTTGTTTGGCAGATTTCGAATCCTGCTTTTCGGTGAGGTCCACAACCTGTGAAGACGGTACCTGCATCACCGGCACCATCGTGCTCTTGTCATTAACAATGACGGCGCTACCGAATGAGCCTATGAATGTAGCCGCCTGTCCCTGCATTTCAAAAAACGCGGCTGGAGAATCTGTCGGGCTTAACCATGAACCATGTGACGCGGGTGGCACAAACCGGCCAGCGGAACGTAATCCATCAGCGCTCTGCTGGGTGCTGGAGTAGGCGCTCAGACCCATCACCTTGATCAATGGCTCCGTGCCGGCCAATGGTGAAGTAGCCACAAAATTCGGTATCACCTGATCGTTGATGACTTCATGCAACAATATGGGCGTGTTGGCTGCCGCTTCGGCTGCCCAGTTGATCGGATCAGCTGAATCAAGAACAGTCTGCCAGACGAGGAAAAAGGACTCGTATTCTGATGTTCCCGGAAAAACGCCTTTGCCGGCCAGGCCCGCCCGTATGGACGGCCCGAAACTGGCTGAAGCCTCTGCGAAGCGTGCGATGCTGCCCCCGGGTACTGAAAGGTATGAACGTGTCACCAGCGGTTCAATCGCGGTGAAAACCGTACCATGTATACCGCCCCATGACTGACCTGCGTAGGCAATGTTGGAGCCATCGGTATCCGGTGAACCATCACCGTCAAAATCCATGGATGAGATCGAAACCGCCAGAACAGACAAATCGGTTTCGCCCTGTCGAATGAGGTCACGTCCAACCAGCATATTGGAAAGACCGGCGGAAACGGCGTGGGAACCCGAAGGATCAATCAAACCGTCCGGCCCGGGCGCCCCGGTAATATTATTGGAATAATCGACGTCAAAAGTACGCTCGTTGGCAACCGGTGCAAAAGGTGTATTTTCGATCCAGAATGGAGCAAACGCCGGCGTGGCATCCGGGCTTACGCCATGCATTGGAAAGTCCATGGCGACCACCGCGTAACCCGCTGCAGCGAAGCCATCAGCGGCAGCCAGAACATCCATCCGACTCCTCGTGATGCCGTGACCAAATATCACTACCGGCCAGCCATTGGCCGGTTTGGCCTGGCCTCTTGGTATCGTTATCAGCAACGGCACCGTTTGCATACCTGTCAGAACCGGTATTGGGTTCGCTATTGTTATATTGGTAGAAGTAGGATCAAGCCCAAACTGGTCAAAAGGCGGTACATACGCGCCAGGGGCAGCTTTCCAGAATGTGTTCAGAGGCGCGAAGGGATTCTCTTCAGAAAATATACCCGCGTAATAGGGTATCGTGATGATACCTATAGAAACACTAGCCGCACCCGGTGAACCGGGAACCAGGTCGCCGGTATTAAAACCCGTCGGGGCAATTGTTGTGGGCGCCGGTTGTGCAAAAGCCCGCAATGTTTTCAGCGTCCGCGTAACCGACTGGGTTTGTGCGGTCCAGGCGAGAACGATGTCGGCGGGGTTGATATCGGTGACTGCTGCAACATTCAACTCCATGCTCTGCACCACACCCCTGATCAACTCAAGCTGTGCTGCTGTTGCATTGTCAAACAGGGCATTGGTGCTATTGCCGTTTTCGTCCACCCACGGGACCGAGGTTTTTCCGAAGTTGTAGGTTCTGTCAGGCGTCGCGTCATTGCCTTCAGTATCACGAATGTCATTGGTCAATACCGCCATGTAAGCGGTATATTCCTTAAGTGGTTTCAGCGGAAGAATCGCGATCTGGCTTGCGGAGGCAGGAACGGCCACATAATCCACCCCGGGTGTTAACTCCCTGACAATACTCGTTACAAATAGAAACTGGCTCGTTGTGACCTCGAACATCCTGACGGACTGACCGGTTGTAACCGTCGATGGATCAATCAAGCCTGGTGCGTCTGGGTTGTTGTTGTAGGCACCCGTCGGGTTGGCTGCAAAACCGGTGATCCACTTTTCTACAAGGCTATAACCATCCAGTGCACTGAGCGCCACCGTCGGATCCGAATAATCGTTGGGGTCAACCACGGGAGGATCCAGGGTCAGATCAGTTGTTGTAAAAAACGCCAGGTTGGTAGGGAACGGTAATACCGGCCTGCCACTGGACTGACCAAAGGGATCGAAGCTCGCTGTCAGAACATTCGAAACAATACTGCCGTCCTTGTTCGTTGCAGGCTCATGATGCGCATATGCATTGACTGCCGCGAGTGACAAAAACAGAGAGAGAAGTAGAAGGACTAAACGCTTATTCATTATCAATTCCCCATAGAGAAGTACAGAGCAATTTGTCGCCATCCGAGAATATCGGCAAGAACAAACAACCGGCCATGGGTAGACTGAAATAACTTTCTGGACAAATTCAGGCTAACAATTCCAGAGCAGAGTCACACCCCAAGCACTTGGTTTTCGAACTATCATACGGCACAGTCAGCAAAAACTAAATCCTTCAATCAAAGTTATTGACTTAAGTCAATTTGGTAAACCTGTGATATTCATGAAAAGACTATGACAGTAAAACCTGATTTGCGATTTTTTGGCAATTCAGAACACATGCTTGCTACACTGCCGCAAGCCCCGGGAGGTCAACAGAATATGTCAACCATCGACATTCATGCATATCATAAGCTCAGCCATGAAGAGGCGCTGAATGCTGCGGACGAGTTGTCCATCGACCTGGCAGAAAAATTCGGTATTGATTATGGCTGGGATGAAGAAGTGATCAACTTCGAGCGCCCGGGGGTCAGTGGTCAAATACTGGTGCAGGAAACTGAGCTCAGAATCCAGGCTGAGCTGGGCTTCATGCTGATGATGTTAAAAAGCCCCATCGAACAGGAAATCATGCGTTACCTGAAACAGCATTTTGGTTGTAGTTTTGAAGCGGTGTGAAATATGCGGGTTAAAACGGTTTCTTTTCACCCGCAAATAAACGCTGCATTATTTTATCCTCGCTATTCCAGATGGTTTTTATAAATTCAGTGCCATCACCCATAATCTGAAACGCCCGTAAACCCTGCTCCAGAAATGTTTGTAATAAACCGAAGCCGGCTGCCCGTGCAGGGCCCCTGAGCGTCCGGATCAGAAACATGACCAGACGGTGATGGACCAGTTCATTTAACTCCAGACCCAGGTGGCCAATTAATTCAATCTGTCTTTCCCGGTCCACCCCACGCCCGCAGATGCGGTAAATCTCACCGTAACGATCTGTGCTCAACTCATGCCAACCGGATTGTTGCAGTGCAATCGTCATATCCATATCGAGACTCAGGCTCAATGACTGGAGTTCAAAGGCCTCAGCCAGCGCCAACAGCATATCTTCACGCAGCATTCTGACCATCACCGGCAGAACGCGCTCCATTTGCTGGTCACGTTCGCGAAAATTCAGACCACCATAAAGTTCGGCCAGGAAAAAATCACCGGCAGCGCGATAACGTTCCTGGCTGATCAGATCATGGTAGCTGTTGGACAGACGCCGGCGTTGCCATTCCTGCAAAAGTTCCAGTTCCTCATGCGGGAAAGCGGGTTCATCAAAACGCGTCGCAAGTTCGTGGCTATCGGTCAGGGCCTGCCTGAGATGATCTGCATGTCGCTTCACTGCAATCTTTTCCTGTCGCCTGGTGACAAAATGAGCGTCACCTATATTTATTGTGTGAATTCCCTTTTTATATGGCGTCACACTAGCCAATCGCAACTGGCAGGTCTAGAATTGACGCCTGCCACGGAGGCTGCCAAGCATGCTAACGATACATCAGGCCCGGACACCTGGCCAGAACAAAACCCAGACCAAAACCGGCCTCGCAATCGCGGGCGGGGGACCGGTTGGCGCTATTTACGAGTTGGGTGCGCTGCGGGCACTGGATGAGAGTATCGACGGTTTGAAGCTGCATGATCTGGATGTCTACGTGGGTGTCAGTTCAGGTGCCCTGATTGCAGCAAGCCTCGCCAATGGTATTACAACGGTGGAGCTTTGCAGAATATTCATGGGTCAGGAGTACGCCAGCATCCGCTTTGATCCTGAACGCCTTATGCGGCCTGCCTTCAAGGAATATCTGGAACGGGCTTCGATGCTGCCCGGGGTCGTGACTGGTGCCTTGCTGAATATGATCCGTAACCCCGCTACATCCAATATTTCGCAACTCGTCAGCCAACTGGGCAAAGTTGTTCCCAGCGGTGTGTTTGACAACCAGGCCATCCATGATTTTCTGGCGCATGCGTTCAGGGTCACCGGACACAGTAACGAGTTCGATGACCTGAAATGCGCCCTGTACATCGTGGCGGTTGACCTGGACAGCGGTGCCGCCGTGAGGTTTGGCAGCAAGGCGCATCGTAATGTCAGCATTGCCCGCGCGGTACAGGCCAGTGCCGCCTTACCGGGTCTCTATCCGCCGGTGGAAATCGACGGCCACTATTATGTCGATGGCGCACTACGCCGAACCTTGCACGCATCAGTTGCATTGGACGAGGGTGTGAACCTGCTCATCGGCGTTAACCCAATGGTGCCATTCGACTCCGGTAAAAAGGGGCTGAACTCCGAGGTTTCCGACCAGAGACTGAACCGCGGCGGATTACCCCTGATATTGTCACAGACATTTCGTGCCTTGATCCAATCGCGAATGGAAGCCGGCTTCAGGAAATATTACAGCAGCCACCCTTTTGCCGATCTCCTCCTTTTGGAACCGCACCGCAAGGATGAGAAAATTTTCTTTACCAATATCTTCAGCTACAACAGCCGTAATGCACTCTGTGAACATTCCTACCAGGTTACCCGCAAAGACCTGTTGGCCAGGCACAAAGAGCTAAGCCAGGTGCTGGAAAAACGCGGCATGTCACTGAACGTCGATTTGCTCAGGGACAAAAAACGTACGCTCGGGGACAGCATTGGCGAAGGACGGTCAAGCCACGCCCCGGTGGCACGCAGTCTTTCCAGGGTGCTGGATGACCTTGACGAAATGCTGGAAGACCGAAAAGCAAGTTAAAGAAACCCTGGTATATTCCGGGCGAAGCAGGTTGCGATTAAAATCTGTCCGGATTCACCAAATGTAAGCGCATGTAGGCGAGATGCGAGTCGCAGCTAGCAAAATAAACTACCTGGTATCTAAATAATGAAAATAAACCTATCCCTTCAAGGTCTCTGCCTATTCATCTTCAGTCTTTGCCTGCTGCTACCTACAAGTGTCACTTCAGCACAGGAAGGTTCCACTCCGCAGGCTCAAAGTCACCGGTCCAAACAGGAAGTCGACCTGATTATTAAGGGTGACCATATCGTCACCATGGACGTAGATGGATCCGTTTATAAAAACGCAGCCATAGCGGTAGATAAAGGTCTCATCATCGCGATCGGCCCAGCCAGTGAAATACTCACTGCATACCAGTCGAACAAACTGCTCGAAGGAAACAACCGTGTCGTCATGCCGGGCTTGATCAACGGCCATTCACACGCGGCCATGACCCTGTTGCGCGGCATGGCAGAAGACATGGCCCTGCTGGATTGGCTGACCAAATATATATTTCCTGCCGAGCTCGAATTTGTGGACGCTGAATTTGTGCGTATCGGTACTGAACTCGCCTGTTGGGAAATGATTCGTGGTGGCACAACTACCTTTGTGGATATGTACTACTACCCTGATGTGATCGCTGAAGTAGTCGAGTCCTGTGGCATGCGGGCACTGATATCAGCCACCGTAATCGAACGGCCGAGCCCGGGTGCGGCGAACGCGGCGGATTCGATGATCAAAGGCCAGGCATTTATCGATCGCTGGAAGGGTAAAAACTCACGCATAACACCGGTATTCGGTCCGCATGCCAATTACACGCTGGATATCGAACAACTGCGTGCGGTTCGTGAAGCAGCCAAAAACGCAGGTGTGGGTATTACCATTCATATGTCTGAATCCCAATATGAAGTGGAGTATTCAAAAGCAAACTACGGCAAAACAAGCATCGACCTGTTTGATTCCATCGGCCTGCTTGATGTGCCTGTCATCGGCGCACACGTCGTGTGGCCAACAGATGCAGAAATACTCATTCTGGCCCAACGCAAAGTGGGTGTTATTCACAACCCCACCTCAAATATGAAAACGGCTGCCGGTATTTCACCGGTCGCCAAAATGCTCGCAGCCGGTGTCCATGTCGGGCTCGGCACCGATGGCGCTGCTAGTAACAATGACCTGGATATGTGGGAAGAAATGCATCTGGCCGCACTCCTGCAAAAGGTCGACCGGATGGACCCCGAAGTCATGCCGGCCAACACCGTGCTGACCATGGCCACACGCGGCGGTGCCGAGGCCATCGGTCTGGGTAAAAGCATTGGCTCGCTGGAGGTTGGCAAACGCGCCGATATCATCCAGGTATCATTTGACGATGTGCATTTTATACCCACCTACGATGTGAGATCGCACTTGGTTTACGTGGCTGATGAGAAGGACGTTACCAGTGTGGTGGTAGATGGTCATGTACTGATGAAGGATAAGAAAATTCTGACCATCGACACTGAACGTGTCACCAGGGAAGCGACCGAACTGGCCGGGCGAATTCAGAAAGAGATGCAATCCAGATAATCTTGTGGTGAGGCTGGGGGTGCTCCACCTAAACAGTGGGGCGCTTATGTTCAGGACAAGGTGAGACCAGGTACTGGTCGAGAGAGTGCCCTGGGGTATGAACGGTATATCGCGAGTGAGCACATGGATGTGCGGCGCGATTGTTTCGGTTTTGCACGGCATATAACTGGATATGTGTCGCTCGATACTCGACGTCCTGTCTCGTAAGGTCCTGGTAAGACAATACCCCCTCTCCAGCTTCAACCTGACCGCACCCGTAGGGTGGGTAACTTGTTACCCACCAATGGTTTAACATCCGACGATGGTCCGGTGCGTAACGAGTTACGCACCCTACGTTCGCTTGTTACCCACCAACCGTGTTTCTATCAGAAACCATT
>RCNE010000741.1_pt1 | contig 17415 bp, 16 predicted proteins | sample 2041361 | NCBI WGS metagenome assembly RCNE01 (sample SAMN09708229, study PRJNA481090) | Marine sediment metagenome, whole genome shotgun sequencing project.
TCCGGATAAAAGCGCGCGCCGAGCGGTTTTGGCCCAACACCTTTGATAAACGGCTTCTCATCATCCAACCGATCCCACGGACCGTAGTTCAGCTCGGCAAAGCGGCGCGTAGCATCGTCTTCGATGGCGTTCAGCCATTCCTGGTAACCCTCGCCGAAGCTCTGTCGCCAAAACAGGTCGTCCATGATCTTCGCCGCGTCGATCAGAATTCGGAGCATCTGGACCTGGTCTTCACTAAGGTCGCCGAGATCGGCCGTCAGCGTAAAGTCCGCGTAGATTTCAGGCCGCGGCTGGACCGTCGCTGGCGGTTGAACAGTGGTTTCGGGTGGCGTCTCGGTGCCACAGGATGCGACCAAGACCGACATCAAAAGCGCTCCCAATGAGCGCGTAACAAACTGTAGATTCACAGCTACTCCCCTGGAGCCTGAGTAATCGCGCATTATCGCACAGCCTGATAAGCGGGGCCGCTGGCGGAGCGTCTAGAGATCAACGATCTCGACGTCACTGAAGCTCATTGGTTGCCCCAGGAACTGGCCGCCGACGCGCGCAAAGCGCGTCGCGCCATCCGTAGCCAGGAACCTGAGACCTCCCGCCTCGTTTCGGCGCCGCGCGAGCCCGGTGGACTCAAGCGTTCGCGACACCACGGCCGCTGTAGTACTCGCAGAGTCAACCAGCAGCACATCCTCCGAGACGACGGCCTTGATAGCGTCTTTCAGGAGTGGGAAATGCGTGCACCCGAGAATAATCGTGTCGGCCTGAAACGTGCTGTCGCTGGCCTCATCGAGGTAGCGCTCGATGATGCGATTGACAATATTGCCATCCGTCCACCCTTCTTCGGCGAGCGCGACAAGCAATTCACAGGCGCTCTCTCGAATCGTTGCGGCCGGATCGAGGGCCTCTATAGCCTTGCTATAGGCGCCCAGGCGAACCGTCGCCTCTGTCGCCAGGACCAGATGCGTCCCACCCGGTCGCGCTGTTACGGCTGCTGTCGCGCCCGGCTCAACGACGCCAATCACATTGAGCGGGCTCAACTGCTCGCGCAGCGCGTCAAGCGCGACGGCCGATGCCGTGTTACAGGCAACGACGAGCAGCTTGATGCCCTGCTCTTCGAGCTTAGCCGCCGCTTGTGTCGCGTAGCGAGCGATCGAGAGTGGGCTTTTTGTACCGTACGGCAAACGAGCCGTGTCGCCGAGGTAAACGAGATTCTCGTTGGGTAATTCGTCCCGGATGGCTTTCAGCACTGTCAGGCCACCCACGCCCGAGTCGAAGATCCCAATGGGCAGATCGGCATTTATTGAGTTGCTCATCAGCGCATTGTGCCGAAGGATGCTCAACTGTGGAATAATTCCGGCCGGCTCCTTTTGCCGTGGGATGGTCAATTGTGCAGAAACTGATTTATGGCGTAATCGCTTTCGTCGCGTTGCTGGTGATTATCGGCTACTCGCTGCCGCGCACGCATTACGTCGAGGCTTCGGCCGAAATCGACGCGCACCCGGCCACGGTGTTCGCGTTACTGAACGATTTCCGACGCTATGCGCTCTGGTCGCCTCTGGCTGAAACTGACCCCAATGTGCGGATCCTTCATTCCGGTAACCTTCGGGGAGTCGGTGCCATTATGACCTGGGACGGCGCAATCGTCGGCAGCGGAACCCAGACAATTGTTGAAAGCGAGCCGTTTGTAAAGGTCAGAATGCGCATCAATCCGGACGAACCGGGCGAGGCTTTTTCGCAGTTCAGCCTCGTGCCCGGCACCGGAACAACCATTGTCACCTGGGGGTTCACGGCGGACTACGGCATGAATTTCGTCGGTCGCTACTTTGCTTCGATGCTGGGTAGCGTCGTCGCACGGGATTATCAAGAGGGCCTCGATGGCCTCAAAGCACTGGCTGAGAGCTTGCCAAGCGCCGATTTCAGCGATCTGGAGATCGAACAGATTCTAGTCAAGGCAACTGACATCGCTTACCTGCCAACAACGTCGCGCCCCGAACCTGCGGCGATGTCTGAGGCGATGGGCAAGGCCTATTTCCGGATACTCAACTTCATCGACACAGCCGGCCTCGAAGTCGCTGGCGCGCCTTTGTCCGTCACGCGGACTTTCAGCGGCGCCGAACTGGCTTTCGATGCAGCGATTCCGGTTCGGGGTGTCACCGCTGCAACCCGGAGGAACGGCGCCGGAGTCGAGCTCGGGAAGACTTATGAAGGTGCGGTCGTCAGGGTCAGGCACGTCGGCCCCTATCGAATGCTGGCAACAACGCACCGCAAGATATCGGCCTACCTGGCCGCGCACGGGATCGAGCGCAACGGCGCCGCCTGGGAGTCCTACGTGAGTGATCCGGGCGATGTGCCCGAGAAGGAGCTGCTAACTTACGTCTACTACCCGATCAAACCGACTTGATCAGGAATGGCGGCACGCGAGGTGCATCGCCGTCATTGATGGGCAAGGTACCCGGGCCCTGATCTCGCAGTCGTGACAGCTCGCCGTAGAACGCCACCACGTGCGCGGCGCACTCGCTGGCATCTTGCGGTGACATCTTGCGCACCGAGGCACAAATCGCGCTTTCGCCGTGCAGCGGCGAAACCTGATGCATGGACTGGCGGAAGTCGGTGAACGCCTGTTTCATGGCGATAGGCAGCTCGTCCTCGTCGATATCGTCAAGGTGCTCTTCGTAAGCCTTGATAAGTCGTTGTTTTATATGGCCATGGCCAGCAAGCACGGTGAGTGCCGCGTAAAAGCGGTCGACGTGGTTTGTCATTGCGACTCCAGCGTTTTGTATTATTTTCCCGCCTGTTCTCTCGACGACGGATTTACGCTTTTGTTTTTTTTGGAGCTAAAGACTACCTCCTGTAGTCACGATGGCCCCTGCAAGGCCCCGCAAGTCCCTTTGGCTCCTGATGTTTCATAACCTTGCGCACGTTTCTTATAGCAGAGTTTCGGAATCCCACGCAAGTAAGCGTTTGCCACCTACCGCTATTTCGCGAATTCGATTGTCCAGTGTGTCTCACCCAACGCCCGGTCATCGGAATACAGCGGATCACTCTGCCCAACCTCCCAGGCGGTCGCCAGCGTTTCGTTCATCACGTAGTCCCTGTGAACCCTCAGCGCGGCCTCAACTGCCTCAGAGCCCGAGACGCCCAGCGTGATGCGATCTGACACTTCGAGTCCCGCCTGCTTGCGGGCATCCTGTACAGACCTGACGATTTCACGGGCAACGCCCTCGCTGATCAGTGCCTCGGTCAGGGTCGTATCGAGCGCCGTGAGAAAGCCGGCATCTTCACCGCAGGCATAGCCCTCGGCGGAGCTGGTTTCGACCAGCACGTCCTCCCCCTCCAACGTGATGGTTTCGCCACCCGCATCTATTTCGAAGGGCTCGCCCTTGGCCGCTGCAGCAGCAATCGCGGCCCCGTCCGCCTCGTCGAGCGCCTTTCGAATGATGGGGATCAGCTTGCCGTAACGCTTGCCGATACGCGGCAGATTCGGCTTGATGCGATAGCTGACCAGGCCGGCATCGCGCGCGATGAACTCGATCGACTTGACGTTCAGCTCCTCGAGTATCTGCTCCTGGTGGCTTGCCAGCGCTTTCGCCGACACGTCGTCCGGCGCACGTACCAGCAGCCTCGACAGCGGTTGACGCGTGCGGACACCCGACTGGCCGCGCGCCGCGCGCGCCAGGCCAACAACTTTCTGGACAACGTTGATGTCGAATAGCAGCTGATCGTTCTTCCAGGCCGGGTCAGCATCTGGCCAGTTGCCCATATGAACCGAAACCGGCGCGTCCTTATCAACGGTACGAACCAGGTTTTGATAGACGTTTTCGGCAAGGAACGGCACAAAGGGCGCCATGAGTTCGTGAACACCCTTGAGGCATTCGTACAACGTCAGGTAGGCCGACTGGGTATCTTCCGGATCCGAAGACTTCCAGAAGCGACGCCGATTTCGCCGCACGTACCAGTTGCTGAGCTGGTCCACAAATGCCTCAATGGCTTCGCCCGCGGTCTTGGCATCAAAATTATCCAGTGCGTCGGTAACCGTCGTTATCGTCGTATGCAGCAAGGCAAGTGCCCAGCGGTCGATCTCGGGCCGTTGCTCAAGAGGAATGTCGCGACTCAGATCAACCTCGTCCAGGCGTGCATAAAGTACGAAGAAGCCGTAGGTATTCCAGAACGTATTGATAAAGGAACTCGCCACATCGGCGACGATTTCTACTGAGACGCGTTTTGGCGCATCCGGCGACAACCGCGCAAGAAAATACCAGCGCAACGCATCGGCGCCGACAGTATCGAATACGTCGTACGGATTGATGATGTTGCCGACGGATTTCGACATCTTCTTGCCGTCCTTGTCGACAATGAGGTTCAGGCAGATGCAGTTTCTGAATGCCACGCTGTCGGAAACCAGCGTCGAGATCGCGTGCAGCGTGTAGAACCAGCCGCGGGTCTGGTCGATGGCCTCGCAAATATAGTCAGCCGGAAAGTGCTTTTCGAACTTGTCCTGGTTCTCAAACGGGTAATGCCACTGCGCGTACGACATGGCGCCGGAGTCGAACCAGCAGTCGATCACCTCGGGGACGCGCTTCCAGGTCTTGCCGTCCTTCTCGAAGCTGATCTCATCAACGGCCGGTCGATGCAGGTCGAGTTCCTGGAGCTCCCTGCCTGTAAGCTCCTCGAGCTCGGCCACCGAACCAATGCAGATATAGTCGCCGTCGTCGTTGGTCCAGACAGGCAGCGGCGTGCCCCAGAATCGCTCTCGCGATAACGCCCAGTCGACGTTGTTTTCCAGCCAGTTTCCGAAACGGCCGTCCCGAATGTGCTCAGGCACCCAGTTGATTGTCTTGTTGAGCTCGGCCATGCGCTCACGAAACTGCGAGGTGCGGATATACCAGGCGTTCTTCGCGTAATACAGGATCGGATCGCCCGTGCGCCAGCCAAACGGGTAGTTGTGCTTGTAGCGCTCGGACCGGAACATGATGCCGCGTTCCTTGAGCAGGCGAATGAGTATCTTGTCGGCGTCCTTGAAGAACAGGCCGGCGACCGGTTCGACCGCGTCGATGAAATGCCCGTCGAGCCCGACGCCATGCACAACGGGTAGATCATTGGCGACACCCAGCGCCAGATCGTCCACGCCGTAGGCGGGCGCGGTGTGCACGATTCCCGTGCCGTCGTCCGTACTGACAAAATCGGCAGCAAGCACGGTGAACGCTTTATCGGCATCGCAGTCGAGGTAGTCGAACATCTGCTCGTAGCGTATGCCAACAAGTTCGGTGCCTTTCACGGTTTTGACGACCGAGTGGTCTATGTCACGAAAAACGGCTTCACGCAGCGCTTCGGCAACGATGAGCGTCTGGCCGTCTGACTGGCAATAGCTGTAGTCAATGTCCTCACCCACAGCGAGCGCGAGGTTCGATGGCAGCGTCCAGGGCGTGGTGGTCCAGACCAGGAAGTAAGTATCGTCCTCGTCGGCAAGCTTGAAACGGATCGTGATCGACGGGTCCTCAACTTCCTTGTAGCCCAGGGCCAGTTCGTGCGATGAAAGCGTGGCGCCAATGCGCGGGTCGTAAGGCACAACCTTGTAGCCGCGGTAGATCAGGTCCTTGTCCCAGATTCTCGACAACAGGTTCCAGACCGACTCGATGTAGCTGTTATTCAGCGTGTAATAGGCTTCATCGAGGTTGACCCAGAAGCCCATACGCTCGGTCATCTTCTCCCAGTCGCCGATGTAGCGCATCACCGAGTCGCGACAGCGCTTCGTAAACTCCGCAATGCCGACTTTTTCCTCGATCTCCTGTTTGTCGAAGATCCCCAGCTCTTTCTCGACTTCGTGCTCGACCGGCAGCCCGTGCGTATCCCAGCCCGCCTTGCGCGGCACGTGGTAGCCACGCATCGTTTTGTAACGCGGGAAAACGTCCTTGAAGCTGCGCGCCAGCACATGGTGAATGCCGGGCTTGCCATTCGCCGTCGGCGGGCCCTCGTTGAAGCTGAACTGCGGGCCGTCTTTGGTAGCCTCCAGCGTCTTCGCAAAGACATCGTGCTCACGCCAGAACTCCAGTACCTCTTTCTCGAGATCGGGACCGTTATAACGACCGTTCACTTCTTTAAACATGGCTCTCTTCGCTGCCAAAACCTGATCCTCAAATACAAAAAAGCCCCGGGCGCATTATCTGCACCCGGGGCGATCATCATTCGTCGCGGTACCACCCGGCTTCGCGGCAGAATCCAGATGCTGCCGCCTCATGGACCATTGGCTGTCGGCCAATAGTCCGTCGCTCGTCTCGTGAGCCAGTCGGCCGTGCCTACTCGGATGAACCTTTCGGACAGCGACTCAGGGGTGATATTCGGCAGACTCAAACCCGGAGCTCTCACCATCCTCCGGTCGCTGTGGCTTAAGCGGACTGCCTGTTTGTCCCCTTCAACGTCTTGCGGGGGAAATTACTTGCGAACGCCACAAAACACAAGGAAAAAGGGCCTCAATGTCTGAAGGTACGTGCGTCTGCCGAGGCCAAGGGCACCGCCCGGGGATCCCAGGCCTTTCCCCAGGCGGGCCTGGCGGTCGCTATTGAGGCCATCGTGTCAACAGAATCCTCCGGGTTGGCACGCCTTACTGTTCGGCGCGGCTGGCGCAGTCGATACAAAGCAGTGCCGTCGGATCGAATTCGAGGCGTTTCTGGTTTATCGGCTCGCCGCACCCGAGGCAGACGCCATACTCGCCCTCGTCGACGCGCTTCAGGGCCGCCACAATTCGCCGCAGAGTAGCCTCGCGCCGCAGCCCGGACGCCTGCGCCATCGCCTGCGCCTGCATCGCGTCCATGCGCGAGAGGCGTCCAACCTTCGATTGGTCCAGCTCGACGATGTCCGCGGACCCCTCCGCAGCCGCTGCCTCCGCTTGCAGTTCAGCGCGCAGTTGAAGCAGGCGCTCGCGCATGTCTTTCATTTACTTTTTCTTGCGCTTCTTCATCATGTCCGCCTGGTGCGCAGCGAATTCTTCCGCCGAAATCTCGCCGTCATCGTCCAGGTCAATGGCCTCGAAAGTCGGCATGTTGGCAGCGTTCTTCATCTTGCCACCGGCCTTTGCGCGCTCAGCCATGTGTGCAGCCCGGCCTTCATGGAATTCACTCGCGACAATGGCGCCGTCGCCATTCAGATCAAAGTCCGCGAAGGCCGGCATCTTGTGATGCTTGCTCTCGCCGTGGTGCGACGCCGTCGCGGCGGTTGAGGCTAGCAGTAGCATGATCGTCGTAAATACCAATCCGGCTATGAAGAGGGTGGAAAGTGACCGGGTGTTCATCGCATGTTCTCCTCGTTTCCTGTGTCTCGCAGTGTTGTTGCACCGCCGGTGAATCGGAATACGTAATAGCCGCTCGAGAAACCCTGTCTTGGTTTTTCAACGATTCCTGTCAAACTGGCGGGTATGTTTCCAGAACCTTTTTTTGTCGATGCAAACGGTATTCGCATCGCGGTCCACGAACAGGGAGAAGGCCCGGCTGTCATATTGCTGCACGGCTTCCCCGAACTCGCCTTTTCATGGCGCCACCAGCTCCCGGCGCTTGCCGCAGCAGGTTTTCGCGCAATCGCCCCGGATCAACGAGGCTACGGCAAGACCAGCGTACCACCCGAGGTCGCGGATTACAGAATCGACAAACTGATTGGCGACCTACACGGGCTGCTCGACGCGCTGGAGTTGTCGACGGCGACGTTCGTCGGCCACGATTGGGGTGCGATATTGCTTTGGCAGATGGCGATGCTGGCGCCCGACCGGATCGAAAAGCTGATCATGCTGAATATTCCGCATTACCCCCGGCCTGTCGAAGACCCGATCTCCATCTGGCGGCGACGCTTCGGCAACGATTTTTACATCGTAAATTTCCAGGATTCTGACGAAGCTGACCACGTCTTCGGCCGCGACCCAGCCTGCTTTTTCGATGTGACGATGCGACGAAACCAGATCACAAGGGAGCTGTTCGACAAGCTGCCCGACGAGAGAAAGGTCGTCAACCTCATGCATGCATTGTCCAAAGAGAAGCACGGCGGCGAGCCGCTGCTGACGCCGGATGAGCGCGACTACTACGCGGCGGAATACGCCCGCAGTGGCTTTTCAGGCCCGATCAACTGGTACCGCAACTGGACGGATAACTGGCAACGCATGGAAGGCGTGGAGCAGACGATCAGCATACCGACCTTGTTTGTTGGCGCCGACAACGACGTACTCATAGCGCCGCAACACATTACCGGGATGAAATCGCTGGTTCAGGATCTCGAGATTCACATGCTGGAGGGCTGTGGACACTGGAGCCAGCAGGAACAGCCTGACGAAGTGAATCGTCTGATGGTGGACTGGTTAGTGCAGCGCCGGTGAGGCCAGCGCATCCGTGCCCTTACCAAACATCGCCTGGTCGAACGCATTGACGAACGTGTCGGTGCTCTGGGCACCAACAACCAGCAAGTGTTGATTCAGGAGAAACCCGGGCACGCCCGAAATGCCACTGCCCCGGACCTCACGCTCGCGACTCAGGACGATCTGCCTGATCTCATCTTTATCGACCGCTTCGCTTACGTCATCCGCGACCATGCCATGGGTCTCGGCGATATCGACCAGTACTTCCTGGTCGCAAATGTTGCGGCCCTGCTCGAAGAAAGCCGACAGCAGGTCTTCGGCCAGCGCCGACGAATCCAGCTGCCTGAACTCGGCCAGGTACATTAGCTGGTGCACGGGCAACGTATTCGGAACATGTCGAACCTTGTCAAAGCGAAATTCGATGCCGACCGCCCGGCCCTCAGTCGCCAGGTGCAGAAGCGCTGGCTCCACGTTGTCCGGACTGCCGAAGCGCTGCGTCAGGTACTCGTCGAAAGGCAGGCCTTCGGCCGGTATTTCCGGATTGAGCTGAAACGGGTACCAGTGGACGTCGGTCGGGCCTTTTACCGCCTTGAGCGCCGTATCAAACCGCCGCTTGCCGAGAAAGCAAAACGGGCACACGAAATCAGCGATCACCTCAACGTTCAGTGACGCTGTTGCCGCGAAGCGATCATCGCTTCGAACGATGTTGGATAATGTCTCGCTCACTGGTTCAAACCTCCTCCGTAAGGCGCAGAAGTTGGGGCAATGCCACCAATCTCAAGCGTAGCGTCAGGGACTTGAACCCAAAGTGAACAGCGCCCTCTTCCTATTCAGACGCCGATTAGGTCCGAAAGTTGGTTCGTTTTCGCAGTAATTGGACGAAATAGTCGAACTTTTCAGAAAAATGACGCTAAATGTACTTATTATTGCGAAAAACGAAAAAAATAAAATTTAAGAGATGCAACATAGCCTCCGTTGCAGAATGATTACTTTTCCGATACTTAGGGCTTTTAGATAATTTTCGTTTGTTTTTAGAGGCTTTTCCACGATTTTGTCTTTGAAAGTTCGCTTTTTTCGCCTGCCAGGCCCCCTGCTGGCCGAACCCCTTTGCAACTCGACAGTATTCTCGCATTTTTTACGACATTCGAAGCTTTTAGCGACCTTAATTAGCTCTTCCGCCTCTTATCCGATTAATGCCGCGCACCCAGGCAAGGTACGCCACCGCCCCGGACAGGAGGAAGTTGTAGATTTCAGGCATCGTCACCAAACCGCCGCCCGTCTCCAGCATGCTGTCCGTGACCAAAAGCGTCCGCATACCCATACTGATTATCAGCGCCGACAGGGTGATGAGCGACTCGAAAGCGCTGATCAGAACTGTCCAGGTCGGGCGCCAGAGCATGAGGCCGAGACAGGCAAAACAGACGCCGTAGTAGGCCACGCGGGCCTCAGGATAGGGCTCCAGGAACGCCAGGCGGACATTAAAGCCGAGGGCGAAATCGAGCATCAGAAAGATCACGGTGGCCGCGTAGTAGAGGACCAGGATCTTGCTCGTATCGACGTTGAGTGAGGATTTGACGACGGTGCTCCCGTAACACAAGTCACAAGCATTACTCTCTGCAACTATTTGTGCAATATTTCGGGGTTGGAACTGGTCTTAGTAGCAGAGTTTAAATCCGGGAGAGACTGCGTGTTGATCAAGAAGCCGTCGGATGTTCGTCCGTCAGAGATAACCAGTAAGGAAAACTACCTCAATCGCCGGCAGTTCATGCGCGCCGGCGCAGCTATCGGCGGTTCGCTGGCAGGCGCCTCCGCGCTGGGCGCGGTTGTTCCGGACGCCCGACGGGCGAAACTTCCGGATGTCAGCCCCAGCCGCTTCAGCACAGAAGAGGCGCCGAACAGTTACGAAGACATCACTACGTACAACAACTACTACGAGTTTGGCACGGGCAAGGCGGATCCTTTTGAGAACGCTCAGGACTTTGACCCAAGACCGTGGTCGGTAGAGGTTGACGGAGAATGTGAGAAAACCGGCACATTCGATTTCGACGACTTCATCAAGCCCTTCGATCTCGAAGAGCGCATCTATCGCATGCGCTGCGTCGAGGCGTGGTCAATGGTCATCCCCTGGGTTGGCATTTCCCTGGCCGACGTCGTCAAGCACTGCAAGCCCACGTCAAAAGCGAACTACGTAGCGTTTGAGACCTTGAACGACCCATCGCGTATGCCCGGAATGCGGCGGCGTTCGCTGGATTGGCCGTATCGCGAAGGGCTGACGATCGCCGAGGCGACGAATCCGCTGGCCATCCTGGCCGTGGGACTCTACGGCGACGTGCTGCCCAATCAGAACGGCGCTCCGATCCGCCTCGTCGTTCCCTGGAAGTATGGCTTCAAGAGCATCAAGGGCATCGTTCGTATGCGTTTCACCGAATACCGTCCGAAAACCAGCTGGAACATGGCGCAGTCGCGCGAGTACGGGTTCTACGCCAACGTAAATCCGGAGGTCGATCACCCTCGCTGGAGCCAGGCGCGCGAGCGACGCATCGGCGCCGGCCTGTTTGCTGCCAAGCAACCAACCCTGATGTTCAACGGCTACGGCGACGAGGTTGCCCATCTCTACAAGAACCTCGACTTGCGCCGCAACTTCTGAGTCAGCGCGTGACTACGCTCGAACAGATTCGGCGGATCTGGAAGCCCGTTGTTTTCCTGCTCTGCCTGCTGCCAGCGCTACTGGTCGTCACCGACGCTTTTGAGCTAACCGGACGACTCGGCGCAAACCCGGTTGAGGAGATCCAAGACCGCTTCGGTAACTGGGCGCTGCGCCTCATTATGATCACGCTCGCAGTGACGCCACTACGCCGATTGACGGGCTGGGGCTGGCTGTCCCGCTTCCGTCGGATGCTCGGCCTGTTCACGTTCTTTTACGTAGCCATGCACTTCCTGACCTGGCTGATACTCGATCAGGGCGTCCAGGTATCCGCCATTCTTGAGGACCTCGTCGAAAGGCCGTTTATCACCCTTGGCTTCACCGCGTTCATCATGCTGACAGCCCTCGCCGCTACCTCTACCGACGGCATGCGGCGGCGTCTTGGGCGACGGTGGCAGACGCTGCATAACGCGACCTACGTGATAGCGATATTGGGCGTCTGGCACTACTGGTGGCAGGTCAAGCAGGACATTACCGAACCGTTGATCTACGCCGTGATCCTGGCCGTGCTACTTGGTGCACGTATCGTTTGGAATTTGCAGCGAAGGCGGCAGCGCCTGATGCGCAAATAAAAGCCGGGGCGGCCGCAGCCGTCCCGGCAATATCACACAGCATTGAATCGTCAGGCGACTTTTACCGTGTGTCTTTCCGCCGCGCGGACCTTCGGAAGCGCAATGGTCAGGATTCCGTCCTTTAGCTCGGCATGAATCGCTTCGGGATCCACTTCTTCCGGCAGCATCAAGGTTCTCATGAATTTGCCGTAGCCCAGCTCGTGCCTGTAGAACTCCTCCTTCTCATCGACCTCCTCAAACGCCCTCTCTGCCTCAACCGTCAGGCGAGCGCCTGCGATCGTGACTTCGATGTCGTCTTTCTCGACACCAGGGAGTTCGCCTCGGACGACGAACTCTTTGTCGCGGTCGATGACATCGAGGCGGAAATTCCGCTCCAGATCGACATCTCTCGGCCACTTCCACCCAAAGGGTTCGAACGTCCCCATCCAGCGGCTTGGTGGGAAGTCCTCAAAGAACTTCTCCATGCTGTGGGTGGGAGGCGCCGTCCGTCTTATATCAACCGCCCTTTTGCGGGGCTCGATTTCGCGCAGGATTGACATGTGACACGCCTCCTTCCCGTTGCACTGCCGGCGATCCTCCGCCAGCAGATCTTTTTTACACCCTCTGCACCAGAAGACTATTCGGAGATGTGCGCATTGACAGCTACCTCTGTAATCGACGAAAAACCAGCCGCTCTGAGCATTATCAAACAGTGATCTCGCATCGGTCTGCCGGGCCAGGGCGACACAATTCTTAACATTTCATGCGTTACCTCCGCCGTTCATATCGGCAATACTCGGGGTGAATCTTCGTTTCCACTAACGAGACATCCAGGAGAACCAGAAAATGAACGACATCATAAGCAAGCTAACCGGATTACTGGGGCCCGCGGGGTCCAGCGCATTTGGTCACGCATTAATCGGCCTTGCGATCCTCATTATTGGTCTTTTCATCGTCAAGTTGGCTGTTGGCGTCGTCAAGCGCATGCTGAAGAACGTCTCGGTACTGCACCGCACTGATCCCGACGGCTCGGTGACGGACCTGGTCTCGCCGATTGCATCCCTGCTCAAAGCAGTGCTTACGATCTTCGTGCTCATCGCGGTGCTACAACACTTCGGACTAACGGACGTGTTGGAGCCGCTGAAGAACCTCGTCAATAAAATTATGGGCGCGCTACCCAATATCATTGGTGCTGGCGTCATCGGCTACGCCGGTTGGATCATCGCCAAAATCGTCTCCCAGTTGGCGGCCGTCGGGCTCGCAAAGGTCGACGAGCAACTGGCCGAACGCCTGGGAAACAAGGAGATCAGCATTTCCAAATTCGGTAGTGCACTGATCATGGCGATCATCCTGCTTCCGATCGTGGTATCGGCGTTGGGCGTACTCAACATTCCGGCCATCTCAGACCCGGCATCCGCAATGATCGAGAAGTTGATGGCCGCCGTGCCCAACATCGTTGGCGCAGGCATCATTCTCCTGGTCGTATTCTTCGCTGCGAAATTTGTCGTGTTCATCGTTAGCGGCCTTCTCGAAGGCGCGAACGTAAACGCCTTGCCACAGAAGATGGGTATGCAGGGCATGTTTACTGAGTCATTTACCCCCACGCGACTCGTCAGTTTCGCGATCATGTTCTTCTCGATGGTCGCCGCGGCCACAGCCGCCGTGAACATCCTTGGCATCGAAATCATTTCCGAAGTGTTCGCCAGCGTGCTGGAGTTTGGCGGCGGAATTCTGATAGGTGGCGTGATCTTGATTATCGGCAACTTCCTCAGCACGATCGCCTATAACAAGCTATCGAGTCACGGCAGCAGTGGCGTCGCGAATATTGCGAGAATCGCGATTCTCGGCCTCGTACTCGCGATGGGCCTCAAGGCAATGGGTCTTGCCGACAACATCGTCACGATGGCGTTTGGCTTCACGCTGGGCAGCGTCGCAGTCGCTACCGCGCTGGCGTTCGGTCTCGGTGGCAGAGACGCAGCCAAAGTCATCGCGGACGGCTGGGCGCAAAAGATCAAATCCTAGACACGAAGTCCTGAGAGTTGATGTGAATATGGGCCGCTTTTGCGGCCCATATTTTTTGGTCTCGAGACTCGGACGGTTCCCCTCAAGAGGTCTGGCTGATAGGGTATTTGCGTACTCGTTGCGAACAGGTGGCCAATGCTCTTCAAGCGCTTCTGGTTAGTCGTCGTGCCCTTACTAGTGGCCGGATGTGCCGGTACGGAGGTCAATGACCCGGCCCAGGTGACGACGGCGGCCGTACTCGTGACTACGCTGGCACTCGTAGCTGATGACGATGCGAAGGACAAGCGCAGAGAATACCGACCGGGCGAATGGACGTACTGCGACATTGGCTGCAAGTTTCAGCAGGAAATTACTCGGCAGCACCTACGCGACGAATACGCACATAAAAAGCGGCGCGAAGAGGCTGCTGATGTGCACGCTGAATTCAGTGAGTTCACAAGACGACTCGATACGGCCGGGCGCGCATCAGGACAGCCCACACCATCAGTTACGGTGACAAAACCGAATCCAGAACAATAAAAAAAGCCCGGCAATTGCCGGGCTTTTTGTCGCGAAGCACATGGATGTGCAAGAGCAACGTCTGTCGAAACAGACGCGGTTCCTTACATCATGCCGCCCATGCCGCCCATGCCACCCATGCCGCCCATATCCGGCATCGGCGGGCCGCCAGCATCGTCCTGCGGCGCGTCAGCAACCATAGCTTCGGTCGTCAACAGCAGGCCAGATACGGAGGCTGCGTTCTGCAATGCATAACGCGTAACCTTCGTAGGATCGAGAATACCCTGTTCGATCATATCGCCGTACTCGCCAGTTGCCGCGTTGTAGCCGTAGTTGCCCTTGCCTTGTGCAACCTCGTTGAGAACAACGCTTGCATCGCCGCCTGCGTTACGAACGATCTGGCGCAGCGGCTCTTCAACCGCACGCTTCAGGATGCCGATACCGACGTTCTGGTCGTCGTTATCGCCCTTCAGCTTTGAGATCGCCTTGACGGCACGGATCAGCGCAACGCCACCACCGGGTACAACACCCTCTTCGACCGCGGCGCGGGTTGCGTGCAATGCATCCTCAACGCGAGCCTTCTTTTCTTTCATCTCGATTTCGGTAGCAGCGCCAACCTTGATGACAGCTACACCGCCGGACAGCTTGGCAACACGCTCCTGCAGCTTCTCTTTGTCGTAATCCGACGAAGAGTCTGCAATCTCGGCGATGATCTGCTCGACGCGAGCCTTGATATCGGCACCCTTACCTGCGCCATCGATGACGGTTGTGGCTTCTTTAGTGATCTGGATCTTCTTGGCTTCGCCGAGGTCTTCGAGCGTTGCCTTCTCCAGCGACAGACCGACTTCTTCGGAGATAACCTGGCCACCCGTCAGAACAGCGATGTCCTGCAGCATGGCTTTGCGGCGATCGCCGAAACCCGGAGCCTTGACCGCTGCAACTTTCACGATGCCGCGAATGTTGTTAACGACCAGCGTCGCGAGCGCCTCACCCTCGACGTCTTCAGCGACGATCAGCAGCGGGCGTCCGGCTTTCGCTACGCCTTCGAGAATCGGCAGAAGATCGCGGATGTTGGAGATCTTCTTGTCGTACAGAAGAATTAGCGGATTATCGTGCTCGACCTGCTGACTGTTCGCATCATTAATGAAGTAAGGCGAAAGGTAACCGCGATCGAACTGCATGCCTTCGACGATGTCGAGTTCGTTCGCAAGACCCGATCCTTCTTCGACAGTGATAACGCCTTCCTTACCAACTTTGCCCATTGCATTGGAGATGATCTCGCCAATTTCGGGATCCGAGTTTGCGGAGATGCTGCCGACCTGTGCGATGGCTTTCTCATCTTCGCAGGGCTTGGACAGATTCTTCAGCTCTTGGACTATTGCGGCAGATGCCTTGTCGACACCGCGCTTCAGGTCCATCGGGTTCATGCCCGCGGCTACCGACTTCAGGCCTTCACGCAGAATCGCCTGCGCCAGAACCGTGGCCGTGGTGGTGCCGTCGCCAGCGATATCAGAGGTCTGGGAAGCAACTTCCTTGACCATCTGTGCGCCCATGTTCTCGAACTTGTCTTCAAGCTCGATTTCCTTGGCAACGGATACGCCGTCTTTCGTGACGGTCGGTGCGCCGAAGCTCTTGTCGAGCACGACGTTGCGGCCTTTCGGACCCAAGGTCACTTTAACCGCATTTGCCAGAACGGTGACGCCGGCAAACATCTTCTGCCGTGCATCATCGCTAAATCGTACTTCTTTAGCAGCCATCTTGAATTTCCTCTGTTAACTCAGACGGCCAGGGCCGCCCTTAAATGATGTGAGATAGGGGTGTAGGGAGCTTTAGCCCTCGATTACCGCCATGATGTCGTCTTCTTTCATCACGAGCAGCTCTTCACCTTCGACCTTTACTTCAGTGCCGGCATATTTGCCGAAAAGGACCTTGTCACCGACCTTGACGTCGAGCTTGCGAACCTCGCCGTTCTCGAGGATCTTGCCATTGCCTGCTGCGACAACTTCACCCTTGATGGGCTTTTCAGCTGCAGCGTCGGGAATAACGATTCCGCCGGGCGATGTGCGCTCTTCTTCCATACGCTTAACAATGACCCGATCATGAAGCGGACGCATCTTCATGGTGCATAACTCCTATAAGTTGTTAATTTTAAACCGATTGTTTTCGGCAATTGGGCTGAGTATTGTTAGCACTCGGCCGCGAGGAGTGCTAATCATAAGGTTGGATGCTGAAATTACAAGCCTTTGCCGCGGACTTTTCGCGCAAAAACTGGACCTGCATCCAAGACAACGGCGCGGTTTCAAGTAACATTCGCCACACCCGGCAGGTCTTAGCGTGTACGGGCAACCCCCGGAGCCGACAATTCAGACACTTATGATGACCCATCGAAACAGATTTACCACCGTCCTTATCGCCGCATGCCTCACGGTTGCGGCCTACGCCGACGAAGAGCCCTTACAGGTTACCGAGGCTTTCCAATACGTCGTTGCTGATACCGGAACGGCGCTGGAAATCGACTGGGCCATCGCCGAGGGCTACTACCTGTATCGCAAGCGCCTCGGCTTTGAGGCCGGCGACAGTGCACTGGTTCTTGGTAAGCCGGAGCTGCCGGAAGGGCTCCCGCACGAGGACGAATTCTTCGGCAAGCAGGAAGTCTATCGCGATCGTTTCTTCGTAACGATTCCGTACACGGTGAATGGCGACCGTCCGCAAACCACGGAGCTCGTCATCAAGAGCCAGGGCTGTGCCGACCTCGGCCTGTGCTACCCGCCGCAGACCTGGACAGAGACGGTCCCATTGAGAAAGGCATCGATTGGCACGGCGAAACTGTCGCTGGGATCGGTCGGGGCAGATACCAGCGACAGCACCGAGTTTCCACCGGTCGACGAAGTCTTTTTCCCGGAGGTACTGCCCGTCGACGGCAACGCGGTCGAAATCGGCTTCCGGGTCGTCCCTGGCTTCTACCTTTACAAAGACAAAATTTCCGTGCGCTCGCTGAGCGACAAAGCGAAAGCGGGCCGACTCGATCTTCCCAAAGGCAAGCTGAAGGTCGACGAGTACTTCGGAGAGACGGAAGTTTACGTCGAGGATTTACTCGCACCGCTGGCGATTGCACGCGCAACGCCCGAGGCCATGGACCTCGAGCTTGAATTGGAATACCAGGGTTGCGCGGAGGGCGGGCTGTGTTACATGCCGCAGACGCGTGTGCTGACGGTCAGCCTGCCGGAGGCCTCGGCCTTGTCGGACCTCTCCGCCTTACCAGCGAGCGACGCGCCGGTCAGCGAGCAGGCGCGGCTGGCCAACATAATTACCGG
>RCNE010000742.1_pt1 | contig 17411 bp, 17 predicted proteins | sample 2041361 | NCBI WGS metagenome assembly RCNE01 (sample SAMN09708229, study PRJNA481090) | Marine sediment metagenome, whole genome shotgun sequencing project.
GTTTCACCAGCCGCTCTTGCCTGAGTTGTATGGAGATCAACACAATATGCACATCCATTGATCTGAGAGACGCGCAGCTCAATAAGTGCACGTAATTTCTCATCTATGGATGGCATAGCATTTTTGGCCTTTGCCATGCTTGCAATGGCAGGAGCATTTATCGAAACGTAGTCGAGACGTTCAATCATGTTTTGGTTCCAATTCAGTTTTGGGCACTTTGCCAGCGTAGTCAGTTCTTGGCCAGTCTCGCCCAAATGCAGACGTTGACCGACATCCACACCACTGACCTTAGCCCTGATACCTACCCGTTCATCTACCTCATCATACTGCAACCCATCTTCGCGAACGCGACCTACTCCCGCAACATGCTAGTCACCCCTGATTCCACCTTGCACCCCACAGCCCAACGCCTATAACCGCACAAATTTGCCAATTTTTAGGGGGCTGCCGCCATGCCAAAGAGAACCGACATCCAGTCGATCATGATCATTGGTGCGGGGCCTATTGTCATCGGACAAGCCTGCGAATTCGACTACTCCGGCGCACAGGCCTGCAAGGCGCTCAAGGAGGAAGGCTACCGTGTCATCCTCGTGAACTCCAACCCCGCCACGATCATGACCGATCCCGGCCTCGCCGATGCGACGTATATCGAGCCGATCACCCCCGAAATTGTGGCCAAGATCATCGAAAAAGAGCGCCCCGATGCCTTGCTGCCCACCATGGGCGGCCAAACCGGTCTTAACACATCCCTTGCGCTCGAAGAGATGGGCGTCCTCGCAAAATACAATGTCGAGATGATCGGCGCCAAGCGCGAAGCCATTGAAATGGCCGAAGACCGCCAGCTGTTCCGTGAAGCGATGGACCGCCTCGGCATCGAAAATCCGAAGGCCACGATCTGCACCGCCCCCAAGGATGCAAACGGTAAAAAAGACCTCGCCGCAGGTGTGGCTATCGCGCTCGAATCCCTTGAGGAAATCGGCCTGCCCGCCATCATCCGTCCCGCCTTCACAATGGGCGGCACAGGCGGCGGCATTGCGTACAACCGCGAAGATTATGAATTCTACTGCCGCTCCGGCATGGACGCCTCCCCCGTGGGCCAGATCCTCATCGACGAATCCCTGCTCGGCTGGAAAGAATTCGAGATGGAGGTCGTGCGCGACACCGCCGATAACGCCATCATCGTCTGCGCGATCGAGAACGTGGACCCGATGGGCGTGCACACAGGCGACAGCATCACAGTCGCTCCTGCCCTCACGCTGACCGACAAAGAATACCAGATCATGCGCAATCACTCCATCGCAGTACTGCGCGAAATCGGGGTGGAGACCGGCGGCTCTAACGTGCAGTGGGCCGTTAACCCCGCTGATGGCCGCATGGTCGTGATCGAAATGAACCCCCGCGTGTCACGCTCCTCTGCGCTGGCATCTAAAGCCACGGGTTTTCCCATCGCTAAAATTGCCGCCAAACTTGCCGTGGGTTTCACACTGGACGAGCTGGACAATGACATCACCGGCGTCACCCCCGCGAGCTTTGAGCCGACAATCGACTATGTCGTCACCAAAATCCCGAAATTTGCCTTCGAAAAATTCCCTGGCTCCGAGCCTTACCTCACCACTGCCATGAAATCTGTCGGCGAGGCGATGTCCATCGGCCGCACCATCCACGAATCCTTGCAAAAAGCACTCGCCAGCATGGAAAGCGGGCTGTCAGGCTTTGACGAGATCGACATACCCGGCTTTAACGTCGACATCGCGCCAGACGCCGCCGACAACAAGGCCGCGATCACAAAAGCCATCGCAAAAACCACCCCTGACCGCATGCGCACGATCGTGCAGGCCATGCGCCATGGCATGTCCGACGTCGATATCCACGCCACAACCATGTTCGACCCGTGGTTTCTCGCCCGCTTCCGCGAGATCGTGGAGGCAGAGGAAGTCGTACGCACCGACGGCCTGCCCACAGATGAGGCCGCCATGCGCCAGCTCAAAATGATGGGCTTCACCGACGCACGCCTCGCGGCACTGACAGACAAGACCGAACAGGACGTCCGCAAATCCCGCCTCGCCCTTGGCGTCAAAGCAGTGTTCAAACGCATCGACACATGCGCCGCCGAATTCGAGGCGCAAACTCCCTATATGTACTCCACTTACGAGACCCCGATGATGGGCGATGCCGAGTGTGAAGCACGCCCGAGCGACCGCAATAAGGTTGTCATCCTCGGCGGTGGCCCCAACCGCATCGGACAAGGGATCGAGTTCGACTATTGCTGTTGCCACGCCTGCTATGCCCTCACCGACGCGGGCTATGAGACGATCATGGTCAACTGCAACCCCGAGACTGTCTCCACCGATTATGACACCTCCGACCGCTTGTACTTTGAGCCGCTCACATTCGAGCATGTGATGGAAATTCTGCGTGTCGAGCAGGAAAACGGCACGTTGCACGGCGTTATCGTACAGTTCGGCGGTCAAACGCCCCTGAAAATCGCCCAAGCGCTGCACGACGAAGGCATCCCGATCCTCGGCACCACTCCAGACATGATCGACCTCGCCGAAGACCGCGAGCGTTTCGCCGATTTGGTGCAAAACCTCGGCCTCAAACAGCCGCACAACGGCATCGCCCGCTCTGACGCCGAAGCCCTTGAGATCGCAAAAGACATCGGCTTTCCTCTGGTGATCCGCCCCTCCTACGTCCTCGGCGGCCGTGCCATGGAGATCGTGCGCGACCAAGCCAACCTAGAGCGCTACATTTCCGAAGCAGTTGTCGTTTCCGGCAACAGCCCCGTGCTGCTCGACAGCTACCTGTCAGGCGCAGTCGAGCTGGACGTCGATGCCCTCAGTGACGGCACAGACGTGCACGTCGCAGGCATCATGCAACACATCGAAGAGGCAGGCGTACACTCCGGCGACAGCGCCTGCTCACTTCCCCCCTACTCGCTGAGCAAAGATATTATCGCACAAGTCGAAGTACAGACAAAGGCGCTGGCGAAAGCTCTCAATGTCGTCGGCCTTATGAACATTCAATTCGCCGTTAAACCCAATGACGACGGCGTTGAGGAAATCTTCCTCATCGAAGTGAACCCCCGCGCCTCGCGGACAGTCCCATTCGTCGCCAAGGCCACGGATTCAGCTATCGCATCCATCGCCGCCCGCATCATGGCCGGAGAGCCGCTGTCAAACTTCCCTCTCCGCGCGCCCTATGACGCAGACGCAGAATACGACGATGTACTTCCCCTAGGCGACCCGATGACATTGGCCGACCCGAACATGCCATGGTTCTCGGTCAAAGAGGCCGTGCTTCCCTTTGCACGCTTCCCTGGAGTCGACACGATCCTGGGGCCTGAAATGCGCTCCACTGGCGAAGTCATGGGTTGGGACCGCGACTTTCCCCGCGCCTTTCTCAAGGCACAAATGGGTGCAGGCACAATGCTGCCCCGCACTGGCACTACGTTTCTGTCCATCAAAGACGCCGATAAAACGCCCGACGTGTTGGAAGCCGCCCGCATCCTCATCACGCAGTCCTTCACCATAACCGCCACACGCGGAACAGCCGCATGGCTAGCCTCTCATGATATCCCCTGCGAAATCGTGAACAAAGTCTACGAGGGCCGCCCCGACATCACCGACATGATGAAAGACGAACAAATCCACCTCGTCATGAACACAACCGAAGGCGCCCAAGCCGTCGAGGACAGCAAGTCCATCCGCTCCATCGCCCTCTACGACCGCATCCCCTACTACACCACCGCCGCAGGGGCATACGCTGCCGCACTGGCGATCAAAGCGCAGGCAGAGGATGATATCGGGGTAAAATCGCTACAAGGATAGAACATGGCCCACACCAACAAGGTCATTCAGTCCATCAATCTTGAGGGCGAAACCGTTTGCGTGGACATTTTCATGCGGCCCGATGGCACGTTCGGTTTCGACGAATTCCGCCGTGATCCCGAAGATGGGCAGGGCTGGTTCAGCATTGGCCACCATAGTGCCGCACGCTTTGCATCTGCCCAAGAAGCCGTGGACACCGCACGTAAATCCGTCTCATGGCTCGATGATACTTTGAGGTTCCGCGAAAAATAGACGGGCGCACCGCGCAAGAACGCCACCTGTTTCTCCATAGCCTCCCCTTGCAAAACCCGCTAAAACTTAATCCAGCCCACCGCCTGCACCTCCGGTGTACAGGGGGTGTACAGGGGGTGTACGCAAAGCACCCCCACCATGAAAATACGTTATCCACAGGCACTTCGCATGCTAAGCCACTGCCACTAAAGAGGAATAAGAGATGTACACACCTGCAATCACAGGCTCGGGCGTTTTCACCCCTGAACAGGTCATCACCAACGCCGAATTGGTCGTCGCCTTCAACGCCTATGTGGACATCTACAACGCTGAGAATGCCGATCAAATCGCTGCGGGGGATCTTCCTGCAAAAGACTATTCTTCCGAAGAGTTCATCCTCAAAGCTTCCGGCATAAACCAACGCTATGTGCTTGATAAAACGGGTATCCTTGACCCTAATGTTATGCACCCTCTCCTACGCCAGCGCAGCGATGACGAGCCCTCCCAGATGGCCGAAATGGCGCTGGATGCAGCAAACAAAGCTCTCGCAGCCGCAGGTAAGACCGCCGCAGATGTAGACGCCGTGATCTGTGCTGCTTCCAATCTCGAACGCGCCTACCCCGCTGTAGCAATCGAAATCCAAGATCTATTGCAAATCAAAGGCTTCGCCTTCGATATGAACGTCGCCTGCTCATCTGCCACCTTCGGAATACAAGCCGCAGCCGACATGATCCGCTCCGGCTCCATTCGCAGCGCACTGGTTGTTAACCCGGAAATATGTTCTGCGCATTTAGAATGGCGTGACCGCGACTGCCACTTCATCTTTGGCGACGTCGCAACCGCAATACTAATAGAACGCGCCGAGGACGCCACAGGCCCCTATTTTGAAATCAAGTCAACGCGCTGCGCTACGGATTTCTCCAACAACATCCGCAATAACAACGGCTTCCTGCGCCGCTCCCGCCCCGACGGCGTCGCGGACCGCCGCGATATGCAATTCATGCAGAACGGGCGTAAAGTGTTCAAAGAAGTACTGCCCATGGTGGCTGATCACATCGCGGGCCACATGGCAGAGGAAGAAATCCAAGCTTCTGATCTAAAACGCCTCTGGCTGCACCAAGCGAATAAATCCATGAACGATTTTATCGGCAAAAAAGTCTTGGGACGCACGCCTGAGAAGGGGGAGCAGCCTAACATCTTGCAAGACTACGCAAATACTTCCTCCGCAGGGTCCATCATCGCTTTTTCCAAATATTCCGACGACATGACGGACGGCGACACGGGCCTCATATGCTCATTTGGCGCCGGATATTCCGTAGGCTCCGTCATTGTCCGTAAACACGGTTAAATATCTTTATAAACAAAGACTTATGCATCTCATCGACGCTCTTTACCCGTTTGGTGGAGCGGTCAACAAGGTGGCCAGAGCGCCCGCGGACAATTCATGTTACCTTCAACCGCTCTTCTATGACGTCCGAGATCCGCACATAAAACGGCCTCACCGGCAAACGCCCCTTCCCGTCAAATTACAGCCTAACCTTTGGAATAATTGATTGGTTCAGGGTCGCCAGCGTCTTGCCCTGTGTTGGGCTTGTCCCGCGTAGCAACCACAGCAAGTCTGGCACTTCATAACGCCTGTCTTTTCGCCGTGCCGCTCGGGACTGGACCAGACCCCATCCCTGCGGCAACGCCTCCACCACATAGTGCAGGCTGGTCGTCAGACGCTTTCATCTTCGAGGTGGAGCTTCATATCCACCAGCACCTGCTGCAAATGCGTTGTCTCTTTGAGCAATCGCTTGGCTTCGTTGACGGTAATTTTGCCGTCTGCGATCGACTCCTGATACTCGCCCATCAGCATCGCAAAACGCTGGCTCAGCGCGATCACGTCCATGTTTACGGTGCCATCGTTGGAATCGTTCGGGCGGCGCTCATCAAACTCCACCCGGGCCCCTGACAGCTCTGCCAAGGCCTGCGTGACGTGTGGGTACCCCGACGCCATTTCAAGCGCTGCAACAGCATCAACGGGCATAAAGCGATCCGCGTGCTCGTCATGGTCAGAGTAATAACGACCCAGGGTGGCTTTCGACTTGCCGGTCACTTCACATGCAGCTTCAACACCCACAGCTTTCACCAAGGCTTCTGTATGCTTCTTCAAATAGCTACCCGCTGCATCCATCGTCATAACCCTTAATCACTGCTGTGCTCGCATAAGCATATAGCCCGCATTTCCATAGACCTAGTGCAATTTCCCCCAAAATTTGTCAATGAGCGCCAGAGCGCCTTGCGCCTCGCCGCCCGGGCCGGATAAATGTCCCCATGGCAAAACTATATTTCAATTACTCGACGATGAACGCAGGCAAATCGACGGTCTTGCTCCAAGCAGCGCATAACTACCGCGAACGCGGGATGGTGCCCTATCTCATCACAGCCCAACTTGATCACAGGGCCGGTGAGGGCCGGATCGCTTCACGCATCGGGATCGGCGAAGACGCGGATACATTTCACACCGACGAAGACCTCTTTGCAAAGCTCGCCAACCGCCTTGAGAGCGGGCCATGCGCCTGCATTTTCATCGATGAGGCGCATTTTCTAAGCGATGCCCAGGTTTGGCAATTGGCACGCGCAGTAGATGATCTGGGTGTTCCCGTCATGTGCTATGGTTTGCGCGTCGATTTTCAGGGGCGCCTTTTCCCCGGTTCCGCAGCCCTGCTCGCGCTGTCGGACGAGATGCGTGAAATTCGTACCATTTGTCACTGCGGCAAAAAGGCGAGCATGGTGATCCGCCAAGACGCCGGTGGAAACGTCGTCCGCGAGGGAGCACAGGTACAGATCGGCGGCAATGAGAGTTATGTCTCCTTATGCCGCCGTCATTGGCGTGAAGCTGTCGGGGACAGCTAAACTGGATTAGGTGGCAGATCGCCGCGCAGGAAAGCTTGTAGATTTTCAACCACTATGCGCCCCATATCCACACGAACCTCCCGTGTTGACGTACCCATATGCGGCAATAGCACCACGTTATCCAGATCGCGCAGAGCTTGTGGAACCTCCGGCTCGAATTCATACACATCAAGACCTGCGCCACCGATCACGCCGCGTTCAAGCGCATCAATCAGTGCCACTTGCTCCACCACATCCCCGCGCGCAATATTGATGAGGCGTGCATGCGGCTGCATGGCCTGAAGGACCTCGGCGTTGATCAGGTGGTGGGTTTCGGGACTGGCCGGAACGGAAGTGACGAGCACATCAACATGGGCGGCCAAATCCTTTAGGTCACTGTGGAAAATCGCATCAAAATCAAGCGCCTTCTCACTCCGCCCAAAGTAACGCACAGCCATGTCAAAGCCAAAGTGGCAGCGCCGCGCAATCGCTTGCCCAATGCGGCCCATGCCGACAATACCCACCGTCTTGCCCGTGAGGTGTAGCCCCAGCATCTGGGTCGGATGCCAACCTTCCCACGCACCCGCACGCACCAACCGCTCCCCTTCGCCAGCACGCCGGGCGCTCATCAGCATCAGCGTCATTGCAATGTCAGCCGTAGCGTCCGTCACCGCCCCTGGTGTGTTGGTCACAGTAACACCCGCAGCTTTTGCGGCAGCCGCATCAATGTGATTATACCCCACACCAAAGTTGGCCAAAACCTTGCACCGCGCATCAGGCACATCCGCAAAGACCTCGGCCGAGAATTGATCACCTAACGTGCACATCACACCGTCAAAGCCACGCAACGCCGCGCGCATCTCATCCCCGTTCATAGGCAACGTTTCATCGCGCCGAGTTACATCCAAACCCTCAAGTAACGCATAAATTTCATCTGGCAACACTCTGCCTATAAGTACTTTTTTCAATGCATTCTCCCACCTAATGGCGTCTCATGATCCGGCCCAACCAATACGATAGCGCCGCCTTCATCCGGCACACCCAGCACCAGAACCTCTGACATAAATGGCCCGATCTGGCGCGGGGGAAAGTTCACCACAGCCATCACCTGACGGCCTATTAGTGCTTCAGGCGTATAGTGATCTGTAATCTGCGCGGAAGTCTTGCGCACACCAATCTCCTCCCCGAAATCGATCCACATTTTGATCGCAGGTTTCCGCGCTTCGGGGAATGGTTCCGCCTTGATCACCCGCCCTGTGCGCACATCGACCTTCATAAAGTCATCAAACGAAATCTCAGCCACGGGCCAACTCCCGCGAGCGATCCGCCGCCGCTGTAACCGCACGGCGCAGGAGCGCGGGAAATCCGTCCTTCTCATCCATCAACACTTCAAGCGCTGCCTGCGTGGTGCCATTCGGGCTGGTTACATTTACCCGCAACTGCGTGGCAGTCTCATCCGATTGTAGCGCCAGTGCGCCTGCCCCCGCAACGGTCGCTTGCGCCAGTTGCATAGACATCGCCTCGGGCAATCCTTGGGCCACACCCGCCGCCGCCAGGGTCTCGATCATGTGAAACACATAGGCAGGGCCAGAGCCGCTCACCCCCGTTACCGCATCGATCTGCGCCTCCTCGCTCAGCCGCACAACTTGACCCACAGCAGACAACAGTACTTCCGCCTCATCTAACCCCGCAGCCCCCGCATTTTCATTCCCGACAATTGCGGTGATCCCTTGCGAGATCGCAGCCGGAGTATTCGGCATCGCACGCACCACAGGCGTCTGCGCCCCCAACGTCTCCTCAAAAAACGAAATCGGCGTCCCCGCCGCAACACTCACAAAGAGCGTTTTACCATTTCCCATCTGTTTCAACGTGGGCAGGGCATCCGCCATCATCTGCGGTTTCACGGCCACCAGCACGATGGCTGGATCAGAGGGCAAATCGGCATTGATATGCACGCCCGTGCCTCGCAGCCAATCAGAAGGGTACGGGTCTTGAACCCAGACCGACGCGCTCGGCAATCCGCGCGCAAGCCAACCTTCCAGCATGGCTGAGCCCATCTTTCCACAGCCCAGAAGCACTAGTCCGTCTGCCGCGATGCGTGAATTTTCCATGACATTCCCCAAATTACTCAAGGGAAAGAGTTACGCGCGCCCGTAGGCCTCTGCAATGGCGACTTGCAGCGCCTGTTGTGGTGTCCGGTCACTCCAGACCACCAACTGCATCGCTGGATAGTAGCGCTCTGCACTTGTCACTGCTGCGCCGATCATGGTGTCGATCTGCTCGGGCGAGGCGACATGACCACCCGCGAGCACAAGCCCATATCGGTACACCATCATCTGCTGCTCCGCCCAATAGGTAAATGCACCCGCCCAGCAGCGGTCATTCATATCATTGAGCAAGCCATAAAGCGCGGGGATTTTATCCTCCGGAGGCTCCATCTCAAAAGTACAGATCAGGCGCAAAGTCTCATCGAAAGCTGACCACGCCAGCGTGACCTGATAGGTCCGCCATTGGCCCTCAACTTCCATCGCAATCTGCTCGTCAGAGATCCGGTCGAACACCCAATCATGGTGCTCTGCCAAAGTCTCTACGATGTCGATTGGATGCACATCATCTTCTAAATACTGCTCGCTCAGGGCCATTTAGCCACCTCTTTTATTATTACCAGCGCTGTAGGGCATGTCATCTGCCCCCAAGCGTTGGGTGGTCCGCTATAGGACGCGTGTTTGCCTGTGCATCCTACAATATATGGTGGCGGTCACGTAAGGGTCTGGCAAGTCTTTTTCTGGGGATAACCACAATCAACGGTGGATAACCGCAGAATATAGCGAAAATCGCCCGCGAAGGCCCAAGATATCGATGGCAAACATGCTCCAGATACAAAAATCGCCCCGACCAGATGGTGGGGCGATCACGTAACACGCGGCACATAAAACAATAAATCGCGCGGTAGCGCGCCTGTCAGGTCACGATTTGTCGAGCGCATCCAGTCGCGCCTTCAGCGCTTCGTTCTCTTCGCGCGCTTTTTGCGCCATTGCCCGCACGGCATCAAACTCTTCGCGCGTCACAAAATCGCGATCAGCGAGCCAGCGGTCCATCATGCCTTTCATGGCATTCTCAGCCTCGTCCTTGGCCCCTTGTGCAACGCCCATGGCGTTCGTCACAATCTGGCCGAGGTCGTCAAAAATCTTGTTACGGGTCTGCATGTGTTCTCTCCACTCTGTTATCCTTTATATGGGGGGCCGTGCGTCTCCATGCAAGGTTGACATCACCCGCCAGCCGCGCTCAATCACCACATGCATGCTTTGATCCCCTTCCCCGACATCTCGCCCGAGATTTTTTCAATCTCATTGTTCGGAATGACTTTTGCTCTGCGCTGGTACGCGCTGGCCTATATTGTCGGGATCCTTACAGGCTGGCGTCTTGTCCTGCGGGCGGCAAACACACCGGGTTTGTGGCGCGCAGGGAAATCCGTGATGACGGGCGAGCAGATCGAGGATTTGCTCACGTGGGTTATCCTTGGCGTTATTCTCGGCGGACGTCTGGGCTATGTCTTATTTTATCAACCCGCCTACTATCTCGCTAATCCCGGGCAGATATTGCAGGTCTGGCAGGGCGGCATGTCCTTCCACGGCGGCGCGCTTGGTGTCATCATCGCTGCCTTCATCTATACCATGCGCTATAAAATTCCGCGCATCGGCGCTGGTGACCTGGTGGCCCTCGGCATCTTCCCGGGCCTCTTGCTCGGCCGCCTCTCCAACTTTATCAATGCCGAGCTTTGGGGCCGTCCCACCGACCTGCCGTGGGGCGTGGCCTTTCCGACAGAGGCCGCACAATATTGTCCCGACGTGATCGGCATCTGCGCCCGACATCCCTCCCAGCTTTATGAGGCCGCTCTCGAAGGAATGCTCCTCGGTGCCGTCCTCGTCTGGCTTGCGTGGCGGCGCGGGGCGTTCAAAACACCGGGTCTCATCATGGGGACTTTCCTCGCGGGTTACGGCGTTGCGCGGTTTATGGTCGAGTTTGTGCGCCAACCAGATGCGCAGTTCATCACCGAAGGAAATCCGCTTGGCCTTGCATGGCAAGTGGGTGGCTACGGCCTCACGATGGGGCAAATCCTGTGCCTGCCTATGATCGCCGTAGGTCTCTACTTTATTCTGACCGCCCGCCACCGCACATGAGCCTGCGTGAAATACTCACCGCCCAGATCAGCGCCCAAGGCCCGATGCGGCTTGATGACTATATTTCGATGTGCCTGCTCCACCCCGAGCATGGCTACTATACCACCCGCACCCCTTTTGGCGCGCAAGGCGATTTCATAACTGCACCAGAGATCAGCCAGATGTTCGGCGAGTTGATCGGCCTTTCGCTGGCCCAAGCATGGCTGGACCAAGGCGCGCCCGCCACTTTCACCTTCGCCGAGCTCGGCCCCGGTCGGGGGACGCTTATGGCCGATGCATTGCGTGCGGCTTCCCGCGTGGCGGGGTTCAATGAGGCCGCCCAGATCACACTGCTGGAAGCCTCTCCCGCCCTGCGTCAAGTACAGGCTGCAACGTTGCACGCTTACGCCCCTAAGTGGATCGACAGTACCGAAGCCCTCCCCGAGCAGCCCACCTACCTCATCGCAAACGAATTTTTTGACGCCCTGCCCATCCGTCAATTTGTACGCGATGGCACCCGCTGGCGTGAACGTCAGGTGGGCCTTGTGGACGGCACACTCGCTTTTGGTCTTGGCCCAGCACAGCCTCAACCCGCCCTCGCGCACCGTTTGGAAGATACACAAGACGGCGACCTCATTGAGGACTGCGCCGCCGCAGCTCCGATTGTCGCTACCCTCTCCGCCCGCATTGCCACACACGGAGGCGCAGCTCTCGTCTTCGACTATGGCGACTGGCGCAGCGTTGGGGACACGCTCCAAGCCGTGCAAGACCACGCCCCCACAAACCCTCTCACCGCGCCTGGCCGTGCAGACTTGACGGCACATGTGGATTTCGAAGCACTCTTGAAGGCTACCGCCCCCTGCACCCCCAGCCGCGTCACGCCCCAAGGGGTCATTCTTGAACGCCTCGGCATCACACAGCGCGCGACTGCACTGGCCAAGGCGCTCAGCGGCGACGCGCTTGAGAGCCACATTGCCGCACATCGCCGCTTGACGCACCCTCAGGAAATGGGAAATCTGTTCAAGACTTTCGGAATCGTCCCGAAGGGCGCTGCCATGCTGCCAGGGTTAGAAATATGACGCTAGAAATCCTCACTTCAGACGTGCTGCGCGTGAAGCACGGGTTCTTCACCCGTCGCGGCGGCGCCTCCTCTGGCGTGTTCTCTGGCCTCAACTGCGGCCAAGGCTCCTCCGATCAGGCAGAGGTTGTTGCGATCAACCGCGCACGTGTGGCCGATGCGATGGGCGTGCCCCACGATCACCTTCTTGGCGTGCACCAGATACATTCGGCCACGGTGATCCCTGTGACCACCCCCTACACCGAGAAACCGCGCGCTGATGCGCTGGTTACCGCGACCCCCGGCCTTGCGCTGTCGGTGCTGAGCGCTGACTGTCAGCCTGTCTTGTTTGCCGATGCTGACGCCGGTGTGATCGGGGCGGCGCATGCTGGCTGGCGCGGTGCCCTGGACGGGGTGTTGCACGCGACAGTGGACGCGATGGAGGGTTTGGGCGCCAAACGTGAAAACATCACTGCAGTGATTGGCCCCTCAATCAGCCAGCGTGCCTATGAAGTCGGGCCAGAGTTCATGGACAGTTTCATGGCGGAAGATTCCAACTACGCCCGCTACTTTATCAACGGTGAGGGCGACAGGATGCTGTTTGACCTGCCGGGCTTTGGTCTCAACCGTTTGCGCGCGGCTGGTGTAGGCCATGCGGAATGGACGCATCACTGTACCTTCTCGGATCCGGAGCGATTCTATTCCTACCGCCGGACCACACATGCCAAAGAGGCGGACTATGGCCGCCTGATCGCCGCTATCACCCTGTGATCTGGGCACAATTGGGGCAATTCTGGCCATAGGCCTGCCCCATTCTACGATCCCCTCAGGCGAAACAATCCCCGCCACTGTTGCTCAATCACGCACAATTCGCAGGATTACCCATATTTCCAAGGGCGCTGCCCGAATATGGCCATGCCGCCACATTCTCCATGCGTAACACCGCAAGTTTTCCAGAACTTATATCCAAACGCCCAAAACCGGCCCGATTGCTCGGCCATATTAGTCTCAAGCAAGAGCAAACGCTCAGAACAAAAACTGACACCGAGGAACAGAGCAATGAAAACCAACGCACGCTTTATCAAGTCGATTACAAAAGCCGCCGCCGAGAATGACACTGTCATGCCTTGGGCCCGTGGCACCCGCCGCGCCGCATTCATCGCAAAGCGCAACGCAGCCGAGGCAGCGTCACAACGCAAGGTCGCCTAAACCGAAATTATTCCCGACAGCGCCACGTCTCCTCCCCCAGTAGCGCGCTGTCCTGAATCCCTTCCTGCGTCGAATCGCGGGTGGGGATTTTTTGTTTCAAACACGCCTCACAGCTTGGTTCACGGCAAAACCAAAACAGATTGTGGCGGTAATTTCCTAGAATGAAGAAACAAAACCGGTCAAATCAGCGGAATTGACGTGCTAAATGCCCTAAATGTCGTTCAAACTTTGACAAAAAGGCACAATCATGGCGAATTAGGCTCACGAAAGAAACGAAATGACAGATCACGTTATTTCCGTCGTTGTCGGTGGGGGCCGACGAGGGATGTGACAAACCATGATAGGTTACGCACATGACACTGACTGCGACTCCAGCCGCGCTGCGCGGCGCGCCACGTAAAACAGGGTACGGAATGATGAACTCTTCACGTCCCGCCTCCGCGGGCCAAATGGCCCAAGTTCAGATACCAAAGCGCACCTATGAAGTTGCCGCACTGCGCATGGACGGCTCGCTCTATATCGGGCAGAGCACCGCGCCTGCGATCTCGCTGTTTGAAGATGCCTTCTCAGCCATGACCCACGGCAGCCTAGTCCAGACCACCACGGGCCTTATTGCTGTCGAAGATCTCCAGCCCGGTGACATGATTAACACCGCCTCCGGCGAAGCGGCAGAGCTGGCATGGGTCGGGACATCTACATTCTCCCCGATTGAAGCAGGTAAACGCACACCTCTGATCCGCATCATGCCCGATGCTTTGGGCCAGTCGCGCCCCGAACGCTCCCTGACCGTTGGCCCCGGCGCACGCATTTTACACACCCCTGCCGCCCTGCGCGGTTTGGCAGATGGCAGACAACTTCTGACCCCTGCAGCAAAACTGGTGGACGGTGTGAACGTGATTGAGATCACGCCACCAACACCCACACGCATGTTCCATATCTGCCTGTCGCGTCACGCGGTGATCAATGTGGACGGGATTGAGATGGAGACCTTCCACCCCGGTGCGACCGCGCCGCTTGAAGTCGGCCACTCTCTGCGGAATCGCTTCATTTCGCTGTTCCCACGCATCGGCCACCTGTCGGACTTTGGTCCGCTGGCGCACCCACGCGCACCGGAGATGGACGCACACTAAGTCTCTTGAAATTTATCTTCTGAGCGGACTGGTTCTCTATCAGGCCTGAGCGCTCAGTCGTTCCTCCAAAATATCGAAAGGGACGCCAGGATCGTCCTTGGCGTTCCGGATGACCAATGAGGTTTTGACGCTTGCCACGTTTGGCGCAGTCAATAACTGCCCTGTCAAGAAGCTCTGAAAGCTGGACAAATCGGGTGCCACACATTTCAGTACAAAATCCACCTCGCCGTTGAGCATATGGCACTCACGGACCAGTGACCACGCCCGACAACGGTCCTCGAAGGCAGATAAATCCGCCTCGGCCTGACTGCTCAAACCTACCATCGCAAACACTTGAACCTCAAAGCCCAACTCGCGCGCGTCGACGTCCGCATGATAGCCGCGAATGAACCCCTGCTCCTCCAATGTGCGCACGCGGCGCAAACAGGGAGGCGCAGAAATACCAACACGTTTGGCCAACTCGACATTGGTCATCCGCCCGTCCGCTTGTAATTCGGCAAGAATTTTCCGGTCAATCGGATCTAAACGCGCACCTGCCATATGTCCCCCTGCAGCTTTTCGATTGTTATACAGACAACGGCGGACTGCGCAATAATGTTTCGCGCATGCGCAATATTATTCACCACTTAGGGCTCAATTCGATTTGAACGACAGAAAATTCCAATACCCAGCACAAAGATGCCGTCCACACTTCATGCAAAACAGCCAAGGGGTTTAAGACCGCACCTGCGGGGTATATATCCAACCGAAACGCAGATTCCCCAGATTATGGATAAGGACGCCCCATGGCCGAGACACGCAAGACCAAGCTTTTGATCATCGGCTCCGGCCCCGCAGGCTACACCGCCGGTGTATACGCCAGCCGCGCGATGCTGGACCCGATCCTCGTCCAAGGGATTGAGCCGGGTGGCCAGCTGACCACCACCACCGAGGTCGAGAACTGGCCCGGCGATACAGAAGTCCAAGGCCCCGACCTTATGCTCCGCATGGAGGCGCACGCAAAAGCGATGGGCACCGAGGTCATAGGAGACATCATCACCAATCTGGATCTGTCCAAGCGGCCCTTCACTGCCACAGGCGACAGCGGCACAACGTATGTAGCCGATGCAGTGGTCCTTGCCACGGGTGCGCGCGCTAAATGGTTGGGCCTTGAGAGTGAAGAAAAGTTCAAAGGCTTTGGCGTATCTGCTTGCGCCACTTGCGATGGCTTCTTCTACCGCGGTCAAGAAATCGTGGTGATCGGCGGTGGCAACACTGCAGTGGAAGAAGCCCTCTTCCTCACCAATTTCGCATCGAAAGTAACCCTCGTGCACCGCCGCGACGAGCTGCGTGCTGAAAAAATCCTCATTGACCGCTTGGAAAAGAACCCCAAGATCGAGCCGCTGTGGTTCCACCAGCTTGACGAAGTCTACGGCACCGATAGCCCGCTAGGTGTCGAAGGAATCAAAGTCAAACACACTAAAACTGGAGAGATTACAGACATTCCCTGCAAAGGTGTGTTCGTCGCCATCGGCCACGCCCCCGCGAATGAGCTGGTCAAGGATACGTTAGAGACCCACATGGGTGGCTATGTCGTGACCAAGCCCGACAGCACGGCCACTTCCGTACCCGGTGTGTTTGCCGCAGGCGATCTGACCGACCACATCTACCGCCAAGCGGTAACAAGTGCCGGCATGGGCTGCATGGCTACTCTTGAGGCGGAACGTTTCCTCGCTGAAGCGGGCGATGAAAAGGGCAAAGACACATCCCTCCCCCTTGGATATGGCGCGGAAGTCACGCAAAACGCCTAATACCGATGCTGGCACGATACCCCCCTGCGGGAGTAATCTCGCAGGTTTTCTCGTCAAAAAGGCAACAATCACATCAATTAGCGCGGATTTGTTTCCACATCGCTAGAATCTTGCCGCATTCAGCTAGTAGGTAGCGCGGGAACGGGCCAATTGTGGCCCCACGACGAGGCCAAGAACATGACAATGCTTAACAACCTTGCTCCTATTCCGGAGCTGTATGTATCCTACGATTCCGCTCAAAAGCTGAAAAACGAAGCTGGCGATTTGGTCAGCCATGATCTGACGCCGCGCCAGATTTGCGATCTTGAGCTTTTGATGAACGGCGGTTTCAATCCGCTCAAAGGGTTCCTGTCACAGGCCGATTATGACGGTGTTGTCGAAAACATGCGCCTCGCCGACGGCAGCTTGTGGCCCATTCCCATCACCCTCGACGTTTCCGAAGACTTCGCCGCCAAATTAGAAGTCGGTCAGGACATCGCTCTGCGCGATCAGGAAGGCGTGATCCTTGCGACCATGACCGTGACCGATAACTGGGTCCCGAACAAAGCACTGGAAGCTGAAAAGGTGTTCGGTGCCGACGATGACGCGCACCCCGCCGTAAACTACCTGCACAACCAGGCGGGCAAGGTCTACCTTGGCGGGCCCGTCACTGGCATCCAACAACCGGTGCATTACGACTTCAAATCCCGTCGCGACACCCCCAACGAATTGCGCGCTTATTTCCGCAAAATGGGCTGGCGCAAGATTGTGGCCTTCCAGACCCGCAATCCATTGCACCGCGCGCATCAAGAGCTCACGTTCCGCGCCGCGCGCGAAGCGCAGGCAAACCTCTTGATCCACCCCGTTGTGGGCCTGACCAAACCGGGCGATGTCGATCACTTCACCCGCGTACGTTGCTATGAAGCTGTGCTGGATCAATACCCACAAGCCACCACATCCATGTCACTCCTGAACCTCGCCATGCGTATGGCTGGTCCACGTGAGGCTGTTTGGCATGGTCTGATCCGGAAAAACCACGGCTGCACCCACTTCATCGTGGGCCGCGATCATGCTGGCCCCGGTAACAACTCGGCTGGGACCGATTTCTATGGCCCCTATGATGCGCAGGACCTGTTCCGCACGCATCAGGA
>RCNE010000743.1_pt1 | contig 17407 bp, 11 predicted proteins | sample 2041361 | NCBI WGS metagenome assembly RCNE01 (sample SAMN09708229, study PRJNA481090) | Marine sediment metagenome, whole genome shotgun sequencing project.
ACAAGTTGGAATGTTACTAATATATTTTTAATTGAAACGGTTTGTTGATTGTGGCTATATTAAACGATTTTTGATGAGAAGGATGCTTAGTATTTATTTGAAGGTGGACCTTGGTCTATTTCTGATGGTCTTACTAGGTTGTATGATCTCCTGTGGCAGAGATGAGGAAGAACCTAAGACCAACAAACCCATTTTTGAACTAGTCGATGCTCAAGCTACGGGCATTGATTTCGAAAATTCCCTTACATACAATGAAGAATTCAATGTATATCTCTACAAGGGTTTTTACAATGGATCCGGTGTGGGGCTCGGTGATCTCAATGGCGATGGATTATTGGATATTTTTTTCGGTGGCAATCAAGTTGATAATAAATGCTATTTGAACAAGGGCGACTTTAAATTTGAGGATGTTACGGCAATCACAGGATTGGCCAGCCCCAATGTATGGTCTACAGGGGTAAGCATTATTGATGTTAATGGCGATGGTAAATTGGATGTCTACGTGTGTAAAGCCGGAAAACCCGATGGCGAAAATCGACATAACGAACTTTTTATCAACCTAGGGAATAACGCAGAAGGTATACCGACCTTTAAAGAATCGGCAGAACAATATGGAATAAACGATATGGGCCTATCGGTGCATGCCACTTTTTTTGATATGGACAAAGATGGCGATCTGGATATGTATTTGTTGAACAATTCCATCTATCCGAATGAGATTGTGTTGAATTCAGGCCATGAACTCCGCCAAAGTAGGGATGAAAAAGAGAGCAATAAACTCTATCGAAATGATGGTAATATTTTTACGGACGTAAGCGAAGAATCGGGTATCTATGGCAGTGTAATCGGGTATGGTCTGGGCGTTTCGATAGGGGATGTAAATAGGGATACATGGCCCGATATCTATGTCGCGAACGACTTTTTCGAGCGGGACTATCTTTATCTCAATAATGGAGACGGAACGTTCAGCGAAGAATTGGAGGCGATGGTTCCCGAAATCAGCCAAGGTGCCATGGGAGTCGATATTTCGGATATGAACCATGATGGGTATCCTGATATTTTTGTTACTGAAATGCTTCCCAAAGGCGACGCCCGAAAAAAAACAAAAGTAGTCTTCGACAGTTGGGACATCTATAAATTGAAAGAAGATAAAGGGTATCATAGACAGTTTCCGCGTAATTCCTTTCAAGTGAATCGAGGTAGGTTTTCAGACGCTAACAAGACGGTCTTTAGCGAAGTATCAAGGCTGTCAGGAGTGGATGCAACCGATTGGAGTTGGGGAGTCTTGATGGCCGATTTCGATAATAGCGGTCAAAATGAAATATTCGTTACCAATGGTATCTTCAAGGATCTTACGGATGGGGATTACATAAATTTTTACTCCAATAGCCAAGAGATCAAACAATCTTTTCGTGAGAAAGGTACTGTTATTATGGAACTTATCGACCTGATGCCATCTGTACCACTGCCCAATCATATCTATACCCGATTACAAGGTTTAGAGTATCGTGAAACCGGCTTGGAATGGGGTATGGGTGACCCCGGCTTTTCTACCGGTTCGGCCTATGGAGACTTGGACAACGATGGTGATCTTGATCTGGTTGTTAGTAATATCAATAGGCCTCCCTTTTTGTATAGGAACAGTTCATCGGACAATAAACATCATTTTTTGAACGTATCGCTGACGGCAAACAGCTTAAATACTTTTGCAATCGGTAGCCAAGTAACCTTATGGATAGATGGGCAACAGTACTTTCAAGAATTGTACCCTATTCGCGGATCCATGTCAACCGTAGATAATCGACTCCATTTTGGCCTTGGCAACAAAGACCATATCGATTCCCTTAGCATAGTGTGGCCAAATGGTACGATGGAAGTGGCCTATGATTTCAAGGTAAATGAATTTATACACTTTAAACAACCCGAAGGCAATTCACAAACCGAATTACCTGAGACCAACCCCAATAAGCATAGGCGGTTTATTGATGTTACAAACGAATTCCATATCCCTTACAGGCATCGAGAGAATAGCTTCGTAGATTTCAACAATGATATACTTTTGTACCATATGATATCCAACGAAGGCCCAAAATTGGCCGTTTCGGATGTTAACAACGATGGGTATGAAGATTTTTATGTCGGTGGGGCCAAAGGATATCCCGGGGTGCTATATTACGGTGACCGTCTGGGAAAGTTTACAGTCTCGCAGCAAATGGTTTTCGAAAAGGACAAGGAATCGGAAGATACCGATGCCGTTTTTATAGACCTGGATAACGATGGGGACAAAGATCTGTTGATAGCCAGTGGCGGATATGAATTTTCGAGCGCATCTTTTGCCCTCGCCGATAGGATGTATCTGAATGACGGAAAGGGAAATTTTACGAAATCCGATTCTTTTCCCTCCAAGCTAGGTAGTACATCTTGTTTTGCCGTCAGCGATTATGATAATGACGGAGATATGGATATTTTCGTTGGAGGTCGAGTAGTACCATTGGCATATGGGATTCCTGCAAATAGTTACTTGCTACAAAATGACGGAACCGGAAATTTTGTTGATATTACCATGGATAGCGTGCCCGGGTTTTTAGAACTAGGCTTGGTTACCGATGCAAGTTGGTTCGATTATGATCAAGATGGCGATGATGATTTGTTCATTTGTGGAGAATGGATGCCGATAAGAGGGTTTAGAAATAATCAGGGAAAATTGGTAGAGATTACCGAAGATTTGGGCTTGAAGAACAGCAATGGTTTTTGGAACACCATTGCAGTAAAAGACCTTGATAATGATGGGGATATGGATATGGTAGCCGGCAACCTAGGATTGAATACCCAGTTTAAGGCTTCCGTTAAAAAACCTGTTTCCATGCTTATAAATGATTTTGACCAAAATGGAAAGATCGATCATATCATAACGGTTTTTGATGGTGATCGGGCCTTTCCTATTGCGACCAAATCTGAAATTACGGCTCAATTGCCCTATCTACTCAAAAAATATCTTAAATATGATGATTACAAAGAAAAGACGGTGACCGATATTTTTACTAAGGAACAGTTGGAAAGCTCGTTGAATTTAAAAGTGTTCGAAACGGCCTCGGTGGCACTCTTCAACGAAAATGGTCATTTCGAGCTAGAGCGGCTGTCCACTGAAGCGCAAATAGCGCCTGTTTACAGTATTTTAATCCAAGATGTTGACGAAAACGGGGCCAAGGAAATTTTGGCGGGCGGTAATCAGTACCGAGCCAAACCCCAAGTTGGTATTTACGCAAGTTCTTATGGCAACCTCATTGAGGTGGGGAACGATGGAAACATGAACATATCGGAGAATTTCGATTCAGGATTTTTTGTACGAGGTGAGATCCGCGATATAAAACCCATCCATATTGCCGGAGAAAAGCATATTATAGTAACACGAAATGACGATACATTGAAAATCTTTAGACAAATTAAATAGATCAGTAAGATAAGATTCATCCATCCATGGGAAAATTAAAGCATTTCACATATTATTTAAGTTTCATACTTGTTTTTTCGTGTTCTGAAAAGAAAAAGGATGTTGATATACCCTTGTTCGAGTCGCTAGATGCCGAGCGCACTAACATCGATTTTGAGAATACGCTTAGCTATACCAACGATTTCAATATTTATAAATATAGAAACTACTATAATGGCGGTGGAGTTGGCCTTGGTGATATCAATAACGACGGTCTTCTCGATATCTATTTTACAGGCAACCTAGTTTCAAATAGGCTGTACTTGAACAAAGGCGACTTTGTTTTCGAAGATGTAACCGAAAAAGCAAAGGTCGGTGGAAATAAAGCTTGGGCTACCGGGGTATCAATGGTCGATATCAACGCCGACGGATGGCTCGATATTTACGTTTGCAATTCGGGCGATGTGGCGGGCGATAATAAGCAGAACGAGTTTTTTATCAATAACCAAGATGGCACCTTTACCGATAGGGCCGAAGAATTGGGCGTTGCCGATAGAGGATACTCGACACAAGCCACTTTCTTTGATTATGACAAAGATGGCGACCTCGATATTTATCTTCTCAATAATTCCTTTCGCTCTATTGGCAGCTTTAACCTTCAAGAAAACGACCGACCCATAAGGGATGTTCTGGGTGGCGACAAATTAATGCGCAATACTGATGGTATTTTTGAAGATGTTAGCGATCAAGCAGGCATTTACGGAAGCGTTATCGGGTTTGGTCTAGGGGTGTCCGTCAGTGACCTTGATAAAGATGGGTGGCCGGATCTTTACATATCCAATGATTTTTTTGAACGGGATTATATCTATATGAACAATGGTGATGGCACGTTTCGTGAAGAGTTGGAAAATCAGATGCGATCAATAAGTGCGGCATCAATGGGTTCCGATATTGCCGATATTACCGGCGACGGTTTTCCGGAAATCTTTGTGACCGAAATGCTTCCGGAGGGTGAAGAACGGTTCAAGACCACGATGACCTTTGAGGACTGGAATAAATATAACCTTAATCTAAAAAACGGATACTACCATCAGTTTACACGAAACATGTTGCATCGGCATAATGGAACCGATTCGGTAAATGGTATCGCATTTAGCGAAATAGGACGGTTGTCGGGGGTAGAGGCCACCGATTGGAGCTGGAGTGCCTTAATCACGGACCTTGATAATGACGGTTTTAAAGATCTTTATATTGCGAACGGTCTTGCCCAGGATATTTTGAACCAAGACTATATCAATTATGTAGCCAATGAAGAAATCGCCCGAATGATTATCAAAGAGGATGGTGTAGACTATGGGCAATTGATCGATATGATTCCGATTAACCGCATTCCCAACTATGCCTATTCGGGAGAAAAGCAATTGGGATTCAAGAACAAAACCGAAGAATGGGGTCTGGCCGAACCCAGTCATTCTAATGGTGCAGCCTATGGCGATCTCGACAATGATGGGGATCTAGATCTGGTGGTAAACAACGCAAGTATGCCGCCCTTCATATATCGTAACCGTTCCGAAAAGATATATCCGAACAATCATTTTCTTAAAATCGATATGCACGGAGACGGAATGAACAAATTCGGAGTGGGTACTAAGGTTACCATTAAAAACAATGGGCAAACCTATTACCTGGAGCAATCGCCCAATCGGGGCTTTCAATCTTCGGTGGATCCAAGGTTGAGCTTTGGATTGGGTGACAAAAAAACAGTAGATACCTTATTGGTTGAGTGGCCATACGGCAAAAGGACGCTTATGACTAAAGTGAAAACAAACCAGACCTTGGTCCTTAAGGAAGCCGATGCCAGTGCTACGCCCGTAAATCTAACAGAACGCAAAAAAACGGCACATCGAATCTTCAAGGATCTTTCTAGCGAAGTCCCTGTCGATTTTATTCATAAAGAAAACAGGTATTCCGATTTTGATCATGACCGCCTTTTGTACCACATGAGATCAACGGAAGGGCCTAAAATCGCTATCGCCGATGTAGATGGTAACGGTACCGACGACTTTTATATTGGCGGAGCGAAAAATGCCCCGGGCAAACTTTTTTTACAGACCCTTGAAGGAAAATATAAAGAAAACAATGTAGCGCTTTTTGAAAAGGATGCGATTAGTGAGGATACGGATTGCTTGTTTGTCGATGTGGATGGCGATGGAGACCAAGACCTATATGTTACTAGCGGCGGTAGTGAGTTCTCGGCCAGTTCTTTGGCCTTATTGGACAGATTGTATCTGAATGACGGGAATGGCACATTCCATAAATCAAATCAAATTTTTCCGGCCGGCAAACCGGAATGTACTTCAGTGGTGACCGCAAGCGATTATGATAATGATGGCGACCAAGATCTTTTTGTTGGTGTACGCCTAAAATCGGGTCTATATGGAGTACCACAAAATGGCTATATTCTAAAGAACGATGGTCAGGGAAACTTTGCCAACGTCACCGAAGAAATAAGTCCGGGATTAATCGGGGTAGGCTTGATTACCGATGCGGTCTGGAGCGATTATGATCAAGATGGCGACTTCGATTTGATGGTTTTGGGCGAGTGGATGACCATCAAGCTTTTCAAAAATGAACGAGGGAAGTTTACCGAGGTTTCAGAAACTTCCGGACTCGACCAGACCTCGGGCTGGTGGAATGCGTTACAGGCCGCAGATCTTGACGGAGACGGTGACATTGATTTCGTTGCAGTCAACCATGGGTTGAACTCACGGTTCAAGGCAAGCCCTCTAGAACCGATAACGTGCTATGTCAACGATTTTGATAAGAATGGCAGCGTAGAACAAATTATCTGTTCCTTCAATGAAGGGGTCTCCTATCCTACGGCATTGCGACATGATTTGGTAATGCAATTGCCCCATCTCAAAAAAAAATACCTTAAATATGAAGACTATAAGGGGCAAAGTATCAATCAAATCTTTACCGATGAAGAATTGAAGGGGTCTATTTTACACAAGGTAGTAATGCTCGAAAGCGTTATTCTATGGAACGATGGGAATGACGGTTTCAAGGTGGAACCACTTCCGTTAGAGGCCCAACTTTCACCGATTTATGCCATTTTGATAAACGACATGAACAATGATGACCGCGAAGATATTGTGCTTGGCGGCAATTTGTATAACGTAAAACCGGAGGTAGGCAGATACGATGCCAGTTACGGACTGCTCTTAAATGGAATTGGGCAAGGTAAGTTTAAAGCAACATCATATCAAGAAAGTGGCTTGTTTCTAGAAGGTGAGATCCGTGATTTTAAACTCCTAAAAATAAAAGGGCAAGATTTTATGGTTGTAGCGAGAAATAATGATTCCCTTCAATTTTTCGGTTATTGAAGCTAGCCATACCTCTTATAACATAATGGCATAAAACATCTCGATTCGGATGATTCCGATTATCAATTGAATCTCTGAAAGGGTTTCAGAATCGATTATGTTTTTAACTTTGAACTTGTCTTGAATTTTTCTTTTAGCTTCGATTACCGTATTTTGTACCTAAATTTTGTCTTTTCCTAACGCCATGGTGTGCTTAGCCGCTCAAAATAACTTACATTAGATTTGGGAAGCAGAAAATCTTGGCTCTGAACTACAACCAAGATGAGTACAATGTTATTTCCGCAAACCTTTGCATTCATTTATAGAATCCATAGAGGTTAAATAGCATTTTTGTTCTTATTTTTAAAGGATATGGTCTAATAATGACAATAGGATTTGAAATGTATTTATCCCCGAAGGATTTGTTCGACAACTGTTATGGCAATTATGCCATTGCCGCTGTGAACGTTTTCACTATGGAACAAGTTCATGGCCTATTTCGGGCCGGGCTGAGGGCAAATGCACCATTCATAGTTCAAATGACACCCGTGGCAAGAAACTATGCGCATTCCGAAATGCTGGTGGCCATGATCGAAGCGGCATCGAGAATATATCCTAAAGCAGTTTACGCGGTCCACTTGGATCACGGTAATGAAGAGCATGCTTTTGATGCAATAGCCTCGGGGAAATATAGTTCGGTAATGATAGATGCTTCACATGATGATTTCGATACAAATGTGTTAAGAACAAAGGAGGTGGTTGGTCGGGCACATAAAACGAATGTATTTGTGGAGGCAGAATTGGGAGTGCTTAGCGGAGTGGAGGATTTTATTTCGGTTGACGAAAAACATGCAAGGTATACAAAACCTTCCGAGGTAGAGCGTTTTGTAAGCGAAACCAATTGCGATAGTCTTGCGGTAGCGGTAGGCACAAGCCATGGGGCCTATAAATTTTCGGGTGGACAAGGAATACAGTTCAACATTTTGAAAGAAATACAAGATCGTTTGCCACGATTCCCTATAGTACTTCATGGCGGATCGGCGGTAAACGGTGAAGAGATAAAGAGAATAAATGAAAGCGGTGGAAAGTTATTGGAAAACGCTGCGGGAGTTGCATCCGAAGAAATTGTTAAATCAATAGAATATGGCGTATGCAAGATCAATATTGCTACGGATGCCCGGCTTTTATGGACAAGGGTCCATAGGGAGTTTTTTAGGGATTCCCCAGACCTTTTTGACCCCATAATTCCCGGAAAAACATATATGGATGCTTACGAAGAATTTATGGTGCTAAAGTTCGAACTCTTCGGAGCAAACGGTAAGGCAAATAATTTTAGATAAAAACTGACAAAATGGCAAAAGAATCCCCATTATTGATAAAACCAAAAACGGACTCGAATATTTACCATAGTATTTCGCCCGAATCCGCGAATTGGGAATATTTAAGTTTTGAGGCGAGAACTATGAAAGGCGCTGAAACTTGGGAGCATGATACCCAAGAAAATGAAATGGTCATTGTGCTGTTGAGCGGTAATTTTAAAGTGACCAGCGATAAAGGAAACTGGGAAACGCTGAACGGGCGTACCAATGTATTCAGTGGTGTTGCCCATACATTGTATCTGCCAAGGCACTCCAAATTTACGCTAACGGCCACAAGCGAAGAACTTGATATTGCCTATGGCTGGTGTAGGGCAGATGAAGATTTCTCCGCAAAATTCGTTACTCCCAAAGATACCCCAGTAGTCATTTTCGGAGGTGATAATGCCACTCGCCAATTTAACGATTTGGTACCGCCCGGCTTTGGATGTCATAGCATTGTGGTCAGGGAAGTTTATACGCCTTCGGGCAATTGGAGCTCCTTTCCTGCCCATAAACACGATGAAAGAATCATAGATAAATCTGGCAAGGTATTGGAGCCCATTCAAGAAGAAACATACTTTTATAAATTTCAAAAACCTGAGGCCTATGCTATACAACAGGTATATACAAAAGACCGATCGTTGGACGAGATCGTTAGACCCCGAAATAATGATGTGGTCATGATTCCGAAAGGTTTCCACCCCGTAGTCGCTGAACATGGCTTTCATTGTTATTACTTGAATTTTTTGGCCGGAACGGACCAATGTTTGGCTAATACAACAGATCCCGACCATGAATGGATTTACGATTCATGGACTTCGAAAGATAAAAGGTTACCCTTGGTGACCGCCAAAATGAATCAAGGTTAAAGAAAAGAGCAATGGGAACTAAAAAATATGACGTCATTACTTTCGGAAGATCATCAATCGATCTGTATTCCCAAAATATTGGTTCCGCTTTTAATGATATAAAGGGGTTTGATGCCTTTGTAGGCGGTTCCCCTTTGAATATTGCCGTAGGCTGTGCCAGATTGGGGGTTAATGCCAGTTTACTGACCGCTGTTGGCAATGATAAAGTGGGAGAGTTTATTGTCAATTTCTTGAACAATGAAGGTGTAAACACGCATTGTATTCCGGTTAAAAAGGATGCTAGAAGCAGTGCCGTAGTCTTGGGTATCGAGCCACCTGATAGATTTCCATTGGTCTATTATCGAAATAATGCCGCCGATAGCCAAGTCGATATTGATGATGTTGATAACGCCAAAATTTCGGAGTATCGAATATTGCTGATCAACGGTACGGCAATGAATATCGAACCCTCGAGAAGCGCCACGTTTTATGCTGCGGAAATAGCCAAGAAAAACAATGTTGAGGTGGTTCTTGATTTGGATTTTAGGGCCGATCAATGGCACGATTATAGGGCTTTCGGAATAACAATGCGTGCAGTGTTACCTAAAGTTAAGATTGCCATCGGTACAGAAGAGGAAATATTGGCGGCAACGATGGAAAAGGCCTCACAGGTTACTATTAAAGATCAGCAAATATCGGCACCTGAAATTTCAGGAGACATAAATGAATCCATAAAACGCTTGCTTTCCACAGGTATCGAAACCTTGATTGTAAAAAGAGGCAAAGAGGGTGCGAGCATCTGTCGAAAAGATGGGTCCATGGAAGATGTACCTGGATTTCCGGTTGATGTCCTTAACGTTTTAGGGGCGGGTGATGCCTTCGCCAGCGGGTTTATATATGGAATATTACAAGGCTGGGATTTATACAAAGCATGTCGTATGGGCAATGCCAGTGGGGCACATGTAGTGACCCAAAAAGGATGCGCAAATTTTATGCCGACCTTGGATCAATCATTGGCTTTTATAGAAAAAAACGGAGGATTTTAAATTGCATTTCAAATGGGAACAAAACGACTAACGGTGGCACAAGCCACTATCACATATTTAAAAAATCAGTATGTGGAACGGGATGGCAAACAAAACAAATTCTTTGCGGGTTGCTTTGGAATTCTTGGGCATGGTAACGTAGCCGGTATAGGACAGGCACTACATCAAAATCCCGATTTTCCTTTTTATGTGGTGCGAAACGAACAAGCAATGGTACACACGGCCGTTGCCTTTGCTAAAGTGAAAAATCGTTTGCAGACCTTTGTATGTACTTCCTCAATCGGTCCTGGGGCTACCAATATGGTCACTGGAGCTGCGACAGCTACTATTAATAGAATTCCGGTATTACTTATCCCCGGAGATATTTTCGCGACACGTCACGTTGCCCCGGTTTTACAACAACTGGAATCCGCATCGACCCAAGACATATCGGTTAACGACTGTTTTAAGCCCGTATCCAAATACTGGGACCGCATCAATCGACCCGAACAACTGATTACAGCATTGCCGGAGGTAATGCGGGTATTGACCTCGCAGGCAGAAACTGGGGCGGTTACTTTGAGTATTCCCCAAGATGTGCAGGCGGAAGCGTTTGATTTTCCGGTGGAATTATTTCAAAAGAAGGTTTGGCAGGTTGGTAGAACGATGCCGGATCAAACCCTTTTGGAGAAGGCCATCGCACAAATAAAAAATAGTAAGAAACCGTTGATTATTGCTGGCGGAGGAACCATTTATAGTGGTGCGACCGAAATTTTGAAAAAACTGGTCAATAGAACGGGTATTCCCGTAAGCGAAACTTATGCTGGCAAGGGATCACTGAATTATGATGAACCTCAGAATCTGGGTGCCACTGGTGTTACGGGAACTCCGGGAGCCATCGAAATTGCGAAAGTAGCCGATTTGGTTATAGGTATTGGTACCCGTTATAGTGATTTCACCACCATCTCGAAATCGGCTTTTCAACATCCCGAAGTTAAATTTATCAATATCAACGTAGCGGAATTCGATTCCTTTAAGCATGGTGCTTTGCCTTTGGTGGGCGATGCTAAGGTGATCCTTGAAGCCATCGACCAAAAATTGACCGATTTTGAGGTACCTGGCGAATACCGACAAAAAGCAGAAGGACTAAACAAAAGCTGGGATGAATTTGTTTCCGGGATTTATAAGGAAAAGAATGAAGTACCTGCCTTCCAAGGAGAGGTTATCGGAGCCGTAAACAATTTTTCCGATGCCAAAGATATCATGATATGTGCTGCAGGTAGTCTTCCTGGAGACCTCCATAAACTTTGGCGTACCAGAAACCCTAAAGGTTTCCATTTAGAATATGGTTATTCGTGTATGGGTTACGAAATAGCCGGTGGGTTAGGGGCGAAAATGGCAAATCCGGAAAGTGAGGTCTATGTATTGGTTGGCGATGGCAGTTACCTTATGATGTCGCAAGAGATTATAACTTCCATCCAGGAAAGAAAAAAATTGACCATTGTTCTACTCAATAATGATGGCTACTCTAGTATTGGGGGCTTATCTGCTTCTTTGGGAAGTGAGGGTTTTGGCACATATTACCGTTATCGCAACGAAAAGACCAACCAACTTGACGGTGGTCTTCTGCCTATTGATTATGCGGCTAATGCCGCTAGCATGGGTGCATATGTGATAAAGGCTGCCAATGCTGATGAACTGAAAACTGCGCTTAAAAAAGCAAAAACCATTGACCATACTACCTTGATCTACATTGAGGTAGATCGCAAAAAAGGGGTGCCCGGTTTCGCGTGGTGGGATGTTGCCGTAGCGGAGGTGTCAGAAAAAACAGCAGTTAGTGAATCATACAAAACCAATCAAAAAAATAAGAAAACCCAGAAATACTATCTCTAAACACTGACCAACTGAATGGATACCGATCTGATAATTACCCTGGCCTCTTTCATCCTTTTTACTGGAGGCGTTGCCATTTTTACATGGTATAGCTTACGAAAAACCAATTTGGGTTCATCGGATGGCTATTTTCTAGGGGGCAGAAGTCTTACGGGTACCGTAATCGCCGGATCCATGTTGCTGACCAACATCTCTTCCGAACATCTGATCGGTATGAACGGTAATTCGTATGTGAATGGCTTTATTGTAATTGCCTGGGAAGTAACATCGTCTATAGCACTGGTAATCGCTGCGGTCTTTTTCGTTCCCAAATATCTTAAAATGGGGCTGACGACCATCCCCCAATTTTTGGAAAACCGCTTTGATGGACTAACAAGAACAATAGTGGCGGCCATTTTGATTTTTTCCTTTGTGGTTACCTTATTGCCTATTGTACTGTACTCAGGGGCAATCGGTATCGAAAGCCTGTTCGGTGTTTCGGAGCTTTTAGGTGTCGATAAGACCCAGGGCCTCTGGATTACCGTCGTTGTCATTGGGGCCATAGGTTCCATTTATGCCATTTTTGGTGGATTGAAAGCGGTTGCCTATTCCGATACTATCAATGGTTTTGGACTTTTGATCGGTGGATTGTTGATTCCCATTCTTGCGTTAATGGCCATTGGTGACAATAATATTATCGATGGCCTGGTAAAGGTCTATGAGTTTGCGCCAGAGAAATTCAATGTAATAGGTGCGCACGATTCCGTTTTGCCTTTTGAAGTACTTTTTACGGGCTTGATTATTAATCAACTTTATTTCTGGGGTATGAATCAAACGATTATCCAAAGGGCATTGGGTGCCAAAAACTTAAAGGAAGCCCAAAAGGGACTATTGTTGACGGGGCTTTTTAAAATACTGATTCCCTTGGTCATTGTGCTTCCAGGCGTAATTTGCTACTATTATTTTCAGGACACCTATTTTGACCAACAAGATTCCGTATACCCCCATTTGGTAAAAAAAGTACTTCCGGTATGGTTGATTGGTTTCTTTGCAGCAGTAATCATGGGAGCTGTGTTGAGCACCTTTAATTCGGTGCTGAATTCGGTTGCGACCTTGTTCAGTGTCGACATAGTCAAGAAACACGTAGATAAGAATATTAGCGATGCTAAACTGGTCAAGATTGGTAAGGCTACCTCAGCTATTTTGGCAGTAGTGGCCATATTTGCCGCCCCTATGGTTGCCAATGCCTCGGACGGATTGTATCAATTATTGCAAGAACTGAACGGGATATTTTTTATCCCCATAGCTTCGATCTTGTTGGCAGGGTTTTTTATGAAAAAGGTTTCGGCCATGGGGGCCAAAGTGGCTTTGATTTTCGGATTGACTTTTTACATTTTTATGACCTGGGGTTATACAACCCATGGGATTCATTTTGTACATCTTTGGGGCATCGAATTTGTAATGAACGTAGCCATTATGTATGCGGTTTCCCATTTTTATCCCAGAAAGAATATGTACGAGGTTACTGATGTCGGTGCAGTCAATTTGGTGTCATGGAAATATACCAAGGCCATGTCCATTGGCCTATGTGTAGTTACGGTCTTGATTTATATTTTGCTCGGCCGAAATGGATGAAAAAGCAAATTTTAATTAATTAGTACTTAAGCATTTTAAAAATGGAGATTTTAAAAAACTATATAAACGGAAGTTTGCAAAGCAGCGCATCCAAGGAAACCATCGATGTGGTAAATCCTGCCAATCAACAGGTTCTGGCAAAGGTACCTTACGGTTCCGACACGAAAAATGATGTTGCCCAGGCGGTGACAGACGCGCAAAAAGCCTATAAGGAATGGAGCAAAGTACCCGTAATAAAAAGGGTTCAAGTGCTATATCACTTAAAATCCCTGCTTGAGGAAAATATAGAAACCTTAGCTGAGATCATCACCAATGAATCTGGCAAAACCAAGGCGGAATCGTTAGGGGAAATACAAAGGGCTATAGAAAATGTTGAGGTAGCCTGTGGTACACCCATGCTTATGGCCGGTGATGTCATCGAGGATATTGCCACCGGAATAGACGAGATGATGATACGGCAACCTTTGGGTGTTGCCGCCTGCATAACTCCCTTTAATTTTCCGAGTATGATAGTGTTTTGGTTTTTACCCTATGCGATTGCGACGGGCAATGCCTTTATCGTGAAACCCTCCGAAAAAGTGCCTTTAACCATGATGAAGATTTTCGAATATATCGATCAATTGGACATACCAAACGGATTGGTGAATTTAGTGCATGGAGGAAAAGATAGCGTAGATGCCATTTTAGAGCATCCTGATATTAAAGCGATCAGCTTTGTGGGCAGTACGCCCATAGCAAGATATATATATTCAAAAGGAACGGCCAATGGAAAAAGGGTGCAGGCACAAGGGGGAGCAAAGAACCCTGTGGTCATTTTGCCCGATTCGGATATTGAAATGTCGACAAAAATTATTGCGGACTCTGTTTATGGCTGTGCCGGGCAACGTTGTTTGGCCGCCTCTACGATTATTACTGTTGATGACCCAAAGCGGAAAATAAAGGACGCCCTTTATGAAACCGTAAAATCGAGAACGACCGGTTACGGTTGGGAAGATGGCGTAAGCATGGGACCGGTAATAACTCCGGAAAGTAAAAATAGAATAGAGGGATTGATCCAAAAAGGAATCGATGAGGGTGCCCAGATACTTCTTGACGGTAGAAACGCTTCTATTTCCGGATACGAAAAAGGTAATTTTATTACACCAACCATTTTAGAAAACGTGGCTCTGGACAAAGAATTGATAAAAACAGAAATCTTTGGTCCGGTAATGAGTTTGATTTCCATGAAAAATATAGATGAGGCCCTTGCATTTGTTAATAGTGGCAACTATGGTAATATGGCCTGTTTGTTTACAGGAAGCGGAGCAAATGCAAGAAAGTTTAGAAACGAGGCCGATGCAGGTAATATTGGCATCAATATCGGCGTTGCAGCCCCAATGGCTCAGTTTCCATTTAGCGGCTGGAAGGATAGTTTTTTTGGAGATTTGCATGGCCAAGGAAAGCATGCCATAGAATTTTTCACACAGACCAAAGTAGTCATTGAGCGGTGGCCCAATATATGGTCCCGTAAATTTTAAAACAATATCAGATGGTCAAAATAGCGAATGCACCTTGTTCATGGGGCGCCCTGGAATTCGATTTGGAAGAAAAATCGGAAGAAATCGGTTTCGAACAAGTTTTAGACGAAATCAAGGAAACAGGCTATATCGGAACTGAACTTGGTGATTGGGGCTATATGCCTACGGACCCGAATCTTTTGCGCAAAGAAATCGATAAAAGAGGGCTGGAATTATTGGGGGCCTTTGTCCCCGTGGCCTTGGCCGATAGCAGCGCACATACAGAAGGGGTCAAAACGGCACTAAGAGTTGCCGAACTGATGTATGGGGCAGGGTATAAGAATGCGTTTATCGTTTTGGCCGATGATAATGGGTCTGTCCCTGAGCGGACACAACACGCGGGAAGAATAACCCCTGAAATGGGACTTTCGGAAACACAATGGAAGATATATGCCGAGGGGGCCGAAAGAGTGGCCAAAGCGGTTAGGGACGAATATGGCCTTCGAACCGTTTTTCACCATCACTGTGCGGGCTACGTCGAAACACCCGATGAGATAGATAAACTTATGGTACTAACAGATCCAAAGTTATTGGGTCTCTGTTTAGACATGGGACATTATGCCTTTGGTGGTGGCGACCCCGTAGAGGCTTTGCAGAAGCATTCAGATAGAATATGGCACATACACTTCAAGGATTTCGACCCTGAAGTGGCTAGACTTTCCCGCGAGACCAATGGTGATTATTTCGATGCGCTAAAAAAAGGTGTGTTCTGTGAACTCGGAAAAGGGGCAGTAGATTTTAAAACTGTCGTAAATTTGTTAAATGACAAGAACTACAACGACTGGATTGTTGTTGAACAGGATATTCTTCCAGGAATGGGGGAACCTAAAAAATGCGCACAATCCAACAGGAATTTTATAAGAACCTTGGGGCTGTAATTAATTTCGAAAAAAATGACAAAACTAAAACTAGGCATAGCGGGATTGGGGAGAATCGGAAAAATCCATCTGGATAATCTGTTTCAAACACCCAATGTAGAAGTGGTAGCTGCAACGGACCCCGATAAAGATTGTTTGCAATATGCCAAGGATAAGGGCGTACCTTACCTTTGTGACACTTTTGAAGAAATGTTGGGGAGTACCCAAATTGATGCTGTCTTGATCTGTTCCCCTACCGATACACATGCCGATTATGTTGAACTATCGGCAAAGGCCGGAAAAAATATTTTTTGTGAAAAACCATTGGACCTTTCACTGGACAGGGTTTTGGAGGTTTTGACGGTCGTAAAAGATACCGAGGTAAAACTAATGCTGGGTTTCAACAGAAGGTTCGATAAAGAGTTCCGAAAGGTACGAGAATTGGTAAAAAATGAAGCTGTAGGACTGCCCCATCTGGTCAAGATTACCAGTCGCGATCCGGGAGCTCCCCCATTAAGCTATATTGAAAAATCTGGAGGTCTCTTCTTGGATATGACCATTCATGATTTTGATATGGCCCGTTACGTAGTGGATAAAGAAGTCGAGGAGGTTTACGCCAAAGGGGCCGTTTTGGTTGACCCGGATATAGGCGTTGTTGGGGACATAGATACCGCTGTAGTCACTCTCACCTACACCGATGGCACCATGGCCATCATCGACAACAGTAGAGAAGCCTCCTATGGCTATGACCAGCGAGTAGAGGTCTTTGGCTCAAAAGGAATGGTTCAGTCCAACAATAATTTCCATGACTCACATAAATTGTATAACAAGCAAGGCATACATGCAGCACTTCCCCTGCATTTCTTCTTGGAACGCTACCAAGAAGCGTATAAGACCGAAATGACAGACTTCATCAAGGCGCTCGAAAACGGCACAATGATGCCCGTTGACGGGAATGATGGCTTACAATCCCTAAAAATAGCATTGGCGGCCCTAAAATCAATTCAGGAAAAAAGACCGGTAAGAATTGATGAAATAAATTAGCCAGATGGCATGTGAAAATATTGGCGCTGTTAATCAGAGGGTCCTTGGTTCGAGTCCAAGAGGGGAGCAAAAAGAGAAAGAGCTGCAAGAAAGTGTGGCTCTTTCTCTTTTTCCACTTTTTGTACGAGAAGCCTGCCTGTCGGCAGACAGGTTTATCCTGAGCGTACCTGCCTGCCGGCAGGCAGGGTCGAAGGGAGTCCAAGAGGGGGGCTAAATTTGAGAAGCCACTAGCAATAGTAGCTTTTTTATTTTCAACTTGCTTTACCCCTTTACTTCTTATGTTGTTTTATTAGAAAGAGCAGGTTTTCTTACAAATTACATCCTTAATAGCATAGCTGATATACTTTTTTTTCAAATACATAAATATATCTTGGGAAATAATCTTTAACTTGTTACCTTAATCAAATAATTTAAAAC
>RCNE010001265.1_pt1 | contig 17374 bp, 16 predicted proteins | sample 2041361 | NCBI WGS metagenome assembly RCNE01 (sample SAMN09708229, study PRJNA481090) | Marine sediment metagenome, whole genome shotgun sequencing project.
TTCGACATAATGACATTTTGAGTATATTTGCAGAAATTTTTAACCCTTGGGCACTATAAAAATCAGTAATATAAAAATCTATGCCTACCACGGTTGTTTGGTAGAGGAAGGTAAAATTGGTTCTGATTACCGAATCGACCTTTCTGTAAAGGCCAATCTTAAGCCTTCTGCAAAAACCGATCAATTGTCTGATACAGTTGATTATGTGCATCTGAACAGAATCGTAAAAGAAGAAATGGCCATCCGTACCAAATTGCTTGAAACAGTAGCTGACCTGATCCTTGACCGTATACTTCTTGAAATTCCTCTGGTAAAAAAAGCCAAAATAAAGGTTGCCAAACTTAATCCGCCTATTGGTGGCAATGTTGAGATGGTTTCCATCATTATGGAAAGAGAGAGATAATCCAGCTTTTATGAAATATACACTAAGCATCATTGTTCCGGTTTACAACGAAAAAGAGAATCTTTCGCGTGTTGAAACTGAACTTTCAAATTACCTCGATAACTGTCTTGCTAAGGCTGAGGTGTTATTTGTGAATGATGGCTCAACAGATAAAAGCCAGGAAGTGATCGCAGATATCTGTCAAAGGGACAAACGGTTTACCTACCTGAGCTTTAAAAAAAATAAAGGATTAAGTGCTGCCCTTAAGGCGGGTTTTGATCATGCTGAAACTGATCTCGTGGGTTATATTGATTCCGATTTACAAACTACTCCTTCCGATTTTAACCTTTTACTTGCCGAAATCGATCATTTTGATTTGGTCACCGGGGTACGGTCGAACAGACAGGATTCTTTTGTAAAAAACATGTCTTCTTCAATTGCCAACCTAATTAGAAGAGCCTTTACACATGACGGAATGGATGATACAGGCTGCCCTCTAAAAATTATCAAAACAGAATATGCGAAACGAATCCCTATGTTTAAGGGATTACACAGGTTCCTTCCGGCCATGATCCTGTTGCAAGAAGGAAAGATCAAACAAGTTCCGGTTCAACACTTCCCTCGAATAGCAGGGGAAGCCAAATACCATCTTTGGAACAGGCTTTTCGGCCCTTTGGCCGATTGTTTTGCCTACCTTTGGATGAAGCGCAAATACATCAACTACCAAATTGCAGATAGCTCTGCCAAGTTAAGGAATCGATCATGAGTGACTGGCTCATTTACAGCATCGGGTTTTCGGCCCAACTTCTTTTTTCTTCCCGCTTATTGATTCAGTGGATCCAATCGGAAAAAGTAAAGAAAGTAGTAACGCCTTTATTATTCTGGCAGCTGAGTTTATTGGCTTCCTTTTTACTCTTTGTTTATGGATGGCTGAGGGATGATTTTGCCATTATGCTGGGTCAGGTGCTGACGTATTTTATTTATATCAGAAATTTACAAATACAGGGATTCTGGAAAAAATTGCATCGCCTATTTAGAGTTTTCCTTTATGTATTTCCTCTGATCATCGTCTGGTACACTTACAACAACAACCAGTTTGACATAGACCGGGTTTTTAGAAATGAGGATATCCCTATATGGCTCCTCATTTTAGGGAGTGTGGCTCAGATTGTTTTCACCTTGCGATTTATCTATCAGTGGATCTATTCTGAAAAGAAAAAAGAATCCATCCTTCCTTTGGGATTCTGGTTACTGAGCACCGCAGGCTCCATCCTGATCATCATATATGCCATCCTTAGAAAGGACCCCGTACTTTTCACCGGGCATATTTTCGGAAGTATTGTTTACATTCGCAATATCCTTTTGATCAAAAATTCTAAGCATGAATAACCGATCTTATGCACTAGCTATTGCACTGGTTTGTCTGGCCATTTTCTTTCCGCATCTCACTGTGGTGGAAGTGAATATCATGGAGGCCAGAAATTTTATCACGGCCAGAGAAATGCTTGAATATGGCAACTGGATGCATACGACAATGAATCTGGAACCCAGATATGAAAAACCTCCGCTACCCACCTGGCTCACCGCTTTTTCGGCAGCTATTTTTGGAACAAAGAGTTTGTTCGGTCTAAGGCTCCCTGCAGTATTATCTGTGGTGTTTTTAGTATTTACATTTTACTTTTTAGGCATTCAAATCCTAAAGGATAAAAAACAAGCTTTTATTGGAACACTCATTTTATCCACTTCCTTTTATATAGTTTTTTCGGGTAGAAACGGACAGTGGGACATCTTCTCTCATGCCTTTATGCTCTTTGCCATCTTTCAGCTTTTCAAAGCCTTTGAAACTAACGACAAATCATGGAAACAATGGATACTGGCCGGTATATTTCTTGGCTTCTCTTTTATGAGTAAGGGACCTGTTTCATTATTTGCACTGCTGCTTCCATTTCTTATTGCTTATGGATTCGTCTATAAGTACAAAAATTTTAAGCAAAAAATACAACCGCTTTTAGTAAGCCTGCTCCTTTTTGCCATTGTTGGATTTACCTGGGGAATCTTTATCTATCTGACTGATACCGGTTCGGCAGAATATATAGCCGACAAAGAGACATTGGCCTGGACAAACAGAAGTGTAAAGCCCTTTTATCATTATTGGAGTTTTTTCACCCAGTCAGGTGTCTGGACCTATTTCTCGTTCCTGGCCTTGTTATATCCCTTTATGATCAAGAGAATAGAAAACAAAAAGCTCTATACATTCAGCTTATTCTGGACATTGGCTGCAGTGTTTCTTTTGTCATTGATTCCTGAAAAAAAAGAAAGATACCTACTTCCCGTTTTGATACCAATGGCTTTAAACACCAGTTTTTACATGTATTACCTCATTAAAAAATCAAAGGAATTAGCAAAATTGGATGTATACCTTGCCAATTTCGGCTTTGGTCTCATTGTACTTATTGGACTCGTATTTCCGTTTGGGGTCTATTTCTTTTTTGAGGGTCAATTGAGTCCGCATTGGGTTGCCTATTTTTTCAGTTCGCTAACTTTGTTCTCTTTGGCTATACTCATCTTTATGTGGTTAAGAAAGAGGGCCTTTGAAAAATGCTTTTACGGCGTCATATTGTTTATTTGCAGCATCCTCTTATTTGCCTTTCCCATGGCCGAATTACTTTATGATAATGACAAATTCCTAAGCGTAGGCACTTTAAGAACAATAGACGGCATGGAGGAACTTACATTGTATTCAACCGATCAACTGATCCCATCTCCTGAATTGATCTACGATCTGGGAGAACCCATCAAAAGGGTTAAACTAGCCGAACAACTGCCACAAAAAGGAAGCTTTGCCCTTCTTGTCAATGACAGTATTCCGATGGATGTCAGAATGAATTTTAAAACTGAATTTATCACCTTGTTTGATATCAATAATTTAAGAGAAGGTAAGCGAGGTCATAAGAAAAGAAAAACCCTCAAACTGTATCAATTAGAAAAAGAATAATAAGTTTCGATATAAGTCGTTTATAATTGAAATTTTCTTTAAATTTGCATCCGTTTTTGGCGTCATGGCCGAGTGGCTAGGCAGGGCTCTGCAAAAGCTCGTACAGCAGTTCGAATCTGCTTGACGCCGACGCCTCTTTAAAACCTCATTTCTACTCTGTGTAGAGATGGGGTTTTTTGATTTATTTAACACTATTTTACCCTATTTTTTGCATATTTGCAAGTCTAAAAATTGCTCATGCAGATTTACCCTATTGATACCGGAAATTTCAAATTAGATGGAGGCGCAATGTTTGGTGTTGTACCTAAAGTTATATGGCAAAAAACCAATCCGGCGGATGCCAATAACCTTATTGATATGGGCTTAAGGTGCATGCTGATTGAAGATGGTAAGCGTTTGATTCTTATTGACAACGGAACGGGTTCTAAACAAAGCGAGAAATTCTTTGGCTACTATTTTCCGTTTGGAGACGAAGACCTTGATAGTTCCTTAAAAAAATATGGCTTTCACAGAGATGACATTACCGATGTTTTTCTCACCCATTTGCATTTTGATCATTGCGGAGGCAGTATACAATGGAATAAATCACATACAGCGTATGAACCTGCCTTTAAGAATGCAAAATTTTGGTCCAATCAAAACCACTGGGCCTGGGCAACTGATCCAAATCCAAGGGAAAAAGCTTCATTTTTAAAGGAAAATATCCATCCCATAGAAGCGAGTGGGCAACTCAATTATGTTCCACTTCCCGAAAAGGAATTGCTAAAAAACGGCCCGCTTGGTTTTGATATTCTCTTTGCAGATGGTCATACCGAAAAGCAAATGATTCCGCAGCTGCAATACCAAAATAAAACCCTGGTCTTTATGGCAGATTTACTGCCTACAATTGGGCATATTCCGCTGCCCTATGTGATGAGTTATGATGCAAGACCACTCATTACCATGGATGAAAAAGCAAGGTTCCTGAACAAAGCAGCCGACGAGGGGTTTTATTTATTCCTTGAACATGATGCCAAAAATGAAATTTGCACTTTAAAACATACAGAAAAGGGGGTCAGACTTGATCAGACCTTTCGTTTCGATGAAATATTTATATAAAAACGATTAAAATGATAAATAAAAAGTTCTTATTGAGCCTGGGCTTAGCGCTAATACTCTTAGGGTGTAGTTCTACAAAAACCTCTAGTAGTTTAGTAGTTCCTCAAGGTTCAGAAGAGGCCGTATCAATGGTTGCCAAGAAGGGCAGCATGAGTGAAGAAGAAATTTGGGAATGGCCACATGCTGATATTTACCAGGATTCGATTCCGGGAATGAGTCTTGATCAGGCCTATGAATTTTTAGCCGATAAAAAAGGGACCACTGTGGTTCTTGGAATCATAGATTCGGGTATTGACATTGAGCATGAGGATTTAAAAGATAATGTTTGGACCAATATAGATGAGATTATCGGAAATGGAAAAGATGATGACAAGAATGGCTATATTGATGATATTCATGGATGGAACTTTTTAGGTGGGGAAGGCGTATCAACTCCTGAACAACTCGAAGTTACAAGAATTTACAAAATGCTTGACAGCAAATATAAAGGAAAGTCTAGAGAAGATATGGGTGCGTCAGAGATGGATGGCTTTAACTACTATCAAAAGGTGAAGAACGACTATGACAAACGACTTAAAAAGTCAAATGATGATCTAGCCATAGCTACTGATAATTACGAATACTTGCAAAAATTGCTTGTTTTTATAGGCGATGCTCATGAAGTAGTTGTAGCTAAGTTAAACAAACAAGATTATAATTTGTCTGATCTCATCACCCTTGACCCTTCAGAAGTGAGCCCTGTGTTGTTCAAACTTTTTGAAAATGGGGAAAAGCCTTACCTCTATATTGAGGGAATGAAAAAAGATATTATATATCATAAGGGAGCTGTTGATCGTTTGTCACCTCAGGTAGAAACAACTTATAATATTAATTTTGAAGGAAGAATGACAGGTGATGATCCTTATGATATAAAAGACGTTCCCTATGGTAACGGATTTACCATTGGATCAGTGGATGAGGAAAGTCATGGTACCCACGTCTCAGGAATAGCAATGGCTGGAAGAAATAATGGCAAAGGAATGAATGGAGTTATTCAAAATGTAAAACTCCTTTCGGTGAGAACGGTTCCCAATGGAGATGAGTATGACAAGGATGTAGCTTTAGCTATTCGATATGCAGTAGACAACGGTGCTAAAGTGATCAACATGAGTTTTGGGAAGTATTATTCTCCAAATCCAGAGTGGGTATATGAGGCGATTGAATATGCGGCGGGTAAAGATGTTCTGTTGGTACATGCAGCCGGCAACGATCATAAGAATATTGATAAAAGTGATAATTTTCCAACAGATGCTCCCAACAAGGTAAAAGAAATCACAGACAACGTGATTACCGTTGGATCAATAACCCGAAATTACGACGAAGATCTTGTGTCAACATTTTCAAATTATGGTAAGCTCAATGTCGATTTATTTGCGCCCGGATCAGAGATCTATTCTACAGTTCCTAAAAATGAATACAAATCTCTTCAAGGAACTTCAATGGCGGCTCCTCAAGTTGCAGGGGTAGCTGCTCTAGTGCGTTCTTATTATCCTGAATTATCTGCCAGTCAGGTTAAACATATCCTAATGAACTCCGGGGTCAAAGTTGACCTTAATGTAAAACTTCCTGGTGGAGACGGAAAAATTGTTCCATTTAGTGACCTGTCTGTTTCGGGACGTGTTTTAAACGCCTACAATGCTTTAAAAATGGCCGAAAGCATGGTCCATAGTAAATAAGTAATAACACAGTCTACAGCCAAAGCTACAAAGGGGTATGAATTCTTTGTAGCTTTCTTTTAATACATAAAGATCCATGAAAAGAAACTTAACGATTATTGCCCTAACGATTCTTTGTTTTCAGGCTCTTGCTCAGCATAAAAACTATTGGCAGCAACATGCAGACTATACCATGGAAATAGATATGGATGTTGAAAAATATCAGTTCAAAGGGAAGCAAAAACTAGTCTATACCAACAATTCACCAGAAACATTGAAGCAGGTCTTTTACCATCTCCAATTCAATGCATTTCAGCCAGGAAGTGATATGGATATCAGATTACAGCAAATTGCTGACCCTGATTCAAGAATGATTATTAACAGGGGCACTCGAGAAGAGTTTGAATATGAAAGCAGGATCGCAGGTTTGCAAGCAGACGAAATAGGTTATCAGAAGATACTTTCCTTGAAACAAGATGGTAAAGATCTAAAATACGAGATTATTGGTACGATCATGAAGGTTGTTTTGAACAAGCCGATACCTTCGGGAGCTAAGACCACCTTTGACATGGAATTCGAGGGTCAGGTACCTGTTCTCATCAGAAGGACCGGAAGAAATAATACTGACGGGGTAGCCTTATCTATGGCGCAATGGTACCCCAAACTGGCAGAATACGATTTTGAAGGCTGGCATGCCAATGATTATATCGCACGTGAATTTCACGGAGTATGGGGAAATTTTGATGTGACTATTCATATCGATAAGACGTATACAATTGGTGGTTCAGGGTATCTTCAAAATCCGCAGGAAGTAGGTCATGGCTACGAGGACCCCGATAAAAAACTTATAGTGCCGGAAGGAGATAAACTACGCTGGCATTTTATCGCTCCTAATGTACACGATTTTTCATGGGCCGCCGATCCTGATTATATCCATGAAAAAGTGATGGGTGAAAACGATGTTGAGCTACATTTCTTTTATAAAAACAACAAACCTGAAGTAGTAGAAAATTGGAAAAAATTACCTGAGAAAACCCAAAAAATCCTCGCCTATTTTAACAGACACATTGGGCCTTATCCCTACAAACAATATTCAGTTATTCAAGGAGGTGACGGGGGCATGGAATACGCTATGTGCACCTTTCTCGTTGGAGGTGAAAAACTAGGGAGTTTGATTGGAACCACGGCTCACGAATTTGGACACTCCTGGTTTCAATTCTTATTGGCCACCAATGAAACCAAGCATTCATGGATGGATGAAGGTTTCACTTCTTATATTTCTTATGCTTGCATAAACGAAGTATTGGATCAAAAAAAGGACTTGCCGAATTCAGGAGACTATAATGGATACTTCTATCTTGTAAAAAGTGGCAAACAAGAACCTTTAGCAACTTTCTCCGACCGTTATGAGTCGAACAGGACCTACTCAACTTCAGCCTATAGTAAGGGGAGTATTTTTCTATCGCAATTAGGATATATCATTGGAAAGGAGCATCTGGATAACACGATTTTAAAGTATTACGATGAGTTCAAATTTACCCACCCTACCCCAAATGACATCAAGCGAACGGCTGAAAAAGTATCGGGACTTCAATTGGAATGGTACCTGAATTATTGGGTAAGTACGACCAAGGTGATAGACTATGCCGTTACATCCATCGAGGATAAAAAGATCGTTTTAGAGCGAAAAGGCACTATGCCTATGCCAATAGATCTTGTTGTTACCTATGAAGATGGCAGTACAGCCAATTTTACAATTCCTTTAAAGATGATGTATGGTCATAAACCAACTTCTGACGTGGTTCTTGACAGTTGGTCATGGGTCAAGCCTAATTATACGTTTACTGTAGACAAAAAAGTAAAAGAGGTTCAAATAGATCCTAAAAATCTAATGGCAGATGTTGAGAGAAGTAATAATGTAATGATTCAATGATGTAATGATTCAATGATGTAATGATTCAATGATGTAATGATTCAATGATGTAATGATTCAATGATGTAATAAAAAATCCCGATCAATAAATTGATCGGGATTTTTTTTGAAGTCAAATTTTACTTCAACGTTTTCTTAACTTCTACTTCCTGGAAGGCTTCTATCACATCATCAACCATGACATCATTGTAATTCTTTAACTGAATACCACAATCATACCCTTTGGCTACTTCCTTAGCGTCGTCTTTAAAACGTTTTAATGAAGTCAATTCACCTGTAAAGATCACCACATTATCTCTGATCAACCTGATCTTGGAGCTTCTGTAGATCTTACCTTCCTGAACCATACATCCAGCAATGGTACCTACTTTTGAAATCTTATAGGTTTCTCTGATCTCAGCACTACCTGTGATTTCTTCCACGATATCAGGAGATAACATTCCTTCCATGGCATCCTTAACTTCGTCAATTACCTTATAAATAATAGAGTAATTTCTGATGTCAATTTCTTCCTTCTCGGCGAGTTGTCTTGCACTTCCGGATGGCCTTACGTTAAACCCAATGATAATCGCTTCAGATGCAGAAGCAAGTAATACATCAGATTCAGTTATAGCTCCTACTCCTTTATGGATAATATTCACCTGAATCTCTTCAGTTGATAATTTTTGCAAAGAATCAGTCAATGCTTCAACCGAACCATCCACGTCACCTTTGATAATAATATTCAACTCCTTAAAGCCTCCTAATGCAATTCTTCTTCCTATCTCGTCAAGCGTTATATGTCGTTGTGTTCTAACAGATTGTTCACGGCTCAATTGAGAGCGTTTAGCGGCGATTTGCTTGGCTTCTCTCTCATCTTCATAAACCTTGAACTTATCTCCAGCCTGTGGCGCACCATCGAGCCCTAGAATAGATACTGGTCTTGACGGTCCAGCTTCATCTACCATTTTTCCTCTTTCATCCTGTAAGGCCCTCACCTTTCCTGAATGATGTCCGGCAAGTATATAATCACCAACTTTAAGTGTACCTCCGTCAACAAGAACTGTAGCGACGTATCCTTTCCCTTTATCCAGGAAGGCCTCTACTACCGAACCATTCGCCAATTTATTAGGATTAGCTTTTAATTCAAGTAATTCAGCCTCAAGTAATATTTTTTCAAGTAGTTCCTTGATCCCGATTCCTTTTAAAGCCGATACATCATGGGATTGAATTTTTCCTCCCCAGTCTTCAACCAAAAGGTCCATTTGTGCCAATTCCTCTTTTACTTTATCAGGATTGGCATCTGGTTTATCAATTTTATTGATTGCAAATACAATCGGAACACCAGCTGCCTGAGCATGACTAATGGCCTCTTTTGTTTGAGGCATGATCGCATCATCAGCTGAAATCACGATTACAGCAATATCTGTTACCTGTGTACCACGAGCACGCATCGCCGTAAAAGCTTCGTGACCCGGTGTATCAAGGAAAGTAATCTTTTGACCATCATCCAATTCAACCGCATAGGCACCAATATGTTGTGTAATACCTCCGGATTCGCCCGCAATTACATTGGCATTTCTGATATAATCCAATAAAGATGTTTTCCCGTGATCGACGTGACCCATTACTGTTACAATTGGAGCCCTTGGCTTAAGATCTTCCGGGTTATCCACTTCTTCTTCCACAGTTTCTTCAACCTCTGAATCCACAAATTCCACATCGTATCCGAATTCTTCCGCCACGATAGTGAGTGTTTCAGCATCAAGACGTTGATTCATCGAGATCATCATTCCCAATGACATACATGCAGAAATAACCTCAGTTACGGTCACATTCATCATTGTAGCAACTTCATTCGCAGTTACAAATTCAGTTACCTTGATAACTTTGCTTTCTGCCTCCTGTTGCTCAAGATCCTTTTCAACCTGTTGACGGTGAAGGTCTCTTTTCTCTCTTCTGTATTTGGCTCCTTTGCCCTTTTTGGATTTACCCTGAAGTTTTTCAAGGGTTTCTCTTACCTGCTTTTGAACTTCTTCAGGTGATGGTTCTTCTTTTACTATTGGTTTCCTTCCGGTTTGAGGACCTCGCTGTGCTCCTCTAGGTCCGGCTCCTCTACCCGATTGACCAAAATCTGTGCGTTGAACATGTATTCTTTTACGCTTCTTTTTGGTTTTACTGGCATCGCTTTCGGTTGCCTTTTTAGTCTCAACCACTTTTTTCTTAGGCTTTTGAAACTTGGTAAGGTCAATCGTTTCACCAGTTTTCTTTGGACCTGATAATTTTTGATACTCTGTTTTCAGGGTTTGTGTCTCTTCAGATACACTCTCCTCTGTTTCAGAGACAACCTCCTCAGCTTCAGACACAACCTCCTTTTTAACAGGCTCTTCAGGAGCAACTTCCGCAGGAACCTCTTCTTTCTTAACCTTAGGTTTTACTTTTGGCTCTACATCGATTTTGCCTACCTGCTTCAGGCCTTTTAATTTCTTAGACCCTTTGATCACTTCTTCAACTACCTCCTCTTTCTCTTTGACAGGAACAACTTCCGCAGGAACCTCTTCTTTCTCAACAGGTTTGGCATCAATATCAATTTTTCCCACCATTTTTGGGCGGCTGACCTTCTCAGATTCAGTCTTAAAAATCTCTGCCCTTTTGGCTTCCTCTTCAAGGCGTTTCTGCTCAGCTTCTTGCTCTAAAGCCAATCGTATCTCCTCTTTTTCCTTTCTTTTCTCTTCTCCAATTTCTTTAGAGGCAACTTTTTTACTCTTATCAGTCTGAAATTCATCAGACAAGATTGTATAAACCTCATGAGAGATTTTTGCAGTTGGTCTATGATCAATGTCTATTCCCTTATTAGCAAGAAACTCAACAGCCCTGTCTAGAGAAATATTCAGTTCTCTTAAAACTTTATTAAATCGTTGTGGCCTATATTCTGTCATAAATTGTGTTAAAATGAACCTCTATTTACTATTGCAAATTAATAAATATTATGATTCGAATTCTTCTTTTAGTATTCTTTGTACTTCGCGAATTGTTTCTTCTTCAAGATCTGTCCTTTTAACCAACTCGACCAAATCAAGATCTAAAACGCTTCTTGCAGTATCAAGACCAATGTTCTTAAATTCCTTGATCACCCATCCTTCGATTTCGTCAGAAAATTCGGTTAATTCAACGTCATCTTCAACACCTTCTCTCTGAACATCGATTTCATAACCTGTGAGCTGACTTGCCAATCGGATGTTAACACCACCCTTACCTATAGCTTTGGATACTTCTTCTGGTTTCAGGAAAACGTCGACTCTGGGCTTTTCACCCTCAACTGCCTCATGTATTTTAAGAGAAACCACTTTTGCAGGGCTCAAGGCTCTTTTAATGAATTGTTCATCGATTTTGGTATAATTAACCACATCAATATTCTCATTTCCCAGTTCCCTTACAATTCCATGAATTCTGGATCCTTTCATACCCACACAAGCTCCTACCGGATCGATCCTGTCATCATAAGAATCCACCGCGATTTTTGCCTTTTCACCAGGGATTCTCGCAACGCGCTCAATAGTAATCAAACCATCAAAAACTTCAGGAATTTCCTGTTCAAAAAGCTTTACCAAAAATTCAGGTGCTGTTCTAGACAAGATGATCGATGGCTTATTGCCCCTTAATTCAACATTCTTAATAATTCCTCTAACCGACTCTCCTTTTCTGAAAAAATCTGAACGGATCTGCTCGCTTTTTGGCATCACAAGTTCGTTCCCGTTATCATCCAACAAGATCACGGCATTATGTCGCACATGATGCACTTCGGCCGAATATAATTCTCCTTCAAGCTCCTTATAGTGCTTAAATATATTTGTATTATCGTGCTCATGGATCTTAGAAATCAGATTCTGACGAAGAGCCAAAATTGATCTTCTTCCAAGATCAACTAGTTTCACTTCTTCAGACACTTCCTCTCCTACCTCAAAATCAGGCTCGATTTTCTGTGCTTCTTCTAACGAGATCTCCTCATTGTCATCTTCAACTTCTCCATCCTCAACCACAATTCGGTTTCTCCAAATCTCAAGGTCACCTTTATCAGGGTTGATGATGATATCGAAATTCTCATCTGATCCGAACTTTCTTTTTAAGGCTGATCTGAACACTTCTTCCAAAATGGCCATTAAAGTTACCCTATCAATACTCTTTTCGTCTTTAAATTCCGAAAATGATTCAATTAATGCGATATTTTCCATTATAATTTTCTTAAAAAATAATCTTCACTTTTGCTTCTTTTATCTCACTCAATGAAATCGTCTGTTGCTTTTCCACTGTAATTTTCCCCTTTCCAATCGGCTTAGGCTCTCTCGCTTTCCAAAAAAGCGTGATCTCCTGGTCAGTCACTTCTATTAATTTACCTTCAAAACTGTCTTCAGCCGTTTTGACTTTGAGCGTTCTTTCGATATTTTTGTTGTATTGTCTTAGATCGACTAATGGATCAGTGATATTAGGAGTAGTCACCTCAAGAGAAAAATCTTCTTCTTCGCGATCCAGATTGTGCTCCACATGCCTACTGATTCTAATACATTCACTTAAAGGAACGCCCTTATCACCATCAACAATAATTTTTATACTGCCTTCAGTTCCGAAATTAAATTCAATAAGAAATAGTTCGTCATTTTCGGCAAGTGCTTCATCCACCAATTTCTTAACTTCAGTCTGATCCATTTGGCTTGTATAAAAAGAGGGGACTATCTGTCCCCTCCATTTCAATTCATCGTAAAATTCGCTGCAAATATAAGAATTCCTTTGATACTGACAAAAATCATAGGCCTATTCGACGAAATTTTATTAACTTTATATAATCAATAAAAAATATATGTTATGAAACGAATATTAGTCCCTGTAGATTTTTCTAAAGAAGCCGAAAGTGCTGCCAAGGTAGCTGCAACTATTGCCCGTAAAACGGGGAGTGAAATTTTCCTTGTTCACATGCTTGAATTACCAGTAACTACTATTGATCCAGCCGAAATGAACACCATCAGTAGTGAGCCTCAAATCATCTATTTTATGAAACTGGCCCATAAAAAATTCGAAGCGTTCAAAAAATTGCCCTTTTTAAAGGGATTAAGAGTTATAGAATCGGTTCAATTTCAACATGCTTTTTCTGGTATCATTGCTGAAAGTGAAAAAAGCAATATTGATCTTATCGTTATGGGATCTCAGGGAGCCTCAGGTTTGCAAGAGATGTTTATAGGGTCAAATACTGAAAAAGTTGTTAGAAGATCTAAGGTTCCAGTATTAGTGATCAAGCAAAGCGATGAAGAATTTGAAGTTAATGATATTCTTTTCGCTTCCGATTTTAATAAGGAAAGTAAGAGCACATTTAATCGTGTTATCGATTTTGCTAGTCTCTTTGACGCTAAAATTCATTTGTTGTATGTCAATACCATTCACAATTTCAATACTTCAAAGAATATTGAGGCGAGAATAGCTAAATTTGTAAAAGATTTCGATTTTGACAACTACACCAAGAATATCTATAATGACATCTCCATTGAAAAAGGCATCTTGAGTTTTGCGCGTGATATGGACGCAGATATTATCGCACTTAATACACATGGAAGAAGCGGTTTGTCACAATTATTCAATGGAAGTGTGGGTCAAGAATTGGCGAATCATGCATTGAGACCTGTGGTTACCTTTAAAATTTAATTCTAAGTTTACTACCATTTAAATGGTGTGAATCCAATGCCGAATTCGGCCCAATCGGCCTGTGAAGTCTTCTCGGTTTTAACCGCGATTTGGGCAAAGAGCCAATCTGTAATGTCATATCTTAAGCCAGCTCTAATATAGGTGGATGATTTGTCTTTGTAATCTGTAAGGTAGGTTCCTACTTGAAATCTAACGGCCATTTTGCCAAACATAAAATCATACCCAAGGTGGATCCCTGCAAGGGTCTGATCCTTGGTTTCGGGATAATCCGGCTCCAGGCTTCCATCCCAGAAATAGTCGAATCCGGCAGTAACACCATGCATGGTATTGAATTTAAATCTATAATCCAGTGCCCCTGAAAATATACCGTATCTTTTATATGTACCCTTGTCAACTTCGTTTTGAACAGTTCCTGTAGCCAAATAAACTTCAACCGAGCTCTCTCTGAGTTTTGGGCTTTTTGAGTTTTCGAGTGGATCTAATCTGGCAGGTAAAACATTATCAGTGTAAACGTCACGGTCAACGAATTTTTGATCGGCGTTATAATGGTACCTTAAACCCAGATTCAATCCATACATATTAAAACCGAAGTTTGGGGTGGTAATCCTTCCATTGGAAAAATGTGTGAAATCTATCCCGTAAAGGAGGTCCATTTCTCTGGTAATTTTATAAGCAGCTCCAAAATTTAAGTTAAAGTAAGCCGCAACATCAGAACCAATGGCGTCATTATCAGGATTGGTTTGTGCATCATAAGGTTCGAAATTGTATGCGAGTCCTAAGGCGAGACCCATTTCAAATACATTTCTTCTAAGCCGGTTAGTCAAGGGGAAATTAACAAAACCAAAAACCGCATTGGGCCTCCCCAAAACCTGAGGATTTCCTACAAAACCTGAATAATATCCAACTCCGTAGGTGGCATAACCATAACGACTCGTCCAATGCTCAGGGTCCTTTTGTTGCCATCCATAGCGCAATTCTATAGATCCATAGCCCTCACTCACCTCGTCATTTAACAATTCTCCTGTATATAAATGATATCCTGTATGCCCTTTAACCTCTATATACCTGAACCGGCCATAGTTTTTAACATCCTTTATCTCTTCATAAGAAATGGATTTTTGTTGCCCGTGTATTGAAGAAACACATGTGAAAATGACAAAAAAACAAAATCCTATTTTTAAGAAGCAGGAGTTAATCAATTTCGGTCTTGTCGAATTCAGATGCATAATTATAATCGAGTAGAATAAGGGTTCTAATCTAAAAAGAAAAATCTAATTTGTTTTTCAATGGGTTCAAAATGGCTTAAGATTTTGTCTTCGAAAAAAGCGACTGACTCATTGAAACCACCCTGATAGATTTTACTTTTACAGGGTGGCAAAAGTAGAATATAAAATTAGAAGTACCAAGCAAAACATGGTGTCTGTTTATGTCTGTTTTAGAATAGACAGTAAACAAGATTTTAAGGTTAGGCTTCCGACTAAAATAAACAGAACTGAGTGGATAGTCATTGTGAAACAACTAAAAACAGTTAAGGGTAATAACAAAAACGAGGCTATTAATACCAAGCTTGTAAAACGGCCTCGGATTCTTTTTTGTTAAATTTCCTTATTAGAAGGTGTTTGCTGTGGTATTAATTATAGCATGTTTCCGGCAGCTTTAGCCTGAGCATCTTTGCTACGGCCAATAAGTGAACCCACTACCATTCCGCCAATTAAACCTAGAGAAAGACCTAAAGAACGTTCTAAACTGGATAAAAATATAACACCAAATAGCAAACCGAATAATAATCCTAAACCGCCATATAATTTTTGATAATACTCTTTAGTTGTTAGTGAAAAAGTCTCCTTTAAATATTTTTCAAATTTACTATGTGCTTTCTTAAAGTATTTTTTTCTGTTCTCAGGGTTTGATTTTAAATTTAAATGATTCAATTCCGTTTCTATGGAATGAATTTCATCTTTTGAGAACTCTCTATTTTTCAATTCGGTTAGCGTATGAAGAAATTTTTCATAAACCTTTATTTCATACTTTTTACTTGTTTCGGTTTTTAAACTTTCGAAAAAGCTATTTGCTTCTTGTAATGTCATAATAGTTAATTTTTAGTGTTCGTTAAATTTTGATTGTAAGCGTCGAGGCCAACTTTTATTTAGCCCTGTGGTCTTGAAAAAAATAGTGTTAATAATTTGGCAATCCAAGGTGTTTGCCGAGGGATTAGTTATAACATGTTTCCAGCAGCTTTAACCTGTGAATCCATATGACGACCGATAGTTAAGCCGATTAATATTCCGATACTAATTCCTAGAGCTATTCCTAAAGACTTCTCAGTACGCTCCCCAATAATAATTCCTAATATAATACCAAAACTAGATCCTAGTGATATATATAAATTAGTGTAATGTCTAGCTGAAACTAGGGAATGCTTTTCTTTTAAATATATTTTAAACTCCTTTAGTGCTTTCTTAAAATGCTTTTTACTGTTCTTAGGGTTTGATTCTAAATCTAAGCTATCAAGTTCTTTTTCTATAGATTGAATTTCATCTTTTGAAAACTCTCTAAGTTTCAATTCGGTTAGAATATAAAGAAATTTTTCATAATCCTTTATTTCATACTTTTTAGTTGTTTCGGTTTTTAACCTTTCGAAAAAGCTATATGCTTCTTGTAATGTCATAATTTTTAATGTTTTCTTGGTTAGTGGCTGAAAACAAAATTTATTACACGTCATATCAAATAAAAGTTAAAAATCCTTTATATTTAGGGGTTTTAGGAAGTATTTATTTTTTTAATTCTTCTATATCGGTCATTAATTCTTCTAACTTTTTAAACACCCTGCCGTAAACTAGGTTCAAATCCCATTGGTAAATTCTACCACCAGAAAAAGCTAGCAAACCTACAATTAGAATTATAACAATAATGGCTATTAGAGGAATTCCTTGTATCAAGTAAATATCTGGAAAACCATAAAGTACTTCGCCGACCAGTCTTTCACCTAAGGGAATACCCTCTGCATCTATAAACCACAGGCCTATAATCATCGATAAAAATATAATTGGGTACATAAATGTTGCGAATCTCTTATTGATAGAGACCTGCTTTTTTATCCACTCATTAAATGCCTTTAAGTATTGATAGCTACTTACACCCTTATCTATTTTCTCTAAACCATTCAATAACCTCTTATTTATAATAACAAGCACAGTAAGGACTACGAAAAAAACAATGCCCGTTATAAGCATTCCATTAAAAAATGTTATAATTAAAAAGATAAATGAGAATGCAACAATTGCAATCAAATTTATTTTAAACATTCTTTTAAATTTATCAATGACATGAATTGATTTTTGGTTGTAAAGGTTATTTTAGGTGCTACTAATGCATCACTTTTAAGAAAACCCTCTTTCCATATATCTTCAATTGATTTTTCCATCCAATAATTTTTTTAATCTCGTTTTAATTCTTTTAACACGTACTCCAATATTATTTGGGTTTGTTCCTATAATATTCGCGATTTCCTGATATGATTTTTCTTCTAAGTAGAGCATAATAATGGCTCTATCAATTTCTGATAGTTGTCTAATAGCATCATAGAGTTGATTCAGAGATTC